>OGEG01000587.1_pt1 | contig 36763 bp, 35 predicted proteins | sample 1570621 | NCBI WGS metagenome assembly OGEG01 (sample SAMEA2582130, study PRJEB24529) | metagenome | biome: Human gut stool | place: China | collected 2011 | reverse complement strand
TCGGCGCCGGCGGCGGTGGATTCCTGCTCTTCTATGTAGAGCCGGATAAGCAGGAGGCAGTTCATAAGGCGATGGAGGAACTTTTATATGTTCCGTTTGAGTTTGAGAACAGCGGTACGAGAGTGATCCATTATACGCCGGAAACATACGAAAAGAGATAATGTATATGGATATGCGGTATTCCGTCTTAATGTCCGTATACAATAAAGAAAATCCGGAATACTTCCGGGCTGCGTTAAGCAGTATTTTTCATCAGACAGTTCTGCCAACAGAAATTGTATTGGTATGCGATGGACCCTTGACGGCGGCGTTAGACGCGGTGATATTGGAATATGTAAACTGTTGTTCAAAAGATATTCCGCGGAGCACACGAACAGATGTGGATGATCGTGTGACGCCGGATGGAAAGCTGGACATGCCGGGAACAGTATTTCGGGTCGTCCGTCTCACGGAGAATCAGGGACTTGGAAAGGCTCTGAATGAAGGTCTCGGCCACTGTTCCTGTGAGTGGATCGCCCGGATGGATACGGACGATCTTGCGGCACCGGACCGTTGTGAAAAGCAGCTTAGATATCTGGAAAGTCATCCGGACGTGGATGCCCTAAGCGGAACGATTGCGGAGTTTCAGGGGGACGCTCTGGATGTGCAGGTGGCGGAAAAGGCAGTTACCTCCTATAAAACTGTTCCGCAGGCGCCGGAGGAGATCTCCGGGTATATCAAACAGAGAAATCCGATCAACCACCCGTGCGTGATGTTCAAGAAATCAAGCGTGGAGTTCTCCGGCGGATATCAGCCGTGTCCGTATTTTGAGGATTATGATCTGTGGGTGCGGATGTATCGGGATCAGGCGGTGCTTGCGAACTTACCAGACACGCTTTTATACATGCGTGTGAACGGAATGCATCAGCGGCGGGGTGGAATTCAGTATGCAAAACATATTGTTGAGTTCCGGATGAAGATGTATCGGTATCAGGTGATCACATTTGGAGAATTCCTTCCGATGACATTGGTGCGTGTGCTTGTGAGCCTGATGCCAAATGGAGTGCGAAAGTATCTGTATGATAAGAAGTTGAGGAAACATAAGTGAGAGTCAAGCCAATTGAGACTCAGATTGCACAGTAGCAGGAAGTGTACTGGTTTGATTATTGCTGGTGGAACATATTAGTGTTGCTTTCCTGTGGCTGGTGTATCAACTGCGTAGGCCTGCAAAGCTATTATTGAGAGGTTACAATAAGAGGATTTGATATGAAACTTTTAACGATAACAGTACCCATGTATAATGTGGCAAGTTATATAGAGGAATGCCTGAAATCTTTTCTTGTTCCGGGCGCAGAAGAAGCTTTGGAGGTGCTGGTCGTCAATGATGAGACCCCGGACAATTCCAGAGAGATCGCGGAAAAATTTGTCGAAAAATATCCGGAAATCTATCGAATCATCGATAAGAAAAACGGTGGACATGGATCCACGGTGAACCGCGGAATCGAGGAAGCGTCAGGAAAGTACTTCAAAGTGGTTGATGGGGATGACTGGGTCGATCAGAAAGCATTTGAGCATTTCCTCGCGCATCTGCAGAAAACGGATGCAGATATGGTCCTCTCTAATTATCACTGGGTCGACGATAAAACGAAAAACAGAAAAGAAGAAGTCAGTGAGATCTGCCCAGGAATCGAGTATGGAAAAGATATCCCGTTTAGTGAAGTAAAAGACCACATCTTTGCTAAAATGCATGCGATCACATATAAGACATCTGTATTGAGAAATCAGCCGGAGAGGCTGGATGAAAAGTGCTTTTATGTGGATGCGGAATATGTGATCTTCCCGCTCCCATATATCCAGACGGTCTCTGCAATCCCGGATTTTGTGTATCAGTACCGGATCGGTATGAGCACACAGAGCATGAGCATCGAAAATATGATGAAGCGCTGCAGACAGCATGAGCGGGTACTGAAGCGGATCATGGATTTTTACGACAAACATAAGACATGCGCCGCTGCGGAAATGATCCGCGATATGGCGGCGAGACTGGCGGTCAGCCAGTATAAGATCTATCTCTGTTTTCCACAGAGCCATAAAACCAGAATGGTGGCGATGGAAAAAGAAATCAGGGAAAAATTCCCAGAGGTATATTCTCAAATGAAAAATCCAGCGGTACAGGTACTGCGTAGTACAGGATATCTCACATATGGGCTGGTTTCCATGGCTGTGAGATACGCGCGGAAATAGGAAGGACAAAGTTACATGCAAAGCAAGAAAAATGGCAGACAATTCGAACAGTATAAACGGGTCGTAAAATTCCTTGGCTCGGTAGTGATTGTACTGCTGGAAGTGATCCTGTACTATTATGTCTGGATGAATTACTACAATAGAAACATGACCATCGCATTCTGGCGGAGAGGTAACTGGCTGATCATCGGCGAGTATCTGGCATTGCTGCTGTTACTCCACAGGACGTATGGCGGATTGAAGATCGGTATCTATAAATACTGGAACCTGGTTTATTCCCATATGATCTCGATCATAGGTGTCAATGCGTTCTCCTATGTGCAGGTCGTTCTGTTTGATAAAAAGATGCATAACCCGACGGCGCTGATGATCCTGACAGTAGTTGATTTTCTCGTGGTTATGGTGTGGGCGCTGGCGTATAAGAAGGTGTACGCGTTCCTGTTCCCGAGAAAACAGCTGCTCCTGGTATATGGGGACAAGTCTATGTTCCACCTGATGGGACGGATCGACTCCCGAGAGGATAAGTATGAGATCACGAAGACGATCTCCATCGACGAGGGAATCGGGACGATCATCGAACAGGCCGGAGAGTATGACGGGGTGATCATCGGGGATATTCCGTCGGAGAAGAGAAATGAGCTGATGAAGCGCTGCTATGCGGGAAATATCCGAAGCTACACGGTACCGAAGATCAGCGATATCCTGCTCCGCACATCGGTGGAGCTGAATATTTTCGACTCCCCGCTGTATTTATCTCGGAATATTGAAGGTCTGCCGTGGGATCAGCAGGTGTTAAAACGGACTGAGGATGTTCTGGTTTCAGGCCTTATGTTGCTTATCACAAGCCCATTTTTCCTGATTATTGCGTTTCTAATTAAGTGTACGGACCGCGGCCCGGTATTTTATATGCAGACACGACTTACATTAAACGGAAAAGAGTTCCAAATCTATAAATTTCGTACGATGGTGGTCGATGCAGAAAAGAAGAGCGGCCCGGTAAAAGCCGGGGACAAGGATCCGAGAATTCTCCCGGTGGGACATTTCCTCCGTGCCACAAGACTTGACGAGCTTCCGCAGCTTTTAAACATCTTAAAAGGTGACATGAGTCTCGTAGGTCCGCGCCCGGAGCGTCCGGAACTTGCTTCGATCATCACGAAGAACATTCCGGAGTTTGAATATCGTCTGAAGGTAAAAGCAGGACTCACGGGATACGCGCAGATCTACGGAAAATACTGTACGACCAGCTATGATAAGCTGAAACTGGATCTCACCTATATCCGGAACTACTCGATCTGGATGGATCTGAAGCTGATCCTGATGACACCGAAGGTTCTCTTTATGAAGGAATCAACGGAAGGATTTGAGGAAGGTGGATTTGAGGATCCGGCGTTGAAAGAAAAATAGAGAAGATAAAAACCTCGCGGTCAATACCGTTTTCGTCGTCCCTAAATGGGGACAGCAGAATGGTATTAACCGCGAAGTTTTATTTTGTATCGAAGAAGAAGTAGGACGCCCAGATAAACAGGGAAAAATACAGCTGCTGTGACGCAGAGCATGAAAAACGTATGAAGATGCAAGGTGGTGTGCATGAACAGCAGGATCACAGTGGCGGGAACCAGCGCAGACAGGATCTTCTTTAACTGAATCAAAGTACAGAAAGAACGGATCTCACCGCGGATAAACCACAGTTGGACGAGCAGAACAATAATCTCCGCCGCCAGTGTTCCGAGCGCGGCACCGGAAGCCCCGAGGACAGGGATCAGGACAGCATTCAGAATCAGATCGGTCACAGCCCCGGCACAGGTCGAATATACGACGAGCTTTTCACGGTCTGTCGGGACGAGAATCTGGATTCCGATCGTGTTTGTCAGACCGATGCAGATCAGCGTCGGGAGAATGAGCCGCATTGGCAGTACCGAGTTTTCATAGGCAGGTCCATAGAACAGGTCGATACTGTAGTCGGACATGACAATAAAATACACGCAAAGCGGGATCGCAAATACAGTGACAAAGGCAAAGGATCTTCGGATCAGCTCCCGGAACTTTTCAAACTGTCCGTTTTTTATATAGTAGGAGATTCGCGGAAGAAGTACGCTTCCGAGGCCGGCGACGATCGTAGCGAGTAGTTCCTTTATCTTCACAGCGGCATTATAGTAGCCAACGGTCTCCGAATCTTTAAGAAATCCCAGCATGACCGTATCAAGGTTTGTATAGATCGTCGTTGTAACGGTGAGCGCAAACAGGATCAGGATTGGTCTTAAATGCCTCTTTAAACGGTATGGGCGCTGGGGGACAAAGGTAATATAGCGTCTTGCATGGAAGAAGTTAAAAATATTCGATCCGACACCGGCAAAGATCGTGAGAAAACCATACTGGAGATAATCTTCCCGGGAGCGGATCATCACGAACATCAGGGCAACGGAGAGTGCCTTAAAGGCAATCGAGCGGAACGTAATATACTGGTACTGTTCCAACGCCTTATAGAGCCATTCCATCCCGACCAGGTTAAAGAGGAGCGAGATCCCGCAGACCAGAAAAAGCGCCCGGTCGTCCTGAAATTTTGGAACAAAGGCAAGACAGAAGGCGAAAGCCAGGCAGACTAGCAGGGTCATCACCGCATTGATCAGGAAGATTTCCTGAACCGTCTGCGAAAGTTCTTTTTTATCATCGCGGACACCGGCGCAGGCGCGGATCCCGTAGGTGGGAATTCCCAGAGACGCTGTCATCGTAAAATAAGACACCACAGACACGGCAAAGGCAACGCGTCCGGTGCCATCCGGAAGCAGGATCCGGGACACATACGGATAGGTGATCAGAGGAAAGATCAGTGAGGACGCAGCCAGCAGGATATTCATAATGAAGTTTTTTCCAAGCGATGCCTGCACAGCCATAATAGGTTCCTCCTTTTCGATATCCACCAGTATAACATAGTTGAATGGGGGTGTCCATGGAATTAAAGATGTGTTATAATCGGGAAAGTAATAAAGACAAGGAGGCAGCAGCGTGCGAAATTTAAAGACACTGTATGTTCGGAACGTATTAGAAGACCTGATAAAAAAGAAAGTGGCGGTAGGAATCTTTATCGTGATCTGCGCAGTCCTGTTCGGAATGCTCGGAATCGTCCAGGGCGGAAAGGCTGTGACGGAGACGGAGGAGCAGAAGCAGGAGATCGAGGAATATAACGCGAAGATCGCGGAGTATGATTCGGCAATCGAGGATACGCAGAATGCGATCGCGGAGGCGGATAAGCAGATTGAGAGCCTGCAGGAATATATCGATAACTCAATCTACATGCAGATCAATCCGAATAATATCCAGACGGTATCGGTTCAGTATGGACTTAAGACCAGCAATAATGTGGGAAATATTTTGAATTCTTTTATTACTTATATTAATGATGGTGGATTGAAGGAAGAGCTTTCTGACGCGGATGAGGATCTTAAGGTGAAGTATTGGCGTGATGTCGTGAATTGTTACCAAAGCGGAAATAACTTTTTTATCGTGGTGATTAACAGTGATATGGACCAGGCAAAGCGGATCATGTCGATCATCAAAGAACGTGTCATGAATTATGTGCCGAAGGTAAAGAGTCTCCAGGGAGATTTTTCACTTGAGGAACTGAAAACTTCAGAATATGTGAAAACAGATACCGGAGTTGTAAATAACCAGAATAACAACCGCAACAATTTAAAAAACTATACGACAAACCGTGCAGACCTGAATAACAAGCTGATAGGTTTCCAGAATAGTAAAAAGACCTATATTGAGAAGAATGAGCCGGATAACTTAAAGGCGGCGGCCACGAACACAAAGGTCCTCATGGTGGCATATATTCTTCTTGGAATTTTGTTTGGGGCAGTAATCGCATTTGTAATCGTAGCACTTAAATACATTCTCGGAGATACACTTCGGACAGCGAACGATATCAAAGAATCGGATCTCAACCTTCTCGGAACATACAGCACTCTCAACCAGTATAAGCCTGGTCTGGAGCGCAGCAAGATGGATATTGAGGTTCTTGTGAAGACGAAAAATTCGGACAAGGTCTTCCTCTATGCAATGTCAGACGGCGAGATATCAAAGAAAGTCGCGAAGGATTATGAGGACATCTTGAAAGAGTCTGGAATTGCGGTGGAAACCGGAAGCAATATTTCTGAGAGCGCAGAAGAGTTAAAGAAGATGATCGCTTGCGGTAACTGCGTCTTTATCGCGGAAGTAGGAAAGACAACTTACCGCCAATTGGAGCTGCAGACTCGTCTTTGCGAGCGGTTTAAGACGGCGGTTCTCGGCTGTGTTGTAGTTGAATAGCGGGAATGGAGTTAGCTGGAATGAAAGTAAAACAGTTGAAACGTCGGGTTCAGGAGAAACTTTCTGATCCGCAGTGTGGGGATGATCTGTTCCTTATCGGGTATGCGATGTACCTTGCGACGACGGTATGGGTCACCACGATGTTCCCGATGACAAAGATGATCCAGGCCCTCTGCATGCTGATCTCGCTGATCTGTATCGCGATTAAGATATTTCTGTATGGGAAATATTCGATGAAAAAGGTGCTGATCCTGGTGACCACAGGGCTTTGCTGTATTGTGGGGCTATATAGGAACCACTATGTGTACCCGCTGATCTGGTTTGTGTTGATTGCGGGCAGCGACCAGGTACCGTTTGAAAAGATTTTGAAAGTATATCTTCTGATCGTCGGAGCCATCGTGTTCCTTGCATTCTCGGCATCTATGCTGGAGGTGATCCCGAATCTGCAGTATGAGACTTCGACGAGAGGAATCCGAAATTCCTTTGGAATCATCTATCCGACGGACTGCGGCGCGCATGTATTTTTCTGGATGCTTACGTTTTTTTACCTGAAAGGAAAGAACTTGCGAGGAGTTCATTATCTTTTTGGGCTGCTTACTACATGGACGGTATATCACTTTTGTAACGCCAGGATCGATGCGGGAAGTATTTTGATGACAACAGCGCTTTTCGGATTGGGAAATTTTATTTCCTATGATTCGAAGTGCAGCAGGAGAATAAAACGGATCTGGGAGAGACTGTGGGAACGGCTTGGAGGAATGGTGATGCCGCTGCTTGCATTTGTCTCCATACTATTCACATATTTGTACAGTGACGGTAATGCGGTTTGGGAAAAAATGGACGGTACACTGCTTGCGAGATTCAAACTCGGAAAACAGGCTTTTGAAGATTACGGGCTCAAATTGTTTGGACAAAAGATACCGATGAATGGAAACGGCGGTACTTTAAATCTGGTTGATGAGTATTTCTTCTTAGATTGTTCATATGTAAATATTTTATTGACCTGGGGCTTGATCCTGTTCTTGATCGTTATGATTTTGTTTATTTGCGGCTGCACGAAGAACAGGAAAGACCTGCATTTTCAATATGCAATTGCAGCAATTGCAGTAAACAGCATGATTGCGCATCACTTGATGGATGTCGCGTATGATCCATTTGTACTGGCAATTGCCGCAGGAGTGATTATGCGTGCATCAGATTTAGGAAAAAACAGAATAAAGTAAAAACAGGGTACTCATCTAGAAATAGTTTCTGGAATGAGTACCCTATTTTTATGCGGAGATGAAAAAATCTTTATTTTTAGAAAAATAAGCTATAATATCATCAACATCTAACAACGTATCAGATGATTCATAATAACGACATGTACCACGGGCTGCCTGCCAGGGATATTCTTTGTGGCTCATCTGCTCAAGCTCATCCGCTGAGTAGGAACCGTAAAGCGTCCAAATTTTACGGGCAAAGGCAACCATCTCATTATCAACCATCACGAGACCGTGATACTGAGGAATATCACTCCAGCCGTATGACTTATAGTAGTGATATAGCTCTTTGGACACCGGTCCATGAACCCAGGCTTCAAACTGAAAAGGCGCCAGCTGCTCTCCGTACAGTGTTAAATACCAGGAGTAGGCGTAGTAACATTTATTCTGGTCGAAATCCCCAATCAAAGATCCTTTCGCATTCACCGTCCGCCAGACGCGGACTAATTGATGAAACAGAAAATATACAGGATGCAGGAGTATCTTTGACCTCCACTTGTATATGTGTTTTCCGGTTAGAATATTTAATGGCATTATCAAGCAATATAAATGTCAATAAGTCCAGACAATCATAGGCTTTTAATTCACCACATTCTCCGTTGGAATTAATATGAATGATAACGGAACGCTCGTCGGCCTTGCCTTTCAAGCAATGTTTGACTTTATCAAAAAAACATCCATTTCATAGATTGATGTAATTCCACTATATCAGAGGACTTAAATGAATATTGACAGGAAACGGGTAATAATCGGACAAAATAGGTTATTCCAGTGCGAAATTAGGATATGATAGGGATAAAAGATCTTTTACGAGGAGGATAAGGCATGCAGGCGAATGTGGAACAGATCAAACAGGATATTCAGAACTTTAAGGGACAGCTTAAGATAGAGAGAAATTTATCGGAACATACATTGAGAGCGTATGAATGTGATCTTCACTGTATGCTGAGATGGATCGAGACATACCATATCCAGGTGCTGAATGATAAGGTCACCACGTCATATTTTAATTATCTGCAGGACGAGGAACATCTTAGCGCCCGGTCGATCAGAAGAAAATATGTGGCGCTCCGTCAGTTCTTTGAATATATGGGAGAGGCATATGATGTCCATGAAAAATTCTTCCGGTTCTCATCGAGAAAGTTCCAGATCCCGAAGACACTCCCGAAGACTCTGGAGCGGTCGGAGATCCAACGGCTTTTAAACGCTGCGTCAAAGAACTTTCAGGCAGCAGGGACAGAATACCAGATCTGGCTCGCACTGCGTGACATGTGTATCCTGGAACTTTTATTTAGTCTGGGCCTGCGGGTGGGAGAAGCGGCGGCACTGAATGTGGAAGATTACCGAAAGGAAGATCAGTCGGTTCTTATTCATGGGAAAGGGAGCAAGGAACGTGTTCTGTTTCTGTCATCACCGGAGGTATGCCAGAAGATCAGTGCATGGCTGCGGATACGGGAGACCAGGCGTATGAAAGATCACGCATTCTTTCCCAGCCGCCTGGGAAAGCGGATGTCTGTATTTAGTATAGAAAATGTATTTGCAAAGTATCAGAAAGCAGCAAAAATCAGCCAGAGCGCGACGCCGCATTCCCTGCGGCATAGCTTTGCAACGCAGCTTTTGAACAATGGAGCCGGGATCCGGGATGTGCAGGAGCTGTTAGGGCATAGCAGTATTGTGACGACGCAGATCTATACGGAGGTGTCGATCAAGCGGAAGAGGGAGGTGTTGATGAGGTATAATGGGAGGAATAAACTAGAGGTAGAGTGAGAAAACGGAAAATGACACTCTATGAATAGATAAGCGATTAAGGAGTGTCATTTTCTGTCAGCGTTTAAAATGTTTTGAACGCATAAGCATAAATAAAAGAAATAGGGATAAGTCGAGCAGGATTCGGATAATGGTGCAGATATACATATTGGAACTGATATTCCATAATTTTGTTAAATAATCCCATTCAAGTGTGTGTATACAAAGCAGATACAGGGAGTTTTTCCCAATGTACTGAATCGGACGTGATAAAAAATTATATTGGCAGCAGAAAACACTGAACTCAGATACCATAAGTGTTCCAGCAAGGGCTGTTATAAAGCAGAGCGGATATGCCGGATAACGTCTGCTTGCGAGCTCAAGACAATGGTGACCGAGTACATAGGTTATGATTAAAAAGATACCCCATATCAAAGCATATAAGAAAAATTTTTTGATGGGAGATTTCTTGACGTTAAAAACATTAAAATGCTGACCAATATAAAATAACGGCATGATCGCCAGCACAACATCAAAGGAAAGAGGAAGGCACTGATACTGCCCAATCACCACTCCTGCGATAGAACATAAAAGGCAAATAAGAGGGAACTGCTTTGCGGTCAACTTTAAATGCATATAGTCAAAAAGCGTCTTTCCAATAAAAAGTGCAGGAAAGAACCAGATAACACCGACATATAAAACCTCTGTGCCAAATACAGAAATAGTAACGCCACTTGAAAATATTCCAGCCAAGATGCGTTCTTTCAAGTAAGCAGGAAGGAATGAGGCATCCTGCTGAATGTTTGAAAAATGACGTAATAAATAAACAACCGTCTGAATCGTATAGATCAGAAAAAATGGAAACATAAGGCGCCTGAAACTACGCTGTGTCTTATCTGAAAACTGCTGTGCTGATGAAGATAGCTTTGCTGTGATTCCACTGAGGATAAAGAAGAGAGGCATATGGAAAGAATATATTGCCCCACTCAAAACACCGGATACTGTGTGACCGATGATAACGAGCAGAAGAGTGATCCCCTTGGCAAAGTCGATCCAGGGTTCACGATTGGAAGTAGGCTGTAAATTGTTCATGGGTGATATTGCTCCTGTGTAATAGTACTGGTGTTGATTATACTATACTTTCGCAGTAAAGACTATAGAAAAGGAGAAGTTCTGCATGACGACGGGATAGAGGATATTTTGTTAACTTGAGAGGTGTACAGGGAGCACGGAGGCGAAAAAATGAGAAAATATGTAAATTTCATTTTAGGGGTTGAAGTTTAGCAGGGAAAATGGTATTATATACAAAGCAGTAGGATGTTACTTTTTTTAGTCCAAATAATAACAATTATTTGAGGTTGAGATATCCGAAAATGAAGAAAAAATGGGATGAGTGGCCTGCATTGAGAGAGGAAAATCTGAATGCAGGTTTTTTTATTATTAGGATTTATCGAGGATAACTATAAAATGAATTCAAAGAAAAACGTACAGCATGTTTATCTGGTAGGCGCAAAAAGTCTTGGTGCCTATGGCGGTTATGAAACGTTTGTATATAAACTTACAGAATATCATCAAAATAATGAAAATATTAAGTATCACGTTGCGTGTAAGGCCAATGGTGATGGGTGTATGGACGAAAGCAAATTTGAAGGTGTAACTAAACTTAATTCTCATGAATTCGAATTTCATAATGCTCATTGTTTTAAAATTAATGTTCCTCAAATTGGTTCAGCGCAAGCAATTTATTATGATGTAGCTGCTTTGAAAAGATGTTGCGAGCATATTAGAAAGAATCATATTTCTCACCCTATTGTTTACATAATGGCATGTCGTATTGGACCTTTCGCAAGTCATTTTTATAGAAAAATTCACCAGATAGGCGGTACTGTATATTTAAATCCAGATGGCTGGAAAGATATTATATGGTTAAACCAGAAAACACCGCATAAATACAGTGTTTTGACGGCTTGACCATCTTCTTGAAAAGTCTATTTCGCACATGGTCGAGAGAGTACTCCCGTTGAAATCTACTGCCTTTAGCGGCTTGATGGTTTCTATATTTAGTGAATTAAACATACACACCCAATGATGTTGATTCCTTAATTATTATCCATATGTGGAAATAGAAAATGAGAATAGGAGGTAGTCAAGCCTGAGTGAAACGCAAGTTTCATTCGGGCTATTTCTCGTGGCTCGAAAAGAATGTTTGTTTAGTGTGAGGGAAAAATTTTATGCAGCAGGTGGCAAATAAAGAAAATTTAAAAATCTGTTTAGTTGGCTCATCAGGCGGCCACTTGACTCATCTATATATGTTAAAGCCTTTCTGGAAAGATAAGAATCGCTTTTGGGTAACCTTTGATAAAGAGGACGCAAAAAGTCTTTTGGAAGGCGAAAAAATGTATCCTTGCTATTATCCTACTAACCGCAGCCTTAAAGCATTGATTAAAAATACTGCTATTGCGTGGAAAGTGCTACGTAAGGAAAAACCGGATTTAATCATTTCTTCCGGGGCGGCGGTTGCGGTTCCGTTCTTTTACCTGGGTAAATTGATGGGAGCAAAGCTCATTTACATAGAAGTATTTGACCGTATTGATAAGCCTACCATGACCGGAAAAATGGTATATCCGATCGTGGACAAGTTTATTGTGCAATGGGAAGAGCAAAAGAAAGTTTATCCAAAGGCAGTCAATTTGGGCAGTATCTTTTAGAGGGGGAAAAGATGATATTCGTAACAGTTGGAACACACGAGCAACCATTTAACAGGCTTGTGAAAGCAGTAGATGAATTAAAAAGAGACGGAGTAATTACCGAAGACGTTATTATGCAAACAGGGTTCAGCACATATGAGCCGAAATATTGCCAGTGGAGCAAACTGATCCCTTACCAGCAGATGATAAAAAATGTTGAGGACGCACGCATTGTTATCACTCACGGAGGCCCGGCAAGCTTTATCATGCCTCTGCAAATCGGTAAGACTCCTATCGTAGTACCCCGTCAGCACCGGTTTGATGAACATGTAAATGACCACCAGGTGGAGTTTACAAGAAATGTCGCTGAGAGAATGGGAACTATTATCCCGGTTGAAGACATAAGCAAACTTGGTGATGTGATTAAAAATTACGATGAGACTGTTGCTAAGATGGGTCATGGCATGAGTAGCAATAATGAGAAGTTCTGTAAAGAGCTTGAAAATATAGTAGATGGGATGTTGAAATGAAGATGCTACAACAAGTAAAGGATAAGCTGAATACTGCAAGTTCCATCGATGTTGCCAGCATTATCAATCAAATAGAAAAATATGACATCGTATCGTTCGATATTTTTGATACGTTGCTTAAGAGAAACGTTAAAAATCCAACAGATGTATTTGAATATATAGAAAACAAACATAATAAAGCAGATTTTTGTGAACGGAGAATTGCTGCCGAAAAAAAAGCAAGAGCCAAAAAGAACAGTATTGAAGTGACGCTTTCTGATATCTATGCTGAAATGCCATATGATTTCTCAAATGAAGAGTTGGAAGCAGAAGGTGAGCTACTTATAGCAAATGATTGGATTCTCCCTGTTTATAAATATGCTCTGAAATCGAAAAGGGTAATTATTACATCTGATATGTATCTGCCAGAAGAATTCATATGTCAGATTTTAGAGAGAGAAGGGCTTGGAGGATATGAAAAATTATATCTTTCATCTTCCGTTGGAAAAACAAAACATTCCGGTGAGTTATTTGAGCTTATTATTAGCGAATTGGGAAAAGAAAATCGACTGATTCATATTGGCGATTCATACAGATCAGATTTTGAAATTCCGAAAAAGCACGGAATAGATGCAATCCATATCCCGACAAAAATTGAAAAGAATACATTCAAGCTAAAAGAAGTTGGTATTGAGGAAAATATAATAAATTCTTTCTTGAATAATACTTCACCAATAAGAGAAAGCAAATATTATCGATTTGGATATGAGAAATTTGGCATGTTTTTATGGGGATATTCAAAATGGCTTCATAAATCTGTAAAAGACTCAGACATAAAGGAGGTGTATTTTTTCTCCAGAGATGGACTTATTATGAAGAAAGCGTTTGATGCACTTTATAATGACGTTCAAACGCATTATTTAGAGGTGTCAAGAAGAAGCTTGCGAGTTCCTATTTTATGGATGAACTATGAATTGTCTCATGTGGTTAACATGATTTCTCCATCGAAATTGGTTTCGCTTACAACCATATTTGATGGTGTTGGTCTTGATATAAATAATTATCGTTCTTTAATTGAAAAATATGGTTTCACATTTAAAACCACCTTTGACAGGAGAGAATTATTAGAGAATAAGAATCTGAATAGCTTGTATTCTGAGTTGGAGGTGGATATAGAGACAGTATCTAAAAAGGAATATGAACTATTGGTTAAGTACATTGATCAAAATCATCTTTCTGGAAAGTTTGCAATAGTAGATATTGGCTGGTCTGGTGGAATGCAACGTTATTTGATAGAAACACTTAATAAACTTGGAATTGATGCAGGTATAAAAGGCTACTATATAGGTGTTGCTGATTACTATAAAAGAAACAAAGAAGTTGTACCTGATTTGGATCTGAATGGTTACTTGTTTGATTTTCTACATGATAAAAATGCAAAAGACAAGAGAAGTGCTTTTGTCGGACTCTTTGAAACTCTCTTCTTAGAGCAAGGGGGATCGGTTAAAAATTATCGAGTTGAAAGTGAAAATGTAACTGCTAATAGACTTCCTTATGAATATTTGGAGAATGGTAAACCTACGTTTGAATACAGAAATGTGATGGATATTCAAAGAGGAGCATTAGATTTCATTAAACGCTTCGGGGACATGGACTTAAATGTTTCTGCTGATACGCTATATGAGGGATTATCAGAAACAGGATTGAAACCGAAAAAGGCAGATATAGATATGTTTGCAGATTTTCGCTTTTTTGATGAAGGTGAGACATTATACCTGGCAAAGCCTAAAAGCATTTTTTACTATATATTTCATGTTGGAAATTTAAAGCGAGATTTCTTGTCAAGCAGATGGAAGATTGGATTTATGAAGAGGCTTTTTAAAATCAGTCTGCCATATGAAGAAATGTACAGAGCAATGCTAAAATATAAATAAGGTAGATATATAGAAAATTATGAGTACAAGAAAACGCATATTACAAGCAAATTTAAATAACCAGGGTGGTGCTTTTTCTGTTGCTTACGAAGCACAAAAGGAATTGCAAAACGATTATATATTTGATTACTATTTCCCAGATGATTTTGTGAAAAATGATGTGTATGCACATCTGATATCTATGGGGAGTAAATGTGTAGGTAAATTAGAATGCAAAAGTAGATTTCTTAAACAGTATGAAATTTATAAGAGCTTTTACAAATATCTTTGCGATAACAAATACGATATAGTACACATTCATTCGGATACAGCATGGAAAATCAGTGTTTATTATCTGGCAGCAAAAAAAGCTGGGATAAAACGTATCGTTGTTCATTCTCATTCAAGCGGGATTAATGGACATTACAAAACGCTCAATTACTTGTTACATGTGCTTGCAAAACCTATCGTAAAGTCAGCACAGTATAGATGTGCTTGTTCTAAAATTGCAGCGGAGTGGATGTTTGACACAAGTAAAAACGTTTCCATTATTCGTAATGGAGTGGATATTGAAAAGTTTAAATTCAATCAAGTAGCAAGAAACAATGTGCGTGAAAAGCTGGACATATCCGGAAAAATTGTAATAGGGAGCGTGAGTGATTTCTCTTATCAAAAAAATCCGGATTTTATATATGAGCTTATAAAGGAATTTCAAAATGATGAGAGGTATATTTTCCTTTTCGTAGGAAATAGACCCAATGGATGTGATTTGAAAAAGCTTGTCGATGAAGATGAGACCATTCATAATGTTGTATTTGCCGGAGCTGTTACAAATGTTCCGGATTACCTCAGTGCTATGGATGTCTTTATCCTGCCATCAAGATTTGAAGGACTTCCTATGTGTGCCTTAGAGGCTCAAGTAAACGGTTTGTATACAATAATATCAGATAAGGTGTCTGATGAAACAAAATGCTCTAAATACTTTGACAGGTTGAGTTTGTATGCGGACGAATGGAAAAGTCAAATTATGAATATTAATTTTTCAAATGATAGAGATAATAGAGCTGCATTCTTGGATTTTGCTAAAGCAAGTTCCGCAAATATGGCAGATGCGTTTAGAAAAATATATAAGTAAGAGAGTTTGTGAGAAGGGTAATTTAAAATGGGACAAAAGCATGCATACTTGATAATGGCACACAATAAGTTTGGGCAGCTGGGTAGACTTTTGAAAGCTTTAGATAATGAAGACAATACACTGTTTGTTCATATTGATAAAAAATGCAAAGCTTTTGATTTGGATATTTTAAACGAATTGAAGGCTCAAGTAGTAAAAAGTAATATATATATATATAACGAAATTAGTGTGTATTGGAGTCATTTTAGCCAGGTACAGTGTGAACTGTTCCTTTTAAGAAAAGCTGTAAACAAAGGCGAATTTGCATACTATCATTTATTAAGTGGCATGGATTTTCCAATTAAGAGCCAAGAATATATCCACGAATTTTTTGAAGAAAATGCGGGTAAAGAATTTGTAGATTATCAGAGGGCGTTTTTTGAAAATCACAAGGATATTATCTTGGATAGAGTCAGATATTATCACCCGTTTAGAAAATATTGTAGGTTTTTTAATAATAATATTTTTAATGATTTCTTCCGTGTCCTTGATAAATTGTCTGTGATTTTGCAAAAAATAGCAGGCGTTAATCTTGTGAAGAAAAATCAGTTGGATATTTGCTATGGAGCAAATTGGTTTAGTATAACAGGTGCTTTTGCAAAGTATATTTTGGAAAATGAAACATTCATTTACCAAAACTTTAGGTTTTGCAATTGCCCAGATGAAATCTTTGTTCAAACATTACTTAAGGCATCTTCGTTTCGCGGTAATTTATATAAGGAAACAACAGATAATTTCTATGGAAATATGAGGCTTGTGGATTTCCACAGAGGGAATCCATACACATATCATAGTAGTGATATTGAAGAGATAAAAAAATCTGAATATTTGTTTGTTAGAAAAATTGATGAAGATGTTGATAGACACATAGAAGAATTGATATTAGACATCATCAAATAATTTCAGATAGAATATTTTAAGAGGTTTGGCTATGGTTGAAAGCGTAAGCGTAATTGTTCCAATATATAATGTAGAAAAGTATCTTGATCGATGTCTAAGTTCAATCATCAATCAAACATATGGAAATTTGGAAATTATACTTGTCGATGATGGGTCTGCAGATAAAAGCGGAGCGATTTGTGATAATTATAAAATAAAGGATTGTAGAATTAAAGTTATCCATAAGCAAAATGGAGGCTTAGGCTATGCTAGAAACTCAGGCTTAGATGTAGCTACCGGACAATATGTTACATTCATAGATGGTGATGATTATATTGGTGAAACCCATATAGAGGATATGGTAAAACTAATTAAGAAAACTAAGACAGATACGTGTATAGCAGGACATACGAAAGTTTATACGGATAAAGAAGTAAGACACAAGAATGTGTGCACTGGGAATGTATATATAGGAAATGTAAAAGAAGAAATTTTGCCACGTATGTGTGGAGCAAATAGTCAGGGTAATGATTATATAGAGATGTCTGTTTGCATGGTATTGCTGTCGAATGAAATCATTCAAAAGAATAATTTGAGATTTATGTCCGAAAGAGAATATATTAGCGAAGACCTTGTATTTGATTTTGATTACTATCCATTGGCACAAGGTGTATGTGTTTCTGATAGAACGGACTATTATTATTGTGACAATGCAGGATCTTTAACAACCAAATATAAAAAGGACCGTTTTGAAAATCAAATTAAACTATATGAATTTCTTATTTCTAAAGCTAAGAAATTAGGTATAGAAGAGTTATGCATTGAACGTTTACAAAATACAGTAATTGCAATAGCAAGATACTCGGTAAAGTTGGAATACAAGTTTGCTTTAAAAAATGGAAATAAAATTGCAAACGATAGAGTGAAAAAAATATGTACGAACCCAACATTATTAGAAATATTTAAAGAATATGATGATAGTCCATTGAAAATTAGTTCGAGATTAGTCAATTTAATGCTAAAAAAGAGACTTTATCTGTTTTTGAAATTTACAATGTGGATTAAAAACAAATATGAGATATAGTTTTTGATTGAGAGGAGTAGTATGAAAATAAAGATAAAGTCAATTATTCTGGTATTGGTATGCCTTTTAATACTGAATATACCATATTTATCGCAAAACATGAATAATATGATTAATTTAGTTATAGAGTCATTCCTGCTGATTTATATGTTTACTAAATTACATACGAAACATTCTCTAAAATCAAATATATATGTACTATTATTTTGGCTATTAATGGTAATGTGTACATTTTTGAATTTTAAATTTACTTCAAGAACACTTAATGCATTTGTAACTGGGGCACAATATTTTTTACTTTTCTATTATATTTCTTATTTTAGTAAAAAGGATTCATTGCAATCGGTCATTAACTTGCTGTGGAAATATTTTTTGTTCGTTATTTTAATTGCCGATTTTATCGTAATTCTTTCCGGCGGAAACGGAATTTGGAATCAGGATATTGTTCAAAGATATTATCTTATAGGAAACAAATTTACTGTTGCCTATTACCATATGTTTGTTCTTTCTTTATTTTTAGCACAGAATGTCAACGTAAAAAGGGCAAAACATAGAAATTTGATTTTCTTTTTATTGCTAGCCTACTCAATTTTTATTTGTCGTGTTATTGATTGCAATACAGGAATAGTTGGGTGTTTAGTTATTGCGTTAGTCCATTTAATTAGTTTTAGAAAAAATAATTTAATTGAGATAATGTCTAAACCTACCACCATCATTACCTTCTTTGCTTTATCTACATTTTTCCTGGTTGGAACTGATTTATTGCTAAATAATCAGTATATAAATAATATATTTAGAAAGTATAGCCATACAAGTAAACTACTATCCGGTAGATTGGACATGTATGCAATTACTTTAAACGGCATTAAAGCTGCCCTGTGGATGGGACATGGTATAAATTGCACTTTGGTACAAGATGTATTATCATGGGGAAATCCTCAAAATGGGCTACTTAAAATGCTGCTGGATTTTGGAATTATTGGAACAGCTTCATTTTTGTTATTGATTTATGATTCTACAAAAAATAATAGGAACAATAATAAGCAAATAGAATATTCAATGCTGGCATTTGTTTATGGTATGATTATTTGTTCTATGGTTGAAATAAATTTATCGGGATTATTTTATTTAGGACTCGTACTTTTGAAAATGTCAAAAAGAGATGTGCAAAAGAATTTTTAATTACGTTGGAGTGGAAAAATATGGATATAGGTATTTTATCGATGCAACAAGTTGATAACTTTGGATCACTGTTGCAAGCATATAGTTTGAAAAATATTTTGGAAAGTTATGGGAATAATGTTTCGTTTATCGATATAAAGCGCATTGATGAAGATTTTGCTTTGCTTGAAAACCATTCCTTGGATTATTCCTTTGAGGGGGAGCATTCTAAGGGTAAAAGTCGGATTTGCAAAGTAGATAAATATGTGTTAAACAGATTAAGAAATCGCCAAATCGAAAAGAGACAAAACTGTATTTTTGAAGAATTTCGTGAAAAAAATCTGAATATACAAGGAAAAAAAACACGATATGACATGTGCGTGATTGGGAGCGATGAGGTATTTAATTGCTTGAATTCTGGTTCCTGGGGATTTACATCACAATTATTTGGAAATGTTCCTGAGGCGGATAAAGTGATTACATATGCAGCGTCGTGTGGTGCAACATCATATGAATTATTGCCTGAAAAGATAAAAGATAAGATTAAAAAATCTTTTGAAAATATAAGTTACTGTTCAGTTAGGGATATGAATACTTTTGATTTTGCAAAACATTTTACTAACAAAATGATTGCAAAAAATGCGGATCCGGTTATAGTATGGGAGTTCAAGGATAATCTGGATAATGTTGTTATTCCAAAGTGTCCCAAAAGAATGTGCTTAATTTATTCTTATAGAAATAGAATAAATGACAAAAGTGAAATAGAAAACATATTAACTTTTTGTAAAGGAAAGAATTTGACGCCGGTTGCACTAGGCGCTCCACAATTTTGGATAAATAAATATATTGCTTGTGATCCGTTTCAATGCTTGAAACTATTTTCTGTTGCTGATTTTGTTATTACTGATACATTTCATGGAACTATTTTCTCGTTGAAATATGCTAAACGTTTTGCAACTATTATTAGAGAAAGTAACAAACATAAGTTGAGCGATTTACTCAAGACATTTGGAGCGGAAGAACATTTGTTGTTAAATATGGGACAGATCGAAGCCGTATATGATATAAATAAAGAAAGTGAAATAGCTAATAAAATTGCGGTCGAACGAGATAAGGCAATTTCATATTTAGAAGGAGCCATGGAAACAAGATAATGAATGAAAGTAGATCAAAATATTTATTGAAAAACACTTTGATTTTTAGTATTGGAAATTTTGCAACTAAAATAATATCGTTTTTTTTGATACCACTTTATACAAATATATTATCTACCTATGATTATGGTTTAGTTGATCTCATTTTTACAATTGCAACAATAGCTGTTCCTATTTTGACATTAAATATTATGGAAGCAGTAATGAGATTTAATCTAGATAAAGGTGTAAACCATGATGAGATTACAAAAATAGGAATTGTTATATTATTAGCAGCCATTATTATTGGTGTTGTTTTAATCCCAATTAGTAACGGTATCTCTTCATTATCTGATTTGAGTTTATTTATTTATTTTTATTGTATTTCATCTGCAACCAGTCAGATATTCTTGTGTGATTTGCGTGGAAAAGAATTGCTTGTTCAATATAGTATTGGTAATATATTAAATACTTTATTGATCGCTGCTTTTAATATTGTATTTTTGCTATTTTTTAAATGGGGTATTCGAGGCTATTTGTTGGCATATTCTTTTGCTAATTTTATAGTTAGTTTATACGCGTTCGTTGTAGGAAAGGTTTATCATTCTTTTTTTTCAAAAATTAATAAAAGCAAAATGAATGAAATGATAAAATATTCCGTGGTGTTAATTCCAAATTCCTTTATGTGGTGGATCATGAATTCTTCAGATCATCTTATGGTTACGAGCATGGTTGGTGTGGCTGCAAATGGTATATATGCGATATCATATAAGCTTCCTACATTGATTTCAACATTCACAGGAATTTTTAATCAAGCATGGAGTTATTCAGCAATCAAAGAAGACGATACTGAGGATATTGTTTCATATACAAATAATGTTTTTAGAACAATGATTGCAGTGATTATGTTTGTTGGTATTGCCATGATGACCTTTATTAAACCTTTTTTGAAAATTTATGTATCAAAAGAGTACTTTATTGCTTGGAAGTATACTCCATTTTTAATTGTTGGATGTGTTTATCTTACTTTGGGTACATTTATGTCAACTAGTTATACGGTTCACAAGGATAGCAAGGGCTTTTTAATGTCAGGATTATTTGGAGGAGTTCTTAATATAATTTTGAATTTCCTTTTGATACCTATCATTGGAGTTTATGGAGCCGCTCTTGCAACATGTATAAGCTATATTTCTGTCTTTGTATTTAGAGTGTTTAATACTAGAAAATATATGAAATACAAGGTTTTAACGAAGGAGTTTTTAATAGGAAGTTTAGCTCTTACGGTTTCAGGAATTCTTATTTACAGCAACGACATTATTGCACAGACTATTCAAATTCTAATTTTATTGATAGTAATAGCATTATATAAGGAAATTTGGTTGCGTTTATGGAATAAAGTTACAAATAAAATATAAAAAGAGGATTTTCACTATGAAAAAAGTTTCGATAATTGTCCCATTATATAAATCAGAGCGATATTTGCCAAAGCTTTTAAACTCTATCTTAGAACAGACATATACGAATTTAGAGGTGATATTGGTAGATGATGGTTCGCCAGATGATAGTGGAATAATTGCTGATGAGTATAAGAAAAAAGACAATAGAATTTCAGTTATACTCAAACAAAACGGGGGATGTTGTGAAGCCAGAAATGCAGGGCTTGACATTGCAACTGGGTATTACTTAATGTTTGCTGATGGGGATGACTGGCTAGAACCAGATTGTGTTGAGTATTTGGTTAAAATTGCTGAAGAAAATAACTGTGAAATGTCTACAACAGATGCTATATTTACTACAAGAGATAGAAAACAAAATGATAATGATAATGTCAGAGTTTATGATAAAGAACAAGCGGTAGCTAGTATTATTAATACGTTTGTTATACCAGTTGGACCATGGAATAAAATTTACACTATGGACGTGGTAAGAAAAAACAGTATTGGTTTTTCTGTTCCATGGTTTGGTGAAGGCTTATATTTTTCGGTCATGAATGCTCAATATTCTAATAAAATGGCAGTGGGTCACAAGAAAGTGCACAACTATAGACTTAATAATCCCAATAGTGGATGGCTTCCCTTGTGGTTACAGGAATTATTCTTGTGCTCTTTTATAGCGAAAATTCTGTTTGTATCCTGTGTTCCTATATTATAGCAATTGTGTATGCGTTAATTACAAACAAGGATATGCTTTTAATTGTTCTGAAATACATAAAGGGCTACGGTAAAAAATTATGATTACCTTATACAACGACAAAACAGAATGCTGTGGATGCGGTGCTTGTTCCAGTGCATGCCCAAAAGATGCCATTACGATGCAAGAAGATGAGTATGGCTTTATATACCCGGAGATTGATAGTAAAAAGTGTGTAGAATGTAGATTGTGTATAAGTTCATGCCATTATAAAAGCGCAGATGATTTACATACACCGATAAAAAGTCTGGCAGCGGTCAATAAAGATGATACACTGCTTAAAAACTCTGCATCCGGGGGTATGTTCTCTGCAATAGCAGAAGCTTTTTTGAATGAGGGTGGATGCGTATGTGGGGCGGCAATGGACTTTAAAGACGATGTCGCAGATGTTCGACACATTATGATTCACTCTACAGGCGAATTGTATCGGCTTCAAAAATCGAAGTATGTGCAAAGCAGTACAGATAAGGCTTACAAGGAGTTGCAGACTCTTTTGAAAAACGGAGAGGAAGTTCTGTTTTCGGGCACACCCTGTCAGGTTGAAGCGGCAAAAAGCATTGCAAAGAGAACAGGGGGAAAGCTCCATACAATTGACATTATTTGTCATGGAGTACCCTCTCGACAACTCTTTAATGACTTTATCGCTTGTGAAGCGGAAAAGCGAAAAATGAAAATTAATTCGTTTGATTTCCGTGACAAAAAATACGGATGGGGTTTGGATGGAAGTATTGTAGGGGAAACCTTTAATAGCGTAAAAACAGAAGAAGTAGTAAGTCCAAGTACAGAGTCTTATTACTATTATTTTTTGGCGGGTGAAATATATAGAAACTGTTGTTATCATTGCCCTTATGCGAAGAAGCAACGTGTGGGTGACATAACGATTGGCGACTATTGGGGAATTGAACAATATAATCCTGAGCTTTTAGTAGAACATGGCGGCACAATCAATAGTCGGAAAGGCGTTTCATGTTTACTAATAAACACAGAACAGGGACAACAACTCATTGAAAAGTATGGCTCAAAGATTGAAAGTTATTCGGTTGAATTTTCTAATATTGCTCAAGTGAATACGCAGTTGAACCAGCCAGCAAAACATACAGATTTGCGAAACAACATCTTTGAAAAATACAAATCGAATGGATATGCTAGAGTGGAATCCATGTTTGAGCACTATCAGCAAAAACAGAAAGTGAAACAATTTGTAAAAAATTGTATGCGCAGAGTTTTGCCCAAAAGTACGATAAGGCTGCTGAAAAATTTAAAAAATCATTTGTAAAGAGGAAGATTGATAATGGGAAAATAGTAAACTGCAAATTCCGGTCGACCTGAGCACTGATTCCGCTTAGAGCTGATCGCACCTTCCGGTCATATCTGAGCATCTTTCCGGTTTAACTGAGCATCATATTTTAAATGTGTTATAGTGCCTTCGTAATCATTTATACGATTACGGAAGGAGGCATATTTTATGCAAAACTACAACACCATCATAGGCGTCATCCAGATGCGCCAGGACAACTGCCCGAGCAGATCTATTATGGAGCGTTACAGGATCGGCTCCGGAACCGTGAGCCTGATCATAAACCGCTATGCATCAAGCGGTTTATCTCTTCAGCAGCTCCAGCAGATGTCACCCAAAGACGTGGAAAATACCTTTTATCCACAGAAAAATTTGCAGCGTAAAGAGATTCCACAGCCGGATTTTCAGGCTTATTATGACAGGATCCATGCCCCAAACAGCCGGGTAAACATTTCTTTCTGTTGGCTGGAATACAAAGAAGCACATCCGGAAGGTTATGAAAAAACGCAGTTCTATGACCTCTACAGTCGCTTTGTAAAGGAAAACTACGGCGGGAATCAGATCTCTATGGCTGTAAACCGTAAACCGGGTGAAAAGATGTACATTGACTGGGTCGGTGACCAGCCGGAACTGCTCACGGATGTAGAAACCGGAGAAATACAGAAAGTTCATGTTTTTACTACCACGCTCGGAATCAGCAGCCTGATCTATGCCGAGGCATTTCCGAATGAGAAACTTTCGTGTTTCATCGAAGGCTGTACCCATGCGGTTTCCTTTTACGGAGCAGTTGCAAAACATTTCGTGCCGGATAATCTAAAGACAGCAGTAACCAAACATACAAAAGACGAGCTTATCTTACAGTCCACGTTCTCTGATCTGGAGGATTTTTACGGTACGGTTGTTCTTCCGCCTCCTTCCAGAAAACCCAAGGGCAAACCAACAGTAGAAAACCATGTACGGTATCTGGAAACGCATCTGATTGAAAAGTTGAAGGAGAAGATCTTTACCTCTTACGAAGAATTGAATGCCGAGATCAAAAAGATAGTAGCGGCACTCAATACCCGGCCTTTCCAGAATCGTTCTTTTTCAAGACAGGATGCTTTTGAGAAATATGACAAACCGTGCATGAAACCACTGCCAGGCGGATGCTACACGGTCTGCGATTACAGGGCTGTCCTGAAGATCCCGAATAATTATCATGTTGAGTATGATGGCCACTACTACTCCGTATTTTACTCTTACTGCGGAAAACCTGCAATCGTAAAAGCAACGCCCTCAGAGATCCGGATCTGCGACCAGTATAATAAGCTGATCTGTACGCATAAGCGGGTCTACCGGGATCTTCCGCGTTATATCACATCCGACGAGCATATGCCGCCGGAGCACCTTTATTACAAAGATATCAATTCCAAGGACGGGAATTATTACAGGCGCTGGGCGTCCGTATTCGGTCCTTCGATGTCTGAACTGATAGAGCGGGTCCTTAAGGCTTCAAAACATGAAGAACAGGCTTACAATGCCTGTGCAGGCATTCTTCATCAGGCAAAAATGATTCCTTATGGAATCGCCGAAGAAGCTGCAAAAAAGTGTATTGACTTGAATTCCTGTAAATATTTCACCTTTAAACAGATCCTTAAAAAACTGAATGTGAAAGAGCTGTCGGGAGCTCCGCCTAAGGCGCTTCCTGAACATGAAAACATCCGCGGAAAGGATTACTACAAGTAGCGGTAAACGATAATGGCTTACAGAATGAAAGATTACACTTATAACGATAAACTCACGAAGGAACAAAACATTCTCATGGACCGTCTTTATAAGCTCCGGATGTCCGGGATGGCAGAGGCATTTGCAAAACAGCTGCTTGATCCGAACACGGGATTGGAGTCGTTTGAGGTACGTTTCACTGATATCATAAATCAGGAATGGAACCAGTGTGAAAACAAGAAGTTTAATAAACTTCTCAAACAGGCTACTTTAAAGTATCCCGCAGCGGATCTCGACGCTACGATCTATGAACCAGAACGCCAGTTAAATACCCATGTCATTGAACTGCTCGCAGAGTGCAAATGGATCGATGAACCGAATAATCTCCTGATCACTGGTGGCGCGGGATCAGGAAAAACATATATTGCCTGTGCTTTATGCATTGCTGCAATGCACCAAATGCGGACCGTTAAATATATCCGTGCCAACAGTCTTATGACGGAATCGGAACATGCCCATCAGGAAAGCACTTATTATGAGTATTCGAATAAGATGGCATCCTACGATCTTCTTGTGATTGACGATTTCGGCCTAATGGATCTGGATATGAATAAATGTCGTGATCTGCTCGAAATCATAGAAGCCAGGGACTGCCGCAAGTCAACGATCATCATTTCCCAGCTTCCAGTTGATAAATGGTACCCATTGTTTGGTGATCATACCTATGCGGATGCCTGCCTCAGCAGAATGACCGCTAAGGCCTACCGGCTACACTTTCCTGGCAATGACCGACGTATAAGCAATAGCAACTAGTTGACTATCTGAGCGCTGCTCAGTTTAAAGCGGAATGGCGCTCCGTTCCTTCGGAACGGATGCGCAGATTCTGCGGAATATGCAGCCCTTGGTATTCAGACCTGCCTGAAATACCGCACAAGCTATCACCATTGTGAGGAGTTTCTGGAGAGCATGGTAGCCTTGAAACAAACAGACTACCAGAAATACCAGAAGAAAGTGCGTTTCTTCATGAAACTGGATCTTCTGATCCTGGATGATTTCCTCCTGTATACAGTAACTGATGAGCGCGAAATAAAGGTCTTATTTGAGATCATGGAAAAGCGCAGTGAACTTTGCAAGAGCACAATCGTATGCTCACAGCGTGAGCCGAACAGCTGGGCATCTATGATCCTCAATGATGAAGTTTCCGCCAACTCGATTCTGAAACGAGCAACAAAGCACTACACTGTAGTAATAAGGTCATGTGAGTAATTAAAAATACATTGTTTCAGGGCGTCCGTTGTGCTTCGCACAGCGTCCGCTCTGAAACGCATCGGAGTCCGCTGGACTCTGCAGAATGCAGATTTCATGAATTATGCTAATACCGTCGAAAAGGTAATGTCACTACTTAAAGAAAAGAAGGTGTGTTCAAGCAGCAGAAAGTCGCATCGCATAGGGACTGTTATGAATCTCTTAGATCGTATCTTGATAAAAACAGTACCAAGTATACAGTCAAAGTGCGTGATGAATGGTTTTCTGAGATTAAGAAAATCCTCCGTTTACCTTTCATCAATTACTCAACAGCTTTTCTGAACACTTCAATGTTATCTTTATAATCGGATACATTCCCCTTAAATACACTTGATGTTCCACACACAAAAACACTTGCCCCACACTTTTTTAGTTTTGCACCATTTTCCGGAGTAATGTTACCATCCACTTCAATAATGATGTCATCCTTATTTCGTTCTTTCAAAAACTTCTGAATTCTTGCAGCTTTTTTTAAGGTGCTTGGCACAATTTTCTGTCCTGCAAATCCTGGATTCACCATTAGAAGATTTATCCCATCAATATAATCCAGTACTTCTTCAAGTACATAGATTGGTGTTGCTGGATTAATTGCTAAAAACCTTTTACAGTTAAACGGTGCCAGCCAATCTAATACTCTTTGAACTTGGTATGTGCTTTCGTAATGAACGGAAACTATATCAGTTTTTTTTATTCCAATCCACTGCAATTTATATTCGGGATCTTTGATCATTAGATGTAAATCCAACGGTATTTTTGTCAATTCTCGTAGACCTCGAATGTAATCCACCCCTAAACCAAAATTAGGAACAAATTCACCATCCATAACATCAATGTGTAGATACTCGACATTCTCATTCTCAAATATTTTTATAGTATCCTTTAAATTGAGTAAATCTGCACACATCATTGATGCTGCTATTTTGCTTTCACTCATTGTAATTGTTATTCTCCTCTGTTCCAAAGTGTCATTACTTTACAGTATGGTTCCCTATGTTTATGCATCAATTCCATTCCAAGCTTTAAATCATCCTGATTATAAAAATGTGAAATTAATGCAGATGCCTTGATTTCATGACGTTCTAATGCTTTTTTTACTTCAGACCAATCACAATCTCTGTTTTTTTCATATGAAGAATTCCATGTACCTGTGATATGCAATTGTTTTCTCAGAATTCTCCAGTATGTATTTTGTTTAAGATCAATCTCCCCTTCGGGATTTCCCATCAATACAAGTCTCCCACCGGCTTTAACCGTATTAAGTGCTTTATCAATTGCGCTATTTGAGCCCACCGCTTCTAAAACAACGTCAAATTCTTTTTCGCAGTCTTTAAAAGTTGTGTATTCAATTTCTGGAATATTATTTGCAATTTTTCTTTTGCTCTCTGAGCGTCCAACAACTACTACTTTGGTTGCGCCTAATTTTCTTGCCCATTGAGCTGCAGCAAATGCTATCATTCCAGTCCCAATTATTGCAACAGTATCATTGTTTTTAATATCGGCTTTTTTCATTGCATGTAATGCAACCGCAAGTGGTTCCATCATAGCAGCTTCTTCGAACGAAATTTCATCTGATAGCTCAATTAAATTCCAAACCGGTACTGCCACATATTCTGCAAAACCGCCATCTCTTCTTGAACCTACATAATCGTAATTAGCACACATCTCATAATGTCCATTTTGACACTGTTCACACTTGCGACATGGAATTAATGGAAATATACCAACTTTTTTTCCGACAAGATATTCATTTCCTTTATCAGCAACTTTATCAACAACTCCAGAAAACTCATGCCCTGGCACAGTGGGAAAATGGTAGGTTCCCTTCATATATACTCTTGGAATATCTGAACTGCAAATTCCAGCTGCTTTGACTTTTACTACACACCAACCACTCTCACATTTTGGATATTCAAGTTTCTCATAACAAAGATTATTAACCGCATGTAGCGAATACCCCTTCATTTTCATTATTTCTCCATTTCTCTAATAAACTTGTTTAAATCTTCTTTTGTAGTGATTTTATAATTATGTTCGTCACCAGGTATCATCCGAATTTTCAAACCATGTCTATAAGCAATCTCGCTACTTCCTCTTACCTTTAACAAATCATCCTCAGTCAGCCCGTCATGAATTTCAAAGTATTTGCCATATTTAAAACTTTCCGGTGCTTGTCCAGCATATAGTTGATCGCGATTTAAAAGTGAAGTAATGCTTTCTCCATTTTCGCTCAAATAAATTGTATCCTTAACCGGAAGAACCGGCATTGTACCATCATAATCAGACAAACTTTCTATACATTTTGAAATTATTGTTTCGGAAATATTTGGTCGAGCCGCATCGTGAATTATTATATTGTCGCTTGCAGTAGCTCCAATAGATTTAGCTTTAAGCATGCCATTAACAATAGAATGCTGCCTACTATTTCCTGCTGGTGCAAACCCAGAAAACTTATTTAAGTTGTCTTTTACTATCCACGAAAGAATATAATCCTGCCACATTTCAGCAGCCACAATTACTATATTATCTATTAATATATGTTTTTCAAACTTATCCAAGCAATAAGAGATTATCGGTTTCCCTGCGACTTCAATATATTGCTTTGGAATATCTCCACCCAGTCGAGTTCCTATTCCTCCAGCCAAAACAATTGCAATATTCATGCCCTTACCTCTTTATATATTTAACAAAAAATTTAAGTTCATTCTTAAAAAAGATAGAACTAATTAATAAAAAGATTGTACCCACAATCATGCTATACAAAATTCCATGAATAACCCAAGTTATAATAGATATGTTCTTAAATGGGGCAATGATAATACATATCACGAAGCCGCATACTGCCCCAATAGAAAATAGTATAAATTTCTTATAAAATATGCTTTGGGCACGTCCGGGGATAATTTTACTTGTATAGCAGACATGAAATGCCATCCGATAGACCATACCTACAATTGTTCCAATCGCTACACCAATTAATCCAAATTTTCTTACTAGCAACACAGAAATCAAAATATTTAACCCCGCTTCAACATAAGCGGGTACCGTGATTTCCTTAAATTTGTTGGCTGAGTATGCCAAATTCAGATGTGGCAATTTAACCAAATACAATGCCTCAGAAGCAACCAGTACCCACCCAAATAGTGGTTGATAATAGTTTGTATCCCAAATTCCTTTAGTGTAAAGTTGTACAAACGGCGTGATAAGTAAGGCTGTTACAGTTAGTAAAAAAAAGACCAAGCTAAAAACAATATATTCATATATATCTAATTTTTGATTTAACTCTTTCCAATTCTTTTTAGCATATGCTTGTCCCACTGTATGAGCAATGCCAGATAAACAAGAATTAATCAACTGTTTGACTCCATTGCTGACAAGACTATAAACGCTGTAAATCGAAACCGTTTTCAAATCTGCCAGAAATGTAAGGACTGTAATATCTGTACTATTATGTATAAATGCCGCTAGATTAATTGCAAACCCATTCCACCTGGATTTTATAAGTGAATTGTCTGGTTGTGAGTTCCAGTTAATTTCATAGTTCTTTTTTACGTATCTATTAAAAATAACTGGTTGCAAAACAAAAAGAGAACCACTTATCAATTTTAATACATGAATACTGGGATAAACATAAACAGAAATCAATGCAAATATAACATTAAAAATTACAATCAACGTCTGCGTAAAATTAACAATATATCCTTTCTTATCAGCATTTAATATTGTTTTCAGTGTTAGTGAAAACATATATTGAATCAGCAGAGTAACTGAAAGAATCAATGTCAATGAGCATACATACGCAAACTTAAATTCTGTCTTGAAAAACAAGGGATATATAATTGACAGGATAATAGAATAACCAATAAATAGAACTCCAATCTTTTTATAAAATCGGTCCGCCGTTACAAGAACTGAGGAAATTTTTTGATTATCCTGGTCTACAATAGGCTTATATAGGTTTGCAACGATGACCCCTGTTATACCGCCTTCCACCAGAGTTATATAACTCAAAAATTGATTGAGTGAAGATACTAAGCCATTTACTTCTGATCCAAAATATATAAGGATGATTTTGGGGAGAATAAATCCGCTTACAAGTGTAAAAAACTGCAGAATCAATCCCGAAGTCATGTTCATTAGGGTCACCTTATTTTTCATTTTCTTCTACTCTCCATGATTTGATACCATGATTTACCCTCTTCTCCTCTGGTGGGGGGGTCATATAATCACCGTAAATTGATTTAAGGTAGGTATCATAGTCTTTCATACCCTTCACAGTAATGTTTTCAAACTTATAATCAACCAGTTCTTCCATACAGTGTTTTGGAAACTTTTTGTTGCCCCATGTGATATCCTCGATATAATCACACTTATCAACTTTTCTTTCTTTTGCTTGTTTAATGATTAGCCGATTAATATCATTCTCACTATATCCTTGGGTAATAAAGCGAAGGAGCCGATTATACAATCGCTTTATTTTACTTGACTGATTTGCAAGTTCCTTTTCAAATGCCACCTCATTTTTGGTGTTCCGGATATTTCTTATTATCTTATGAAAATAGAATTGATATATGTCAGAAAAATGATTTGGGACACCATCAAATGGGAAAATATCAATCCACAAATAATGGTCTACTTCGTTATCAATCTCTACAGCGATTTCTTTATTTACAAGTTTAAGGAATGGTCTACCAAATCCCTCTACTTCAAATCCCTCAAATTTGTATTTGGAATCTTCAAAGTTTTTTGCGACATGAATCAATTTTTCGTAGTCATTCCTCAATAAGCCAATGTCGATATCATCATCCCACGGTATAAAACCACCGTGACGCACAGCACCGAGCATGGTTCCTGACATTATTGTATAATTTATCTCGTGTTCACCCAAAAAAGTACTTAGCCACAATAACATTTCTTTGAGTTCTTCCTTAACTTTATGATCCGACAAAAAATTCATATGTTCTCTTTCCTCATTTGCTCTTTTACAGTCCAATCAGTTCAGATGTGAACGGATATATTTGGTTATTTCCCTGCAAAGCATTCTGATAAATCCAAACTATAATAAGAATAAGCCAGAGTACTGCCATTACGATTATTCGATTATTCGATTTTAAAACTTTAAATAATCGCCCAATAGCAATACAACGATACATTCCAAAGTATAAGCTAATTCGATAAAATGTTACATTAACCATCCGCATTTCTGCTGTCAACATTTCCATAAGAATCATCATAATCAAAAAATCCACAAATGATTTTTTTATTTTGTTTTCGCCTTTCCCAACAAATGCGGAATAAAACAGTACAATAAAAAACAAATATGGCAATCGAATTAACAAAGGATTTAATGAAAATCCGGATATTGTCTGTCCTACATATCTCATGAATTTATCATTAAGTAGGCCAAATTTCACAGCAATACTTACGATTTTTGCATAACTTAGCATTGCAATTATGGCTGCAGCCATAATTTCGGTTCGCATTCTTAAGGTGTTGCGTTTTTCTAGCAGCACATATACTCCCATAAATACGAATACAACAATCGAGGTGCTATGGAACAGAAATGCTATAATAGTCAGGATTACAAATCTCAGCTTATTTCCTGTTTGAAAATATGAAAATGCAAAAATAAGAATGGCTATTGCTATGCATTGCCGCATAGCATTTAGCGTATCTCCATAAAACAAAAACAAGTAACACAACCAAGCCATTGATATCGAGATTTCTTTACGATATCGATATAACCCGGCAATGGTAAAACCATAAATCAAAACACCTGTGAAGAAATAGAGCCAGTGTTCTGACTGAAATAAGTGTGCTGTGCAATAAACCAAAACCGAATACAAAAAGTCGATAGAGGTTTTTGATAACGCAAATGTTATCGGATTTTTTGCATTTTGGGCTGCGATAAAACGCCAATGCCCATATGTTGCTATGTCTGTACCAATTGTATAATCTCTAATTCCGGCAAGGACTGCTGGAACAAGTGCAGCTAAAACCAACATCACACGAGCATTTTTTCCTTTTTTACGATTGCTTAACCGCTCACCATACCAACAAAAAAGATATGAAACAATAAATGTTCCAAAATAAATAGCCATAGAAATTTCCTCTCCACATTTTTACAAATGTGTTTTTTCTCCAAGTGTATAAATTATGTAAAATAAACGCTTATTAAGTAAGAAACTTTTTGCTTTTATAATGTCTTTCTTCTTGGCAAAATTCATTTTTAGCAGTGGCTTGCAGGACAAAACGTAATTCCTAATTCTGTTCTGTTCTTTTGGAAATGTTGAAAATCCATTGTCAAGAATACCCTTCATCAATTTCAAATAAGTCACCATTTGAAGGTAACGTGCTTCATTTTCTACTTCAGGGACTTCACATTTTAAATAGTTTGTAACCTCTTGTGCAATGTCAAGTAGTTGCATATTTTTAGAAGTCAATTTTGATCTCATAATCGAGCCCAATCTAGTTCGATACCAATATAAATTTTCTGTTAAAACTACAACTTTATTGCAGCCGCATATAATTTTATAGATTGTTGCATAATCTTCGTATAACCTTCCTTTTGGAAATCGTTCGTACTTCCAAATATCCTTTTTATATAATTTTCCACATGCTTCATGTCCAAAGCCATCATGAAGCAGCATTCTTCGGATTGTTTCCGTTTTATCCAGTATTTTACCACTTTGTCCTTCAACTTTTCCGTTGCTCTGTGGCAATTTATCATCAACAAACCTTTCCAATCCTGCAATTGCTATATCCGCATTCTCTTTAACACAGGCATTCAGCATCTTTTCAATTGCACCTGTTGGAAGTATATCGTCACTATCTAAAAAGTAAATGTACTCTCCTGTCGCCTTCTCTATTCCTGTGTTCCGAGCATCTGACAAACCACCATTCTGTTTATGAAATGCTTTGACACGATCATCTTTATGTGCATACATATCACAAATCTTGCCGGATGTATCTGTTGATCCATCATCAACTATGATGATTTCCAAGTTGTGATATGTTTGCTTTATGGCACTTTCTATGCATTCGGTCAGATAATCCTCAACATTAAAAACCGGAACAATGATACTTACCAATTTTTCCACTTTTTCTCCCCTCCATTTTGTTCTACCAATGTCATATTTACCCATGTTGTCTCTCGTTCCAGTCATATACTCGTCTCATCAAATATTGTCCACCATAAGATATAATCGCAGCTATTCGCGTTTTCTTTCTAACGTGTTTATTTTCTAACACGTCAAAACGATATTTTTTTATTTCATTCCACAATAATGTTTTTTGCTGTTGGAAAGATGAATCGTTAATTTGAAATAGTATGTTACATACAGTATTAAAATAACGACATTTGAATGCATCCACCAATTCTGGATAATTTTCTTGAATAAAATTTCCAAATATATGCATGTGGTAAATTGCATCCATTTTCCTTATCGAGAACTTTGCCCGCGCAATGCTGTTATCTCTCTGAAAATAATAGTAATCAATATTGGGAATTACCGCTATCTTTTTCGCCTGTTCAATCAATCGATATGTCGTGGGGATATCCTCATACAATTTTCCAACCGGATATCTTATATTCCGATAGAGACTACTTTTATACAGCTTTCCCCATGCAGAAATTTCAACTCCGTCCTGATAAAGAAGCCTTTCAAAATATTTATTCTTTGCAAGTACTTCTACTTCTTCTTGAACATCAACAATCTTACCGGTTGGTATAATCTGCCCATCGTGATATTCTATAAACCAACTTGAAGCAATATCACATTGTTTTTCTTCCAATGCCGACCAGAGATTCGCTACAAAATAAGGAGAAACAAAATCATCGCTGTCGATACATGTAACGTATTCTCCAGTCATCTGATCAAGACCTGTATTTCTTGCATCTGATAAGCCACCATTAGGCTTATGTATTACTTTTACACGGCAATCCTTTTCTTTATAGGCATCGCATATACTTCCGCAGCGATCCGTCGCTCCATCATCAACCAAAATGATTTCCAGATTCTTATATGTTTGGTTCAAAATGCTTTCAATACATCTTGAAAGATATTGTTCCACATTATAAATCGGAACAATTACGCTTATTAAAGGCTTCATTATCATATTCCTAATTAATTTATTTTATTGGCTCTATCACGAGAGAACATCCTGTTTTTACAATGCTATGGGGGAAAATCGTTCCAGAAACAACTCCAGCACCGCTCACACAATTATCGCCTATTACTGTACACTTTTATCATATATATTGTTGTATTGTTCGGCCATTGCTTTTGTATTGTAAGCATCTAAAATATCTTGATATGCTTGCTCTGCCAAAGCATCCTCACAGTTATGACATTGCTTAATCGCTCTCACGAATTCTTCAACTTTCGTACAGACAAAACCGTTCTCGCCATTATGAATAACATCTCGATTTCCGATGACATTACTCACTACGCATGTTTTCTTCATGTACATAGATTCAAGCAACGATATCGGAAGACCTTCCCACCTGCTCGGTAAAAGAAACACATCGGCATTCACTGCATATTTAATCGCAGTAGTTCTGTCTGCCCATCCTGTAATTTCAATATTCTCACTTGTTAACTCTTTTCGAAGTTCACCATCCCCAATCCACACAAATCTTACATCCGGCAATAATTCGGCTATCGTATTAAACATTGTCGGATTCTTTTGATAGCAAATTCTTCCTAAAGTATAAACCGTAAAAGAATGCTCCACTTTATCTGTCTTATCAACAATTTCTTGAAGCTTTGCCACATTAATGCCATTATTCACATAAGTAGCATGTTTGGTAAGTTTTAAAGTTTCCTGATGCTCTCCCACACTACAACTAATAGTTGTGCATTTCCTTTTTGCACATACCGTTTCAATTAACTTGAACATAGCACGCTTTAGCGGCTTATAGTTTTCCATCAAAAAACTGTAACCATGCGGGGTATAAAACATTGGAATTTTTCCACTAAAAGCGATACGCCCTATTACGCCAGCCTTACTGCTATGAAGATGAATCACATCGGGATGGATTTCAGCTGCTATGTGTTTCACTTCAAAAAGTGATGCAAGATCTTTTACTGGATTAATTGCCCGTCCAAAATTTTTGACTTCAATCAAATGTATTCTCTTGTCAAAGTAATCCCTGTAATTTGCTGGTGTTTGCTTGCGCACTGCATATGCAATGTATATGTCATAAGAATTAACAAGTTCATTGGCAAGTTCAACTATGTATGTAAAAACACCTCCACCCATAGCTTCAACTATGTATAATATTTTCTTTTTCTCCACCATAGGTACCCTTTCTAATATTAGCTGCTTTTAGCTATGCATACTTTTAAAGATGATGTTTTTAACTCCAGTTTTTATCATAATTTCAAAGCGTTTTATTTCGATTACAAGTAGTTCCAACAGTATGTCAATACCCGAATAAACTTCATTTTCAATTTCAATAAATGATGATAATAAAAAGACCCGCATTCAGATTTCCTCTCTCAATGCAGGCCACTCATCCCATTTTTTCTTCATCTTTCGGATATCTCAACCTCAAATAATTGTTATTATTTGGACTATACATACACCGCATGAAATCCATGGCAAAATCCTGGCAGATATATGGCAGGTGGGGGGAGTGTGTGCTAAAAGCTTGAGAAGAAAAAGAAGTGATGGTAAGATAGAACCATACAATGATTTGCGTATATTGCGGTAAAACACAATGGAACGGGAGAGAGTGCGTATGAATCAGATATATGCGTACAACGCAGGAAAAGGCGAATGCATCCGCCTGCGCTACGACGATGGCCATAATATTTTTATCGACACAGGTGTAACCCGCTTCGCAGATACATTGAAGCGCCTCTGTCGGGAGATCGTAGATGCCGGTGAGACGCTGGATCTTCTGATTCTGACGCATGTGGATGATGATCATATTGGTGGGATTCTGGCGCTGCTGCGGATGGGATGGAAGTGTCCGTTTCGGGAAGTACGGATGAACGGGGCAGACAGTGCCGGAGCGGATAACGCGCAGCTGTCTACGAGGCAGAACTGCGAGGTTGCCAAAATACTTAAAAAGCAGCAGGTGAAGATTACTCCGATGACTGCGGGAGATGTCTTCTATGTCGGTGGGGCGGAGATCACGGTGATCCATCCGGGGAAACTTGCGCAGGATAGGGCATATGGGAA
>OGEG01000582.1_pt1 | contig 36904 bp, 39 predicted proteins | sample 1570621 | NCBI WGS metagenome assembly OGEG01 (sample SAMEA2582130, study PRJEB24529) | metagenome | biome: Human gut stool | place: China | collected 2011 | reverse complement strand
AATTCAGAGAAGCATCCATGATGGAAGGTTAATTATTCATTTTTGAGCCAGTGTCCAGAAAATCGGGTACATATCACCAAGCTGTACCCTCAGCCGCGCGGCGATTTTTTTGGCTTCGCTGCCGCTGACGAGTCCCGGCTCCCGCAGGCTGCGAAGCATGGTGACGATGCCGAGATAATCTGCGTTTGGATTCATTCGGATTCCTCCTTTTGTGATTTGATTTGAATGATAACGAAAACTCCCAAGCCCGCTTTCACAAATGGGTTTGGGAGTTTTCGTTATGGGATCTTAGCACAGCATCGAAAATCGAACAAGCGTTTGTATAAAACTTTCGGCTGGATTCTTGTGGAAACAGCCGATTTCAAAAATAGGGGTATCATGTTACAATGGTGCCTGTTTGTGGAAAGGGAGGAGAACTATGCTTTATACAACGGAAGCGGCGGCTGTCATTTGCGGTTTTTTGAACGCGCATTTGGCGCAGGCCGGTGTGGAAGTGTCTGTGCGGAAACGAAACGCCGCATTTCAGCGCGGTGTCATAATGGGAACGCTGCAGCCGGATGACTACAGATGGGCGGAGAATGTTCTCTGCTTTCTGAAGCCCTGCTGGTGGCAGTTACATGAAGACCATAGAGCCTTAGAGAATGTGCTGTTGAAAACACACCTCTTAGCTCAGAGATAAAAAACGAGGGCCGCTCCTGTCTTGGTTGGAAGCATATTGCTATACCCGGATATGGAGCGGCCCTCATTATATTTTTTAAAGTTCTTTTGCTCAGTCCTATTCGACACTACTTCCCGGACCGTCGGGCGGTTGAACAAACTGGCGCCTGGCAGCGCCCATCGGGAATCTAACCCCTCCGAGGATCTCTCCGAGCTGCCCCCATTGCTTGCGGCTGTGGCTGGACAGGATGTACCATTATAGGCTGACGGGATCATTGCGAGACGGGCTGCCATGCCCGCTTTTGGCTGAATGAGTTTCGCTCTGCACCTTATTGGCCGTTCATTGACATCGGAGTAATTCCGATGCAGGTGGTCTTCGCGCATTCGCCGCATCGCTGTTCCCCCTCGCCGGGGGACCGTCAACTGACGTTATTTGTCACCGGATATTCAGTTTTCGATGTTCACAAGAAGATTCTTTTCTTCTCGCATGTATACGGGAGAAAACTGGCATCTTAACAACCCTGCTCATCCAAATTATTTTTAATTTTTTTTTTCAGGATGCGCTTTTTCCGCACATGAATGGCCTGCTGAGAGACCCCAAGCGTCTGTGCGTATTCCTTTTCAGAGCGGTTTTTGAAGTAAAGCTCGTAGATCAGCTCATAATCCCTCGGCGGGAGCAGATCCAGAATATTACGCAGGGACTGACGCACCATTTCCTCAATTGCCTGATTTTCAGGGGTGTTGTCATAATCAATAAATTCATGGAACCGCTCGTATCCGTCATTTTCACCGCCGATCAGAGAACTCATCTGCGTTTCGTGCTTATAAAAGCGTTCCATGCTGTCTTCGATGTGCCATTTCGTCCGCCTGTAGGTCTAGAAGACTTCCTTCGTGACCTGGACGAGCTCAAATTCGCCGGTCATAGTGTTGTAAACGTTGAGAATATAAGTTTTTTCAGACATGATTTTTGATTTCCTTTGTGATTTTTTGAATTTGGTGAGGTTCAAAAAATCGGGAGATCAGGGGTATTCAGCGATATACGGCTCCCACGCTGAAAGGGGGAGGATATGAAAAAAGCGCATTGCAAACTCCTTTTCTGGAGCTGCATGCGCAAAAAAGAGCCGCTTGATTTGTCTGACCATTGGCCGCGTTGACAGAACTATGTTCCTAAAAGGAACGATAGTTACAAATCAAGCGGCACATGGGATGGTCACGCATCAAGCGGCTCCGAGGCTCATACTTGGTATTTAATTGTTGGGGACAGATCGATTATTCGCGGTTATGCGATGCGGAATACAAGAGGCGGGAAGAAAACCGCCTCTCCGCATTGCGGGCACTTCAGGTATGTCGCACCGTGGGCCCCTTTGCAGAGCGTTTCAAGCCGCAGATTACAATACGGGCAAAGCCGTGCCATGGTGATATGGGTGGAGTACTGCTGCTCAAGCTCCCGCTGCTCGGCTTGGATGCAGGCATACCGCTGCGGGTCAAGCGCTTTGGAATTGATTTTTGCCATAATAACAACTACCTCCTATGCTGTGTCAAAGTCATCCGCATCAATATGGATGGGCGCATACGGATTACTAAAATCATTTCGGCCGATCATGCCAAGATTGTCCAGACGAATGGATAATGCTGTTTTCGAGACGCCCAAACGCTTTGCCATTTCAGAAAATAGGGCGTATTCCTTGGGGGCAAATACTTTGTTCAGGAGTTTGATCTGCCGGCCAAGGCCAAGCTCATCCATGTAGCGGTCGATCAGCTCACGGGGGAGTAGGAGATACGCCGTCAGCACATTCGTTTGCCATTCTACCCAGTCGGTGATGGGGTATGTGCAGCGTTCATCCGCAAGGCGGCAGATGAACGGCTGCGCGCTTGGATTGTATTCCTCCGGGTAAAGCATACCGAGGATCTGATGCGCGGCTTCATGTACCAGAGTGAAATTCAACCGTCCCACCGATCCCGCATTTGCGAGGTTTTGATCCACATAGGCGATATTACCGTTCAAGTGAAATTCCTGGACTGACCCGTTTCCACGGGGAACGGATATGGTGAGATCGACGTCGCTAATGTCTGGGGCGTATGCCTACTCTCCTGCTCCATCCTGATAAAATTGCAACAGGGTTTTCGTATAGGCGTTTTGAGGGGCCGAGATAATAGACTTCGTATATCCAACTTCCACCAGCCCACCGCGCTTCATGATTGCTATACGATTACAGATACAATTCACCAGTGCAATATCATGCGAAATAAACAACATAGTCAGGTTGTTCTCAGCTCTCAGCCGCATGAGCAAAGCGATGATCTGAGCCTGAACCGAAACATCCATCGCACTGGTAATTTCATCGCATATCAGCATTTTAGGATTACCTAACAATGCTTGAGCTATCGCCGCCCTCTGGCACTCACCTCCGCTTAACTCGTTACACCTTTTATATACATAATCCTCACACAGCCCCACATCTTCCAAAGCCTTCACAATCATGTCGTAAGATGTGGAACTGCTGTAACCATGGCGGTAAATAAGCGATTCCCTCAGTGCTTGGAGCATCGTCATTTTAGGACTGAATGAAGAGTAAGGATTTTGAAAGATCATCTGCATCCCTTCACGCTGCGTAATCCCTTGCTGATATTTACAGTGCAATCTAGTGCCAAGAAATATAACATCTCCGGTAGTTGGAGCCAGCAAACCACCAATCATTTTGGCGACCGTTGTTTTTCCGCTGCCACTCTCTCCAACCAATCCAAAGCACTCGCCCTGCATGATTTCAAAACTCACATCTTTTACAGCCGGGACGGAATGCCCACCACCGCCACGAAAGTCCTTGCTTAAACCTTTTACCTGAAGTATGGCATCCATCCAAATCCTCCTAAACTATCCTAAATAACAGTGGCGTTCACTTATATATTGCATCTCACTGCCAATGGACAGGACTTCACGCATAGGATGCCGCACATCGGGAAGCCTACCGTCCAAATGCGGCACGGCGTCCAACAGCATCTGCGTGTAAGCATGTCTCGGGTCATTTAGGACCTCTTTACAATCCCCCCATTCTACTAAATGTCCATGGTACATGATTCCGACTTCATCCGCGTATCGGGACACGATGGACATATTATGTGTCACCAACAAAATCGTCGTTCCTCTCTTTTTTTGGATGCTTTTCAAGAGTTCCATCACATCTTTTTGAGATGCAACATCCAAGGCGCTGGTCGGTTCATCAGCCAGCAGAAGACGAGGCGTGTTTGCCATTGCAATGGCGATGGCTGCACGTTGACACATGCCACCACTTAACTCAAAAGGACGTTTTCTCAGTACGTCCTGTGGAGATGAAAAGCCCAGTTGCTGAAACAGCTCCATAGCTCTCAGCCTGGATTCTTTTCTGTGAGTGGGAGAATGAACTGACAATGCCTCATGGTATTGAGTTTCGATGGAAAGCAGCGGGTCGAGAAAACGGTCTGGATTCTGCAGTATAATTGAAATGTGTTTCCCACGGATCACACGCATTTCTTTCTCGTTTTTAATAGGAAGCCGCGTACCATCGAACAGTATTTCCCCCTGAACAATATCTCCGTCGTTCCCAAGCAGTCCCAAAACACTTCGGATCAACGTCGATTTCCCGCTGCCGCTCTCGCCTATCAGCATAACAAGATGACCAGCCTCAATGTCAAAATTGAGGGAGTTAATCGCCTTACAATCGCCATAACTTACTGATAGTCCGCGGACACTCAATACAGACGCCATGCTTACTTAGCGGCGGTGCTACTGTCCAAAATGTAATACTCGGACGGCTGAGACCAGTAATACCCGACTGTATCGGAGTTATACATGCCGGCAAATTTCTTGTGCGCGAAGAAAATATAGGCGCAATCGTCAACAATATGCTGGTTGATCTGTTTCATAATGTCATCCTGGCCAGTGGCCTCTTCCAAGCTTGCCAGCTCCTCTACCAGCGCATCCACCTCCGCATTAGAATAGTGTCCAAAATTGCTGGACCCATCTGTGGTGAACATCTGGGAAATAAAACTCTGCGCTGTTCCGGTTCCTGCCATACTATAAGACTCGCAGGAAATATCGAACTGGCCACTGGAGCGTGCGTCGCTGATATTTTCCAGAACTTCGAGGTTTACCTTAATCCCGATCTGGGAGAGCTGATTCTGCAGTACCTCGCATAGCTGGACCTGTCCGGTCTGGCTGCTCATGGCAATCATTTTGATCTCCACAGGCTGTCCGTCTTTCTCGATTACTCCGTCGCCATCTGTATCTTGATATCCTGCATCCTCAAGCAACTTCTTTGCGGCCTCAACATCAAACCGGTCCACAGTCAGATTCAATCCCTCTGTCCCGCCGAAAGAGAGAGAAGCAGGGAAAACACCATAGGAGGGCTCGACAGTGCCGTGTGCAATCGTATCGCTGTACCCCTCACGATCTATGCAATAGGAAATCGCATTTCTCAAATTGACATCCTGTATCAGCGGAGAGTCCATATTAAAGCGGAACATCTGAACGCGGGCGGATGTTCTGCTGTCAATCACCACATTTGGCTTAGACTCAAAGAGAGGAACACTTTCATCGGGGATGGGAACCACGATATCCACTTCCCCATTCTGGAAAGCTATCGTCAGAGTATCTACATCAGAAATTGTTTTGAGAACTGCCCGATCCAGCTGCGGTTCATCTCCCCAGTAGTCTTCGTTTTTCGTCACAACGATCTCGTCGTTCGGTGAGAAGGAGACCGGGATATAGGGCCCAGTATAAAATGTCTCGCTCGCGTAATCTTCCGAACCATCGGCATCATAAACTAGCCATAGTGGATCACACAAATCGTTCATGAGGTTGGGAGCCGGCCGTTCCAGATGAATAGTAAGCGTCTGGCCTTCAGCATCCAAAGAGGCGAACGGAATCACTTCGGACCAACGATCACTGGCAGACATCGTGCGTTCAAAGCACTTTTTCACCGCTTCCGCAGTCATATCCGTTCCGTTATGAAACTTTACATCGTCACGTAAAGTTACAACCCAGGTTGTCGAATCCTGCTGAGTGGCGGACTCAGCCAACCAAGGCGTAGCCTGATAGTTCTCATCCAGACGGAAGAGGGTTTCTCCCACACCGATAGACTCGATGGCCCAGCCATCCCATCGAACAGCCGGATCCCAGCTGGAGTTGTAAAAATAACTCAAAGAGCCAAACACCAGCTCTTTCGTTTCATTCTCTACGGGAGCAGAAGGCTTTCCTCCATCATCGGTGGATTGACTTCCCTGAGTTCCGCTGCTGCAAGCTGATAAAGCTAGAGCAAACACTAATGTCAGTGCCAGCAAGATCTTTTTCATACGATTGACTCCTTTTTTGTTTGAATTAAATTCCTATAACATGAGACATTCCTTTTATGGATGGAACTAAGTGGAATTCCCATGAGTTATAGCTCTGTTTTTTTCCTCAAAGCATCTCCAAATGAATTAAAGCAAATGACTGAAATCAAAAGGATAAGCCCAGGGAAAATAAGATACCATGGTGCTAACTGCAAATGTTTCCTCGCTTCGCTCATCATGGCGCCTAGCTCCGGCATAGGTGCGGCCGCCCCTAACCCCAAGAAAGATAGTGCGGACATACTTAAAATAATGGTCCCGATCTCCTGAACACTTGTCACAATGATGGGAGATATAATGTTCGGGAAAATATATTTAACAACAATATGGTGGGTCTTCGCACCGTGCAGACGAGCTACGTGGAGATAATTCTCGTGTTTAACACGATTAACAAGACTTTTACTGAATCTGGCGTAACTCGTCCATGAAACAAGTATGAGCGCCAAGATACCGTTCCTTATCCCAGAGCCCAGCACCCCAGCAACCGAAACGGCTAGGAGGAATGATGGAAATGCTTGAAACGTAATAACAATTTGTGAAATAAATTTTTCCGCGACACCACCTAAATAGCCAGATATTGCGCCCAGAAACGTTCCTAGGATGGTAGAGGCGAATACGACTGCTATAGCCGAAAAGATGGAAATAGGCGCACCATAGAGGACTCGCGAAAGAATACAACGGCCTAAATGGTCTGTTCCAAAGGGATATTCCCAAGATGGCGGTTGGAGTGCTGACGAGAGTGAGGTTAGGTATGGATCGTGTGGCGCAAAATAGCGCCCCAAAAGGGCAACGCACAGGAGCAAGATAATGATGATTGTTCTAGTCAAAAAAAGCCTATCTATCTTCTTCTGTTCAACCATAGCTTTCCTCCGCTATTTTTTGGCGGGGATCTAATACAGGACAAAGCGCATCAACAACATAGTTGATGACAAAATAAGCAGTTGCCACTACAACAATATATCCCTGTAGCATTGTGTAATCGCGGTGGGTAATCGCATCCATCGCCAAACTTCCCAAACCAGGCCAACCAAAAATTCTTTCCACAATAATTGAGCCGCCAAGCAGGGTTCCCAAAGAGACCCCCGCCATAGTTAGAAGTGTAGTAATGCAATTTCTTAGGATGTGGATAACATAAATACGTATTTTTGAAACACCTCTTGAGCTAGCCCCCAGAACATACAGCTTCTTGGACTCCTGAGATATCACGGCTCGTATCTGACGAGTATATGGAGCGATCAACCCAACAGACAGAGCCAACGTTGGCAAAATAATTGAGGGCCAGGCTGCATCATCTAAAAGGACGGGAAAAAGATTGAGCTTTAGAGAAAAAACATAGAGCAGAAGGAGAGAGGCAAAATATCCTGGCATGGAGGCGAGAAAATTTGCCAGCATCATAACTATGCGATCAAAAATACTTCCTTGCGTCATGGCACTGCATACCCCCAGCAGGATCGAAACCAAAAAGGAAAACAGCAATGTAACGATTGACAGTGAGAGCGTATTAGGTAAAGCTCGTGCTAGCTCATCCGCGACAGGCTGCCGATTGTGCATGGAAGTTCCAAGGTCCCCATGTAGAATGTCGTTTAACCAATTTATGTATTGCACCAGCAAAGGGTCGTTTAATCCCAACTCTTCTCTTTTTTGAAATAGTTGCTCTTCGGAGAAAAATCCCCCTGATCTACTCAAAATGATTTCAGCTGGGTCACTAGGTGAAAGATGAATTAGAAGGAATGAAAGAAATGTAATGCCTAAAAAAGTCAAGATAAATTGAAGTATCTTCGCCAATATCCGTCTATTTATATTTCATCCCTCCAAATCGATGGCCAAGCAGATCCGTTCCGCTAATGCAGAGTCATCTTGTTTTAGATGTCAAATTTTTCATGTAACGATGGCAAAAGGCCAAATAGATAATTGATGTGATACCCCAAGATACTGGATAGCAGATCAACACCGTCATAAGCGTCGGATGAAGCGGCACGACAATGACAATCCATAAAATTCGAGATACACAGGATCCTACCAAGGTTAATATCATTGGTTTGACCGTTTCTCCCGTCCCGCGTATTGCTCCCGGGAGAACTCCGCCAAAAACATAGATAACATATAGCGGAGCGAGAATGCTCATGATTCGTGCGCTAATCGCAATAACTTCGCTGTCGTCTACAAACAGGTATCCCAGTGGTACATTCCAGAAGTAAAGAATTACCCCGATAGCCGCAACAAGAATAATTGACAAAATAGTTCCAATCCGGACTCCTTCTTTTGCGCGTTCATATTTTCGCGCCCCATAATTTTGAGCAACGAAAGTTGAAATCGTAGTGCACAAGGAATCGGTGATAAGCCATATAAGGAAATCCAGCTTCCCACACACTGCCCAGGCTGCAATGCTGTTTGTCCCAAACACATTGATATTAGACTGGATCATCATATTCGCTAGCGGATACAGCGTCGTTTGAATCCCAACGGGCAACCCCAACCTGATAATCTCCACTAAATACGCTTTATGGAAGCGGAGTTTAGTTAGATGAATTTTGCAGGGCAGGTCTGTCTTCACTAAAGCCATAGTGACCAAAAAGGCGCTCAAGATTTGAGATAGTACGGTTGTCAGCGCGGCCCCAGCAACCCCCCAGCGAAAAACAGCAATAAACAGGACATCCAATACAACGTTTGTAATGTTTGTGGCAATCAAAAAATAGAAAGGTGTCTTTGAATTGCCAACAGCACGGAAGGTCCCTGCACCGATGTTGTATGTCATGGAAGCGGCCATGCCGCCAAAGTATATTCGGACGTAGGAAAGAGCATCCTGATAAATATCATCAGGAACCTGTAAAAGCTCCAAACAGAAGGGAGCGAAAAGAATCCCAAGTATTGAGAGCAACAAGCCGCCGGAGAAAGCAAATAAGAGTGCCGTATGACTTGCATTAGATACCCGCTCTCGCTCCTTTGCTCCATAATATTGAGATATGATAATTGTTGCCCCTGACGATACACCAGTGAAGAAGTTGACCGGCAGCTTTATGAGATTGTAAACTGCATCAATAGCTGCCAACGCATTCTTTCCTGCGAACTGTCCTATAATGATGGCATCGACTGTTGTGTATAGTTGTTGCAATAAACTTCCGACCAATATTGGCAACGCAAAAATGACAATTTTACGCCAAATTGAGCCTTCGGTTAGATCAAGTCCCTTCTGGGCATATTCCATAAAAGCACCTAATTCATCTTAATTTCATAGATATCTACTACTCGCATAGAAAATGAAGATCTCTTTCGGAATTATGCCGGTTTATTATTTCTTGCGGCTTATCAGAGTGATAAAATCCGCCCTCTCAAAATAATCCGGATCATTTTTGAATCCATGCGATGTTGCAATGAAAACAATTCTGGAGTCCGAGGGGACCCATCTTTCCAAAATTGCTTTTTTGAGCGCACCGTACAAAATAGCGGAGGATGCTTCCAAATACAGTCCGTACCGTGCCATTGAAACAATGTTATCCACAACATCTTCTTGAGGGACGCTGATCGCAAATCCTTTACTTTCCTGCAGCGCCAATAACGATTGATATGTAACGGTCCCGCCTCCGATTGATGGTGTTAATTCTGACGATCCGGTGAAAATGTCCTTATAATCTGCGCCGTCTAAAACATGCTCTAAGCGGGCAAAGGGTTCCACCGCGACAAGATGTGGAATATATGAGATCAGCCCTTGAGCGACTAAGTCTTGAAACCCTTCAAAAATACCATAGAGAAGGTCTCCGCGACAGGTAGGCACAAAGATATAATCAGCTAAAGACTTTCCCATTTGCTCGAACAGCTCATATGCTATAGTTTTATATCCTTGGATACCGAAGCAAGAACTACCGACCGGCGGAATGAGTTGATTCGTCACGCAATACCAATCCTCACGATCAATTTTCTCTTGCAGATACGCCAACCGGTCTTCTGGCGTCTTTGTCAGAACCACTCTTGCTTTTGAGGCAAGTGACGGTGCCAGCCATATCGGTGTAATATCCTCGCTCGATACATTACAGCACTCCACTCCGGCCGCTGCTGCATATAGCGCCAACGATGCAGCCTCATTCCCGCTTGACGCACATGATATTGTTGCTTTTTTCGTGTCAATTGCTCGGGCAATGACAAATGGATTCATACGGTCTTTATGCGAACCGCTTGGGTTTTGAAATTCATTTTTACAATGTATGTCAGCACACCCCAAGTCCTGAGCCATACGTTTTAACTCAACAAGTGGTGTTTCTCCCTCTCCAATAGAGGGGAATATCTCATAGGGAAGATATTCCACATACCGATGCAATCCATGCGCATCAGTCCTAATATGCGCCTCTCCTTCGTATGTAAAAGTAACGCTGGAGCGTTCTCCACGCTCTAAACAATGTGGACAACCGAATAGATAGTCCCCGATAGGGAGCTTTTTGCCGCACCGCAAGCAACGCATGGACTTAATACGTAAATTCATGAAAGCCTCCTGCAAATAGATATCTAAATTATAGATAAGGATTGCATCAGAAGTTATACGTGGCTGACAACTGCCCCTTCTGCCATCCAATTGGCATTATTAAACATGCGAGTTGAAGCTGGAACATCTAGAGCATCCAACAGGTCTGTGCGATAATTAGCACAGGAAATAGGGTTATCACTCCACGGCCGCAACCCTAACGCCATCTTCTTAATCTCGCAGATGTCCATGTTGAAACGAAAGTTTTGCTCTTGCATCCAGTCGTCGTTAAAGAGAGTGTGTATGTATCGTTCTCCGCCATCTGCTCCGATACAAACAATTCTGGCGTCTGCACCCATGGTCTGAGCATACTTTAAGGCAACGGCTACACAGGCTCCACTCGACGGTCCGGTCAAAATCCCTTCATGGCGGGCCAGCGCACGTGCGGTAATAAACGCAAGCTCATCATCTACTTTGTACGCACAATCCACAAGACTGAGATCAAGATTAGATGGTGTCCAGCCTAGCCCAACACCCGGAATCCGATAGGCATGGGCTTCCCCTCCAAAAATCGCAGAGCCTTCAGCATCGACACCAACGATCTTCACGCTCGGCATATGCTCTTTTATGTACTTGGATATCCCGCCAAGCTGTCCACCAGTGCTGACTGCGGTTATAATCATATCAATTTCGTTATTGCAGTCATCAAGAATTTCCTGGGCAGTATTTTTATAATGAGCTTGACGGTTCAATACATTAAAGCACTGGTCAGGACGAAAAGAGTTCTTGATCTCTCTAGCCATTTGATTGGCTAGAGAGATACGAGTTTTATGATAGCTCCCACTATCATCTTGTTGTGTAACAACAATGACTTCCGCTCCAAAACTTTTCAACAACGCCAGATTTGTACTCGTGGTCTTTGGGTCTACCAGAATAATGACATGGTATCCTTTTACCGCTCCAATCATCGCAAGAGAAATCCCAAAATTTCCGCTGGAGGACTCAATAATTGTTCCGCCCGGCTTGAGCAATCCTAATTTTTCTGCTTGCTCGATAATATACAACGCTGGACGGTCCTTGATGCTGCCGCCCGGATTATTCCGCTCATATTTTAAGAAAACCCGGCCCTCATCAACTGTGGTACTATTGGTTAACTGCACCAATGGAGTGTGTCCAATCGTCTGTAAAATGTTCATATATTATATTCAGTCCTCTCTGGAATTGCCAGGATTTTTCTTGCGAATACAATTTATTCAAAAATCAACCTAACACGGCTCAGGGCATCCCTTGCGTACTCCATTGCACGATATCCCGTTTCGTCCTTAGTAATGATGTGCCCCAAACGACCCGCATTATCAATCGGAGGCCCTACAACCCGATCTTTACACTCTTCGATTTCATACATAACAATATGAGGGTCATTTTTCAGCGTCTCAGTACCTTCAGCGCGAAGGATTTTTCCTCCATGCGTGGGCGTTAAGAACATCACGCATGCACTGGTGATGCCCGTCTGAATTTTCTCCACGGCCGGTTTCTCATTGATTGACAGGTCTACAAACGCCTTCAAAATATTTACGCCGCATACCATCTCGATGATCTCGGCAATATATCCGCCAGCAGTGCGTGGATTAATTTCCACGATGCGCGGACCTGCTTCCGTAAGCTTTACCTCTGTATGACTGACCCCATGATTATATCCGACCGCTTGGAGTGCGTTCTCAACATACTTGCAAACCTCTGCGCGGATGTCTTCCGGTAAGTCTGCCTGGAACATATGCCCATTCTCAACAAAGTAGGGATCACCCATCAGGGACTTTTGTGTGATGCCGATAATCTTCGTTTCTCCAGCAAAACTCACAGCTTCCACGCTTACCTCATTGCCTACCATATACTCTTCAAGAAGAAAGGTGCAGTCACGCTCCTGATCTCTGAAATTTCTGGGGAACGCCTCAAGATCCTTGAATGCGTCCTGCAGGTCTTCCTCATTTCTGATCAGCCGGACAAACGCACTCGATGCAAGGTCAACAGGTTTTAACACCAAGGGATAGCCGAGGTCCTTCGCAGCAGCCACCACTTCACCCCAGTTATATGCCAGACGGTATTGGGCGTTAGGGAGCCCCGCCCGGTCCAATGCCTGCCTCATTTTTTGCTTATGCCGGACAGTTTCGACCGTTTTAGGGAACGGGCAGGAAAGTTGCAGCCGCTCCGCAACTTCGGAGACAGTTTTGATATAATAATCGCAGGTCGTAATAACCCCGTCATAATTTTTATGCGGAAGTGCCGCCAAGACCGCATCGGCGTCATTGGTATCTACCTCCAGAATTGTATCTGCATATTTGATTACAGCGTGCTCTTCAACACGGAAATCGCTGTGATAATGCGCTCTATTCCGTGTGACAAAGGTGTAGGTGTGCCCCAGTTCTTTGAGCAAGCAAGGCAAAATTACGCCATTTCCTCCCACCCAGCTATCAATCATCAATAAATGTGCCATAAAATCATCCTCCATCTATACGGTTTATTTCGCTTCAGCAATTATTTGGAAACGGCTTCCTGTTAATTCATTTGAAAAAGTCAAAGGTTCCCCATCTTGATAATGGCCGTTATGAGCATCCGGTCTATCAAAAATTTGAAGTACATGGAATCCGCATATAGACAGGAAAAGAGCTAACTCCTGCGGAAAGAAAAGGCGATGCTGCAACCGCTCGTGAATCGGTTCTGCGCCAGCGATGTTCCAATAATAATCGCGATTGAGAAGTTGCTTCTCTAAATCAATGCTGAGCCGAATCCGAACTGTAGCTTTCTGCCCTTGGTAAACAGTCTCATCTACCCCTTCTTCTCTCAACCTCTGCTGCCCCTTATCTGTCAGAAAAATTGCCGCATTGCGCATATCAAGATATAGCAGGCCGCCTTTTCTTAAATTTTCACGGAAGCATTTCAAGCACCGGATGGCGGATTCATTTGTAAAATTATACATAAATGAACTCCCAACACAGTAGAGCGCATCATATTCTATCTCGCTGACATAGGTGCGGAGATCACCATAGATGAAACGAGGGGCAACATAGCGGCTGCTAGCCCACTCCAACATTTCTTTTGAATTATCAAGACCATCGACCTGATACCCATAGCGGCACAGATAGGCCGCCTCGCGCCCCAAGCCGCAGCCGACATCCAAAACCTTCGGTCCGGGTTTGAAATGATCAAGAAGAGCACGCAAAAAATAGGCCATACTGGTTTCCGTTCCCGAATAGAAGGCTTCATATAAAGCAGGGTTTGTATGTAGTAGATTATCTGTCTCCGGGATGAAGTCAAATTGGCTCATTCGCTCTAGTCGGCTCCTCTCTCAAATATTGATAAATAGTTGTAGGGTATGGGCTAAACTGAGAGAGAGGAAAAGTCTCTGCTACCAGTCCTGTCACACCATCGCCTAAAAATTGTGCTATAACAGCACTTCCCGTTTGCGCATATACTGTTAGAGGTACAGCTTTTTCTCTTGCACACTCTAAAATGCGATCAAACGTTCCGTTCCCCAACGTCATTGCCGTGCAAATGACAGAATCCGCCTCCCGCAGCACCTTCTCCATGTCCTTTTCAACATGGTCTCCCCATTGAGTCTTTTCCATATTAAAGTCACACGGCAGACAAATTCCGCCACACTCCCGAATAGCAGCGACCAAGGGATTTACCACACCGATCAACGCAACCCTTTGTCCAGGCCGGACTCGCGCCGTTGACGCAACAATCTCATCCCGGATTTCTGCTCGTTGCATAGTCGTTCCATAAGGAAGTTCAATCATTTTGCTGCACATCTCTTTATGATCGAACAAGTTCCCAAGGTAAGCGTCCATAGCAGCAATTTGAACTGGAAGCCTGGAGTCGGAAATCACATCCCGAAGATTTAAGCCGGAAAGCTGTCCTGCGATCTTCATCTCTAATTGCTCCGCTGAGTGACAGCAGACCCCAAAATAAGCCTCTACGCGCATCAAAAGATAATAATTCTCATAAACAATAGAGGCACCAGGAAGTTTTGAGGTCTGGTATATGTAGGAAGATCCGCACACTGTAAAGCTTTCAGGAGGCGGTTGCATCGCACCAGTCAAAATTGACTCTCGGAGCTCGCCCACGGTTTTATATTTGTGTTCCATGACTATCTCCATTTCTATGGCATATTGACAGGAGTCTTTGTTATTTCTGATCTTCTTCCGCAAATACCAATTTGATCTGTTCGATGGCTTGCTTCGCGTATAAACTTGCTTTATGATCCTCATGGTCAACTGCGATCACATGGCCCATGTAGCAATCATTATCAACAGGTGCACCAACACGGCGCCCGGTATAATCCGGGATCCTATAACGCACAATATGCGGACTATTTTTTAAGCTGTCCAGCCCGTGAACTTCCGCGATTGTCCCCGCGCGAGGAGGTGTCAGGAATTTTACGGCCGCACTTTTGATGCCGGTTTCTGTCCTTTCGAGGTCAGGAGCTTTGCCCAAAGCCAGTTCTACAAAGACTTTCAAAAGATTGATCCCCGTCACACACGTAATAAGCTCCGTGATAAATCCACCCGGCGTCCTTGGGTTTACTTCAACAATACGCGGGCCGGTTTCTGTCAGCTTGACTTCCGCATGAGCAATTCCATTGTCAAACTCCAGCGTCTCCAATACCTGTTTGATATAATCCGTAGCTTCTAAAAGCAGTTTTTCCTCTATATTGGCAGGGAACATATGCCCATCTTCTATGAAGCAAGGATAACCGATCAGAGATTTATCTGTCGGTCCAATCGCCGTAATCTTTCCCTGGTATGCGACACATTCAATGCTAATTTCTTCTCCCTGCAAAAACTCTTCCAACAATACGGTGTGATTTCGTTCCTGCCCTCTATAATTTAAGGGAAAATTCTCCAAGGCATTGAATGCGTCATGTAATGCGTCCTCATCATGCACCACCCGCACAAAAGAACTCGACCCCAAATCAACCGGCTTAATAATGAGCGGATAGCCCAGTTCAGCCGCTCCGTCTAACACTTCGCTCCAGGTATATGCCAAGCGATATTTTGCATTCGCAACACCAGCTCGATCCAAAGATGCACGCATCAAATGTTTCTGGCGGATGTTTTTCAGATTTCTCGGAAGAGGGCAAGGGAGATTAAACGCGCTTGCTATTGCGCATACCGCTCCAAAGTAATAATCGCAGACAGAAATAACTCCGTCAAATTGAAGAGACCTGACACGTTCAATAAGAGCGGGTATATCATTCGTGTCCGTTTCAATGATATCTGCCGCATTTTGGAAAAGAGGGTGCGGGCCTGCTTGTCCATCCAATTTATAGTGCCCCGGATTTCGCGTCACAAAAGTATAAGTGTGCCCGAGTTCTTTAAGCAACGGAAGGATTAGATTACCGTTTTCGCTTACCCAACCTTCTACCATCAAAAGATGTGCCATACATTTCCTCCTAAATTTCAGTATTCATCCAAGACGCATTTGAAGCATCTACGCCTTTCCCTGTTGCAAGAAGATATTCTGCGATCCGCGTTACACCAATTCCTGCTCCGCTGTGAACATAATCCGGATTGGTCGTATCAATGAATAGATTCCCGCCCCCAGCAATGGCCTTATCATAGTCATTCACCCTTGCGTCATATACAACTGTCGTATATGCGTTCCAAGTTTTTGGCATCGCAGGTACCATGACAATATCAGAATCCTTGCAACGGCTTTTCAGCTCGCCATAGATCGTATTCAAGTTCTTGGCGGCCTCTAATGCAAGGTCATCTTTTAACATATCTTGGATTACGCTTGAATTGAACATGTTTTTGTCTGCCAAACACAAGAGGTGTGCCAACATTCTAGCAAACTCCCTACTCCCGCCGCCTTGGACGTAGAGATTATAGAAGGTATTACCATCCTCGTTGCACGATTCCAAAAGAGAAAGGATTCTATGAAGCTCCATATCTGAAATCGAGTATTGCTTGCATAACGCTTGCAATATGCGTTTGTCTGAAATCCTCAGTCGCAACCCATCTAACGGGAAGGTGTGCAAACAATGCCAGAGAGTGGCAATGGATTCAACCGATAAGACGCTATCATCAGTTCCAAAGATTTCATATCCAATCTGCCAAAAAGAAAATGTCTTTCCGTCCTTAACATCAGCGATACTTTCATTGCGCATCATCTCTTGAGAATAAAAGACCTTTTTATAATCTGGCGGAAAATCATTGCGGGACAAATATTCATATACCCTAAATGTATATTCCGGGGCCAAAATATAATCTGTGCCGCTGTATTTGAAATCAACGAAAATATCCTTAAAATGATCTCCTAATATTTTTGTGTATCCATCATAGATCGAGCACTTTGATACAATCCCTCCATAGAAATAATCATACCCAAGTGCCAGTAACTTCTGCTCAATAAATATTTTAATAAGCAGGAACGTTCGGGCACTGGGACCGATCCACTCTTTCGCACCTTTTATAAACATGGGACCATCTCATTTCATGTAAATATTTGGATTGCAGTTAGATTTCTCTAACCGTTGTTTAAGAGAATATGGTTAGTCAAGGCAAACTGCTCTTGACAATGATAGCATATTGTCTATAATTGTTCAAGAGAATATTATTTCTTACTTTAATTCCAAAAAGCGATTGGAGGGTTTGCATGACTTCTGAACAGCTAAAAACATTCCTGATTATAGTGGAAACAAAAAGTTTCTCTCGTACCGCTGAAACACTTTTTATCACCCAGTCATCTGTCAGCAAAAGGATTCATGCGTTAGAAAAGGAGGTCGGTCAAATACTATTTAATCGCGACCGCGCAGTTATTTCCTTAACCAACGCTGGGAATCTTTTGAAAAGATATGCTGAACAGATCATGAATATGGAAGAGAAGATTCATGAACAGATACACCAAGCGAACCAATATGCATCTCATTTAGCAATAGGAACTGTCTATGCCTATTACGATATGTACCTGAGCAAAAGAATAAGTTCATTTTCATCGCTATTCCCCCATATCGCAATTACTGTTCGATTTGGACATACACCCCAACTTCTAAATGAACTGCTGAAAGCATCAATAGATGTCGCTTTTACTCACCGTCCAATCGACTATTCTGACTATATATGCAAAAATATCGGCAAAGATAACATTGTATTGGTTACAGATTCACAAAATGAGAGATGCCAAAGTGAGATTGCTTACCAGGATGTGAAGGAGTTACCCATCATTGATACAAATTTCCTGTATACACCCACAAGAAGAAAGTTGTTTCCTGCGCTTTATCAGCCTCAGATAACAGTTGATGTAGCTTCATATGCCCTCCCGCTTCTGAAGGAAAGTCATTTTTTTGCGTTGTTACCATTTAACTTGGTAGCAGAACAGCTAAAATCCGGTGAGCTTCGGGAGGTTAAAATCATAGGCGACAATATTCCTCCTGTGAATTATTACATGATTTTTAACAAATCGTTAGCAAATGAATCTAGTATTCAAGAATTTATAAATAATTTGTCCCTATAGTAAAATCAGCTCTATCATCCCACCCGTTCTATACATTTAGCAAGACAAAACAACTTATCTGGAGCGGACGAATTAAAATCGTAAGTTCGGGCGCATGAGCATTCGCTCCGTGGGAGGATGTTCATGCGTATTTTTCTATGCAGAAAGCTCTATGCAAAGCTACGTTAGTGGCAGCTCCGTTTCTTGATGTTTTGTGCAATAAAGATCGGTGGAAAGGTATGGTAATAGAAATGAAGAAACGTTTTGTGTATGCCGCAGGTCCTACGATATTAACAATATTTTTTGCAGTACAATGTATCATGCGCTAGAAATGTATGTAGATACACCGCCTGAAGACGAGTGGGACTATGACCACATACTGAACCTGAGTGCTGGTTTTCAGGAAAACCTAGTCCGCATCTCCGGCGGGGATGCACTCCCCGATGGAATCTTTTATGTAGAGGATGAACAATTGTATTGGATGGTCCGTTCCATTAATGATTACGAAACATCTATCGAAGAACCCGCTCTTTCGGCCTATCAGGATACCATTGAAGCATATATTGCCGAAGAACAAGGCAAGTGTGGAAACCCAGCTGTCAAAGTGGAACTTTTATCCATTGAAGAGCGAATGAATCGAAGTGACATCGGCGTGGCTGCTTATTCGATTGGCACCGTTTTGACAGCAGATTCTCCTCAAGAGCTCATGCAGTATATGGCAGGTGGAGCATACTTCGATAGTCTCTTGCGCTTGCACCCTGATGGCAATTCAGCGCGGTCCACCATGCTGGTCATCAATGGAACTCCGGTTGGTTTTCTCAGCTGGGAAGCTCTGGACGCTATTGAGTCTCAGGATATAAGCAGCAGCGAAGATGTTATGGATATCCTCAGTCAGGGTAAGGAATGGTTCAAAGCTATCTAATAAGGCGTGATTCTGTTTCGAGAATCCTGGCTATGCAGATGTTTCAGGCTCTAATAGCTATAGTGTATAGAGTCCTCTCCAGCGGCCACAGAGATAGGACCTCAGTGGCCGCTGGAATAACTATAGTGGATTTTCAGAAAAGACCATGCGCAAGCGCAAGGGCATCCCAGAGTAATTTCCTCGCATGGTGGCCCAGTGCACCACGCCTGCGGCACCTTGCACCATTTCATCGGTGTGACGATGCACCATCATCTGCGGTCAAGCTGCACTTTTTGAGCGGCGTACGCACAGATCCGCATTGATCTCCCTCTGGAAACTTGCGTTCCGCCGCTCGTGGGCGATGGTATCCCGCGGCCGCTGTGTTTCTGCCTGAAAGGATTCCACCTCCGGCAGCAGCTGCGCCAGCAGCGCGACGGCCTCTTCCCGCTTCTTGCCTGCGTTGAACACGTTGATGTTGTTCAGCGTGGCCTCCAGCTGCTCCAGTTTGGCGTCCATCGCCGTGACCTTCTTGTATTGCTTTACTGATCTGGGACTGAGAAATGCTCGTCTCTGAATTTCAGACAGCAGGAACCTACTTATATCATGAAGAACTTGTTTATATTCTTGTTCTTTCTCTGTCCTGTATCCTCCGGTAGAGTAGGTTCTTCTGGATGCGCCATGATGACGCCACCCTATGGACAGATTTTTAGGAGAGAAAAGGTCACAGTCCCCCCTTGGCGGGAGGCTGTGACTTTTTTGCCGCTGTCAGGCGGTACAGATTGCTGGTAAGGCTGCCGTTGGCGCGGTGGCGCTGCCGCTTCTCAATGAGCTGCCTGTGTTCCAGATCTGCCAGTGCCCGCTGGACTGTCCGCGGCGAAAGTCCCAATTCAAGGGCAATGGTTTTGATCCCCGGCCAGCAGACGCCGGAGGCATCCGCGCGATCCCGGAGGTAGATGTAGACCGTCTTTTTCCGATGGCTCAGATCTTCGGCGTAAATAAAATTGAATTTGCTCATTTGGCATCCTCCGTGTTGTAAGGGCTGTTTTCGCGGCGGTTCTGAATATTGTGGGCCAGCTCGTCGCGGTTCACATAGGCGATTTTTCTGGCCGCCCGCTCCGGCATCCGGTACCCATCGGGATCGAAGGTGATGCCCCAATCCAAAAACAGGCGCAGCTTAGTGCGCATAGGATGTGTTCCGGTTTTCATCACCACAAATTCGCCCTTGGGGATGGACTTCAATTCGTCTGGCGTCATGAGCGGGCGCTCCATCATCTGTAAGGACTGGCTGCTCTCCTTGCCCTGGCTGACGGAGCCGGAGAGCACCGTGCGGCTGCCAAGGGCGGCGGAGAGGGCCTCCGCGGTTTTGCTCTGGGGCGAAAAGCCGCCGAAGATGGTGTCCTGACAGTTATCGCATATAATTTCCGCACCCTCTTTTCCGTAGTTCTTTTCCAACTGTGCCAGCGATTGGATGATGGGCACCAGCGTCAGCCCGCGGGAGCGGCCCGCGCTGAACAGCGGCAGGATGTCGAAGGGCGGCATGGTGCCCAGCTCATCGCAGAACAGCACCACGCGGTTCTTGAGTCTGCCGTCATGCTCGTCCGCCACAGAGAACAGCTCGCGGGAGAGGTTCTGGATCATTAGGCCCGCGATGAAGTTCTTGGCGGGGTCTTCCTCCGGCAGAATGAGAAAAATGGCGCACTTCTCCGAGGCAAACATCTCCGCGTTGATGGGGCTGTCGTAGCAGATGACCTGCTCCAGCTCCGTGTCCAGAAAGGCGTTCAGACGGGAGAGAACGGTGGACATGACCGAGGCCATCGCCTGATCCGCCGCCGTCAGCGCCGCACCCGCCAGCCACCGCGCCTTATGCTCAGGCGGCAGGATATCCACCAGCAGCTGAAAGCCGTTCCTGCCCCGTGAGCTCGGCATCGCCAGCAGATCCTGCACCAGCTTGAAGGCCGACACGATATGCCGCTTTTCCGGCTCTCCGTCCTTTGACGGCACGAATTCCGCCAGCAGCAGCACAACGGCCGTCAGCAATCCCTCGGCGCTGTCATAGAAGTAGGCGTTATCACCGTATTGGGAGGCGTCACCGTCCGGGCTGATGATGGTCTTGGCAAGGATCTTGGCGTACTTCTCCGCCTTGGCCCGCGCCGCCAAGTTGGACGGATCTGCTCTCGCCAGATCCATGTAGTGATTCATCAGCGTCAGAAAGTTGAAGCCATCTGAGCGGGTGAGATTCCGCAGGTCGATGACGGAAACCCGGTAGCCATAGTACCGGGAGGCGATGGCGCCGTAGTTGCGCGCCAGATCCCCCTTGGTATCCAACGCCAGAAAGCTCATGCCGCAGGCGCAGGCATATTCCAGATTGGGGTACAAGAAAAACGCCGTCTTGCCCACGCTGGAGGCGCCGATCATCAGACAGTGGATGTCGTCGCTGTCCACCAGCGCCCGGACATCCCCCTGCTCCTCGATCATCTTTTTGATTTTTGAGAGCACCTTTGATTTTTTCTTCGGTCTCCGTTTCGGCTTTCCCGCCACAGGGCGGCGCAGCTTTTCCAGCAGCTTGCGGGAGATTTTCAGCAGAATTCCTGCCTTGCTTTTACGTTTTCTGCCGCCCACGCTGCCGAGGATGAGCCCCTGCTCCGTGGGCAGCTCCTTCCCCTTGCGCCAGCGGCGGGGACGGAAGGGTACGGTGTGATAGGTCTTGCCGATTTCCTTGGGCGTTGCCCACCGCGCTGTGCCGTGCTGACCGTCGCCCGCCGTCTTGCTCTTGATGCGGTCAAGGGAGTAGCTCTTGGAGAGGAAGGACACCGCCAGCAAAAACACCAGCAGAGCGCCGCAGAGGGCGAGGAAGATCCAGGTATCCCCGTTCATGGTTAGTTCTCCTTTCTCTCAAATTTGGCGCACAGATCGTCGTTCCAGTCCTTGTGTACCGGACAGAGCCGCTCCACCTCCAAGCCCATGTCCTCCAGCGTACCCATCATGCGGTCGCAGGCGTCATTGCCCGCGTCATCGTTGTCGAGGCAAAGGTACACCGTGTCCAGCTTGGGGCTCTGCCGCAGCCGTTCCAGCACCGGCTGGATGGATGTCCCGCAGCAGGCGACGTAGCTGTGCTCCTGCCAGCCGTAGGGGTAGAGGGTGATGTGGGACAGGAGGTCGATGGGGGCCTCGAACACATAGAGGGACTTGTCCGTGCCGTTCTTATGAAAACAGTGCTCGCTGGCGCTGCTTTCGATGTTCATGCGGAACACCCGTCCCTCGCTGTTGGTACTGCGGATGTGGGCGTGCTTTGCTTCGCCGCTGCCATCCAGCCCCACGAAAACGCAGTTGTGATGCTTGTCCTCGTAGAGCAGCTTTTCGTGTACGAAATAGGAGATGACCTCCCGGTCAATGTGGCGCTGACGCATGAGGTAGGCATACATATGTAAAAGGCTGCCATTTGTATGCCAACAAATAGCATTTCACTTTCGATTGATAGAACAGCAGCTCAATAGGCTTGTTAAGGGCTTTCTGCATCGCAATTTCAAGTTTGTCTGCTTATTAAGCGGCTCGTTCCAAATGGATCGAGCCGCTTTTGCTTACATCATCCTCTGTCCCTGCCGCTGCTCCGGGAAGGGCGGCTCCAATCGCCGCAGCAGGCCGAACTCCGTTTGCGTCACGCAGTCGTTTGCCATGCAGTCCTGACCGTATTGCTCAAAATCCATGTAGCCACGGCGCAGGGGTCTGCCTCACACCCGGTCTGCTTACACTTCAGTTCTGCTTGAATGATCATCGTGAAATCCCTCCCATCACCATGTGGCTGCTCTGGCTTCCGTTCATCACTTCCTCCATGCTGTAATAGCCCTTATAGGCGATGTAACCCCGGTCGGTGAACATCCCGTCCTCCGCGTTCATGCGCTCCATGCCGTACTTCTCATAGTCATAAAAAGCGTCGAGATTTTCGTCATAGTCAAAATGACCGGACTGCTGGATCATGTACTTGCCGTACTCCTCCGGTGTGCTGGCACTGGGGGCAAAATCAAACAGGTCGAGATTTTCTGCCAAATGTTTTGCCTGTTCCATGGTATGTGGTCTTGCCATAACAGCTGCCGCAGCATATTTCCTGATACTCATGTCGGAAAACTCATCAAGTGCCTGCACCAGTGCATTGAGTTCACTGATGTCAACATGGTCCATGTCCAGCAGGTCAAGGACTTCGTGTGGGAGCCAGCTATCCTCCAAGCTCAGACGAATCTCCGATGGATCTGTGATGCCCCCGCGAAGGAGGGCGCGGTCGATCTCCTCCTGCACCATAGGGAGAAACAGCCATGTGATGTGTTCTGTGTCCTCTGGCTCGGTTTTGGAGGTCACCGCAACGGTGATGGCGTTCGGCTCATAGTAATAGCAGGGAAAAAACCGGCCATCGTAGACCTGCTCTAACTTCATGCCGTTGTCGTAGACCACGCCGTAGGGGGTGATCGTGCCGCTGCCGCTTTCGATGAGCCGCCGCGCGGTTTCCTCGCCATCCAGCGCATCCAATTCCTCTGTTTTGGCGCTGCCGCCGTGCAGGTTCATGTAGTGGTCACGGCCAACAGCGGCGAGGTCGGAAAAGTCTGTAATGACCGTGGCTTGCTGGCAGCAGAAGGTCAGGTTGATGAGATCTTTCAGCTCAAAAAGCTCCAGCTTGTGGGCCATTGCCTGAAACTGCGCGGCCTCGCCGGTATCGAAGCTTTCCAGCCTCTTGGCGAGGTAGTTCAGTTCCTCCACATTGACCGTGAGCATCTCCGTTCGTTTCAGGACGGTGTAGAAGCTGTCGATCTTCGTCACCTTGCAGTCCGCCTTGACCGCATCACCGATCTCCAATGCCCCCAACAACTCCATGCAGTGCGCGTACTGGTCATGTGGGATGGGGAATGGGATGGTTGCCACGCCGTATTCCGGGTTGCTGGGGTTACTGAGAATCGCTTGAATCATCATTTTTTCCCTCCGATCCGTTGATTTTGTTCATTCTGGTCCGCAGACAGGTCCCGTCCGCGCCCCAGCAGAGAAAGCCATGGCGAGGGTAAGGGCAGCCGTCACATTCCGGGGAGCGGCTGCAAACAGGCGCCGGCAGCGGCTCCTGCTGAAAGCCGGGGAAGTGCGGGAGAATGAGTTTGAAGTGGATCGTGCCGTAAATTTCCATCATTTTTCCTCCTGTTAAAATAAAAAATGCCGGACATTTCTGTCCGGCCTGCGTGGATACTTATTTCATTGTCATGCCGCTCTGTTCCGGCGCGTCCCGCTGCCGCGGAGCATCCGCAGGCAGCAGTCCGCCGACCTGTTCCATCAGCTCCGCCAACTCCTGATCCCGTCCGCACGAAAGGGTTTCGTCTTGCTCGCGGACGAACGCCAGCGCGCGGTAGATCTCCGCAAGCTGCTCCGGCTCAAAAAGGGCGTCTTTTGGAACAAGCCCGCCGCGCACGGTGAAGTCCCGCTTGGCGGCGTCGTAGTCATCCTGAAAATAATGTCCGTGATGGACGCCCTCTCGGTCGAAGTCCCACTCCCAAGTCACAAACTGGATGCCCCGCTCGGTGGGGTGGCCCGCCAGCACCGCGTCACCGAAGTCCGCGAGGATACGGTAGTCGCCATCCAGTCCGCTGGCTTTGAGCCGCGGCGCGGTTTCCAGAATCGCCATGTATTCCGAAGTCATTTTAGCGGTGTCGATCACCGCCTGCAAAGCGTCCTGCGCGCCGAGGGCATCGACACGCTCCTGCCGGTACAACACGCTGCCCTTGCCGGAAACGCGGCAGAGGCGCCCTTTTTCCCAGCAGACGGGCAGGTGGTGATCCTCAATCGGCTCCACCGTGAAACCGTTCTGCCGCAGCCGGGTGGCGATTTCTTCAAGGTAACGGAGCTGCGTGGTTTCGTTCTGATCGTTCATTGTGAAGTCCTCCTCGTAAGCAAAAAAATAAGCCGGAGCATCCTGAAATGCTCCGGCCGGGTGATGGATTAGGCAGAGACGCCCTTTTTGATGTCGGGAAATGAAAAAGGGCGCCTTTTTGATGGCTTCGACGAAACCAACAAACAGACGCCCGAAAGATCGTATAAAATTTTGAGGAAAGATCGCTCTATTTTGCGCCCGCAAAAAGGGCGCTTCTCAGGATTTTGCCTTTGAATCTGTGAAAAGGGGAGTTCAAATCTCCCCGGTTACCAAAATAACGCGAAAACATCTTTTTTTCTGAGCGCAGAATTTGAAATAAAAAAAGGCGGCAACCCTTTGGTATTCTAAGCGTTGCGCTTAAAATATCCGAATTGTTGCCACCTTATGGTGGAGGCGATGGGAGTCGAACCCATGTCCGAAAAGAGTTCAGCGTAGGTGTCTCCGGGTGCAGGCGATCTACAACATTCCCTCCGCGTCACGCCGGTCGTCAGGCTAACGCTTCAGTAGCTTCATGAGTTCCTGCCGGTCCGCAAAGCTTAGGTCCGTTCAGGTGCTGTGTCTAAAGGACGCCCCGGCCCCACACGACACAAGAGTGGGCGGAACGCGCAGCACTCAGGCTGCGAGCAACTGAGAATTATTGTTGTCAGTTAATTTTTTGGAGGAGTTTAGAGCAGTTCCCCCACTGCTACCCGCTGCCCAGGCCTCGCTCCCCCCGTCGAAACCTTTACGCCCCCATAAAGCGCATGTTGCCATGCGCAGAAAGCTTGGTGTTCTCAGGGCAGGAATGCTGCCTGAAAGAGATTTAGCAGAATTTGCCGTTGGACTTCACAGCCCGGTCGATGGAGCGCTTGGCGTCGCGCTTGGCGGCGTCGGCACGCTTGTCGTAGAGCTTTTTGCCCTTGCACAGGCCGACTTCCATCTTGACGCGGCCATGCTTGAAGTAGAGGGAAAGGGGAACGAGGGTGTAGCCCTGCAGCTTGCACTGCTGGTGCAGACGCCGTATCTCGGTCTTGTGGGCCAGCAGACGCCGCACCCGCAAAGGGTCCTGATTGAAGATGTTGCCGTGGTCGTAGGGAGTGATGTGCATTCCCTTGACCAGCAGCTCGCTGTCCTCAATATCGACCCAGCTGTCCTTCAGGTTGACGCCGCCGGCACGCAGGCTCTTGACCTCGGTGCCTTTCAGCTCGACGCCCGTTTCCAGCGCTTCGAGCACGAAATACTCGTGACGCGCCTCGCGGTTTGTGGCGATGGTCTTTGTCGCCGGACGTTCCTTGGCAGGTGCCATGAAGCGCGCCTCCTTTCCTTTCCTCTAGAAGCCGTTTTCATAAGCATTGCACACCGCCCGAACGGCCTTTTTGCTCGCATACTGCGTTGTTTCCCCCTTGCAATCCACCAAGGATTGCTGCGAGAAACCGCCTTGTATACGGGCAAAAAATCTCGTCGTTCGGCGCACTCTGCTTATAAAAGCAGCTTCTTTGTCTTGTCATTATATCACATTTTGCTGGATTTTCAAGAGCGATTTTTGAAAGAATCGTTAAGGTTCTATAAAATCTGCTCTTTACAGCTCGTCGCGGCCGGAGAGCGCGCGGTAAAGCGTCGTCTCATCGGTGTACTCGAGGCTGCCGCCCACAGGCAGGCCGTAGGCTAGACGGGTGGTCTTGATGCCCAGGGGCTTGATGAGCTTTGCCAGATACATGGCCGTGGCCTCGCCCTCGACGGTGGGGTTCATGGCCATGATGACCTCTTTCACCTCGCCGCTGCCCAGCCGGGCCAGCAGCTCCTTCACCGAGAGCTGTTCGGCGCCGATGCCGTCCATGGGGCTGATGAGGCCGTGGAGGACATGATACAGGCCGTGGTACTCCCGGGTGCGCTCAAAGGCCTGCACATCGCGGGGCGTCTCGACCACGCAGATGGTGGAGCGGTCCCGCTTGGCGCTGGAACAGATGGGGCAGAGCTCGGCCTCGGTGTAGTTCTGGCAGACGCGGCAGCGGTGGAGCCGGGTGTGGGCGTTCTGGATGGCTTCGGCCAGTGCCGCGGCGTCCGCGTCCGACATACTCAGCACCTGATAGGCCATCCGGGTCGCGCCCTTGCGGCCGATGCCCGGGAACTGGCTGAACTGCTCAATAAGCTTTTCCAGCGGCGCTGCGGTGTAACCCATGCGTATCCCTCCCGCTTAGAGGCCGGGGATGTTCAGACCGCCGGTCAGCTTGCCCATCTCGGCCTCGGCAGTTTCGTCCACCTGCTTGACGGTGGCGTTGACGGCAGCGGCCACCAGGTCTTCCAGCATCTCAATGTCGTCGGGGTCAACGGCCTCGGGCTTGATGGTGATGCCAAGGATCTCGTGCTTGCCGTTCATGCGGACAGTGACCATCTCGCCGGAGGCGCTGCCGGTGTATTCGGCGGCTTCCAGCTCGGCCTGCTTGGCCTTCATGTCATCCTGCATCTTCTGAGCCTGACGCATCAGGGCGTTCATATCGGGGCGGCCAAAGCCTGCGGGCATTCTTGCTTTCATAGTTTGTGTTCTCCTTGTTTGTTGGTTTTATTTTTAGCGGCCTTGCCCTCTCAGTCTCGCATCCGCTCGCCAAGGCCGGGTTGCGGCTCCCAGCATCCGCTTCGTGCTTTATAAAAAGCACTTGCGTCTTGCTGGCCGCGGCCCCAACAACGACTTCCTGTTTCCGCCACTGGCGGCGGTCGTCGTTGTTGCCCCCAAAGGGGGAGCCACTGGCGTACCGGTCAGGCTTGCATGAGATGAGCAAAGCTTGATCTATCGTGAAATATAGTGCCCTGCTGTCTAGGCCAGCGGCAGCTTGACAAAGTGCGTTGTCCAGAAGCGGCTGCCCTCTGTAGCAAGGCCCGCCCTTTTGCGCCATATTGCGCCTCGGGCGTCCAGCTCAGAGCTGCCCGACCTGCCAAGGGCTCCTCCTTTGGGGGAGCTGGCGCGTCAGCGCCTGAGAGGGCTTTTCTTCGCGCTGTCCTCAATGCTCACGTCCAGACCCAGCTTTTCCAGCGCATGGAGCGACTGTTCGGCGTTGGAGGTGTGCTTTGCGGCGGTGCGGGGTTCGTAGGGGCCGATCGGCACCGCGACGCCTGACACCTGCGCGATGAGCTTTTTGATGAGACGCTGGCTGTCCTTGTTGACACGGATGAAGTCCCGGAAGGTCTTGCCGCCGTCGATGAGCACCCGTGTGCCGTCGAAGTACGCCTTCGATTTGCGCAGGTAGCTGTGAAGCATCGGGTCCTTCTCCTGTAAGAGCTTGACGACCTCGCTCCACTGCTCGAAGGGATTGATACCCTCTGCGGCCACCTTGCGGGGTCGGCTGAGAGCCGGGTCGGCGGTGTACTCCGGGGCAGGTGCTGCCGGTGAGACCGGTGCAGCGGGCTCCACTGATTCCTCTTCTGGTACGGGTGGTACAGGCGCAGTGACCGGCGCGGTCGGCTCATCCCAGGGCAGGGGGGCCGACTCCGTCACTGGCGGCTCGTCGGGCGGAGGGGGAAGCTCTTCGTCTGCGGGCGCGGGGGACTCTGGAATATCCGGGACAGCGGCCTTCGGCTCTGCAGCGGGCGCGGGAGCAGGCTCCTTGTCCACTGCCGGTGCGGCCACAGGTTCCACGGGTGCAGCAGGGGTACTCATGAAGGGCTGCGGCGCAGGCTGGACCGGTGCCGAAACAAAGGGCCGGACGACCGGTGCGGCAGGAGCAGCAGCCTGCACAGGCATTGCCGCCACGGGGACAGCTGCGGCCTGCGGCGGCTCCGAGAGGGTGAAGAGGGCCAGTTCCAGCTCGATGCGCTGGTCACTGCCCCGGGTCATATGCTCAAGGGCGTTGCCCAGCGCACGGATAGCCCGGATGGCCTCCCGCTGGCCCAGCTGAGGGCCTTTTTCGAGGTACTGCTGTTCCTCTTCGGGGGAAACACCGGACAGCAGGCTCTGCCCGCCGGGCAGAGCCGCCAGCATCAGGGCGCGGTAGTGGGCGATGAGCTCTTCCGTCAGACGCTTCACGTCCACCGACTGCTGCCGCAGTGCGGCCAGCTGAGCCAGCGCCGCTGCGCCGTCCTGCGCTTCCAGAGCATCCGAAATATGGAACAGGTAGCTCCGGTCGGTGACGCCCGCCATCCGGCGGACAACATCAGCATCGATTTTTGCGGTCACGCCGGCGCAGGTGTCGAGGATCGAGAGGGCGTCGCGCATGGCACCGTCGGCCAGACGGGAGATGAGCTCTGCACCACCGGTCGTCAACTCTAAGCCCTCTTGGCCGGCGATATACTCGACCCGCTGGGCGATGTCTTCCGGCCCGATGCGGGTGAAATCGTACCGCTGGCAGCGGGAGAGGATGGTGGCCGGGACTTTCTGGATCTCGGTCGTGGCGAGGATGAAGATGACGTGGGCGGGCGGCTCTTCCAGCGTTTTCAGCAGGGCGTTGAAGGCCGCTGTGGACAGCATGTGTACCTCGTCGATGATGTATACCTTATAATGACAGGCACTGGGGGTGTAGGCTGTCTCGTCCCGCAGGTCACGGATGTCGTCTACACCATTGTTGGACGCGGCGTCCATCTCCACCACGTCGAGGATGCTGCCGTTGTCGATGCCCCTGCAGATCTCGCACTCGCCGCAGGGGTCGCCGTTATGGGGGTGGAGGCAGTTGACCGCCTTGGCGAAAATCTTCGCGCAGGTGGTCTTGCCCGTGCCGCGCACACCGGTAAACAGGTAGGCGTGGCCTACGCGGCCCGACGCCACCTGATTGCGCAGCGCCGTGACGATGCCGCGCTGTGCGACGACATCCTCAAACCGCTGGGGTCTCCATTTGCGGTATAATGCGCGATACATCGGTGCTTCCCTCCCGTCAGTAATAAAAAAATCGGACAGCGCTGACGGGGTTTGACCCCCGCCTTGCGTAACTCGGCATACGGATGCAGGCTGACTGAAACGCACGGGGCGCGCCGCTTAAGGCTGCTTGGTTCCCCACCTGACCTGGTTCACTGCGGCTCCATCGTACAGGACCCGCATCCGTATGCCGAACCACGCAGCAGGCGCTGTCCGACAAGGTACACGATTCGTGTGCCTTAGTATTGTACCACAGTTCGGTGAGGAATGCAAGAGGAAGCTAAGGCTGCTCCCATCCGGCCCGCAAAAGCTCCAGTGCGTGTGTTTCAAGCCGGGAAACGTAGCTCCGGCTTATTTGGAGCAGCTTTGCCGTTTCCAGCTGAGTCAGCGGCGGCTGGCCCGCCAGACCGTACCTTAATAATATAAGTTTTCGCTCCCGGGCGGGCAACCCCTCGATGAGGCGGCGCAGGCGCTGGGCGTCGTCCTGTTTTTCACAGCTGTCCTCCATGCAGAAGCCGTCCTGCAGCACATCGGCGAGGGTGAGGGCAGAGTCTTCTTTTCCGGCATCAAGAGTCTCCTGAAGCGAGAGGGTGGGGGCGTTCTTCCGCTCCCGCCGGAAGTGCATCCGGAGCTCGTTTGCTATCCTCACCCCAGCGAACGCCGGATGGAGAATCGGAACCATCTCCACCGCCCTCGGGGTCGTTGTCGTCCTCTTCCGGGTCTACCGGGAAGGTGGTCCAGTCGATTTCATCCTCCGGTGAACCGAAGAGCACCACATGCGCCACCTTGCCGTCCCACACCACCTTGCGCACCACCGTGCGGATGGCAGCGCGCTTCTGGGTCACGGTCATGTCGTCGATGTTGTCGTGGAACACGGTCAGCAGCTGCCGCATCAGGTCAAATTCCATCCCTGCCAGAACGCCTTCGTCCGTAAGGCTTTCCAGTTCCCGGATGCGGGAGCTCAGGGCGGCATCCTGACCGTTCAGCTCCTCAATGCGCTTTTTCAGGTGGACAGCAGCGGTGCTGTCGCCGAAGTCAGCCAGCGAATCGATCAGTGCATTGATCTTCCGCTGCGTCTCGGCCTGCTCTTTGCGCAGGGTGGAAAGCTTGGTCTCAAACTCGGAGCGGTTGCCTGCGTGGGCGGACTTTGCTTTTTCCAACTGCTTCATAAAGTCGCTGGAATGGTCGGCAAGGTGCTTGACCTGTTCGCAGATGGCGGCATCCAGCAAATTGCCGTTGGCATTCCGGACATTACATAACTCTCTCCGGCTGCGCTCCTTCAGCTTGCACATATAGGGAAAGACCACCTGCCCGTCGGCAGTTTTGCGCCCGGTGACCTTCGGATACATCCGGCTGCCGCAGGAGCACCACAGCAGACCGGTGAGCAGGGCTTCGTTGCCGCGGGACTTGTGGTAGGACTTGGATTTGTTCCGCTCCAGCGATTCCTGCACCCGGATCCACCGGTTCGAGGAGATGATGCCGGGGTGCTCGCCCACCGAAACGATCCATTCGCTGATGGGATTGTAGACCGTAGCACGGCCTTTTTCCTGGTCGCTGCGGTTGTAGGCCAGCACGCCCCGCACACCGTCGAAATCGGACTCCGGGGCGAACAGTTCTGCCTCATTGTCCACAAAATACTGATAGGCGTCCTTGTCTGCAATCAGGTAGACAGGATTCTGCAAAATCGACTTGATGGAAAACCGGGTGAACGAACGCCCGGTTTTTGTTTTTACGCCCTGCCGCAGCAGCTCGGTCTCGGTCATGGTCAGAGAATCGTACTGCTCGTAGAGGTCGAAAATTTTGTAGATGATCTCTGCTTCGTCCGGCAGAAGCTTAAGCTTGCAGGCCTTTTTGGTCTTGCCGTCCACCGTGATGCTCTTGACGCTCTCGGAAGCATAGCCCGTGGGGGTCGTGCCGCCCAGCCAGCGCCCGGTCTTTGCCAGCTCGTGCATGTTGTCCCGGATACGCTCTGCGATGGTCTCACGTTCCAGCTGACTGAACACCGATGCGATGTACATCATCGCGCGGCCCATGGGGCTGGACGTGTCAAAGCTTTCCCGGATGGACACAAAGTCGATGCCCAGCCGTCCCAGTTCTTCAATCAGGCTGGAGAAGTCGCTGATGTTGCGGCTGATGCGGTCCAGACGGTAGACCACAATGGCCTTGAATTTCCGGTCCTTGGCCGCAGTCATCATCTTTTTGAAATCCGGGCGGTTCAGGTTGCCGCCGGAAAAGCCCTCGTCCTCAAAGACAACGGCATGTTCCGCAGCGGCATCGCCGTAGTGAGTGCGGATATATTCGCGGCAGAGGTCGATCTGATTTCCGATACTTTCGCCCTTGCCGGTGTAGCGGGATTTGCGGGAATAGATGGCAATGGTGTCAGCAGTTCTGGCCATGAGATACTCCTTTCCTGTTGTCCGGTGGCCGTAGATGCGGCTATTGTAGCATGGCAGGCCATCTTTGTAAAGAAAAATAACGATGGTCATACATATTTCATCATACTACGAACGGAGGTGTCAAGGATGTGACAAGGCAGAACAAGCGAGGAAGTCAGGATGTTTGACTATTTCTATGGGCAGTCGGGCGAGATGTTCTCGTATTTCCGGGTGTCCAAAATTTTATTCCGGGACATAAAATTCAAGGACCTGTCCACCGATGCCAAAACGCTGTACGGCATCCTGCTGGACCGCATGGGGCTGTCGGTGAAAAACGGATGGCTGGATGAGCAGGGAAGGGTGTATATCATTTTTCCTGTGCAGGAAGTGATGGATGCACTGGGCTGCGCAGACAACAAAGCTACCAAACTGTTTCGGGAATTGGAAAAGTTTGGACTGATTGAGCGCAAACGGCGCGGGCTGGGAAAACCCAATCTGATTTACGTCAAAAACTTTGCAGACCTACGATGCCGCAATCGTGGAAAGAACGATTCTGGGAACGCTGATTCCGAGGTACAGGATGCGGCAAAACAACGAAGAAATAAGACTGAGTGGAATAATACTGAAATGAGTGAGACTGACCCTTTCCTTTCCGAGGAAGGGGACGGTGCGGATGAGCGCACACGACTGGAAGAATATTTTTCTCAGTCTTTGGAGGTAGACCTTCGGCTCCGGGCCTGCCCGGATGAGGAGGACACCATCCATCAGCATGGGCTGGCAGCAGCCCGATGAACTGCCTGTTACGCTTTCTGCCCTGATGGCAAAAGCTATGAACGACCAGTGCATCCCGCCCGGCGAAGGTGTGCTGCATCATGCAGAGGGCGTAGACCTCATCCTGGCCAATATCGAGCTTGCAGGGCTGGAAGTGGCCCTTGTCAACAGTATGAGCCGGGAAAAGATGCTCAAACAGGTGTTGGACAGCGCCCGGCGGGAATACGATTATATCCTGCTGGATTGTACGCCGTCTCTGGGAATGCTCACCATCAACGCTTTGGCGGCGGCTGACACCACATTGATTCCCGTTCAGGCACAATACCTGTCCGCCAAAGGTCTGGAACAGCTTTTGCAGACTGTCAGCAAGGTGCGGCGGCAGATCAACCCGAAATTGAAAATCGAGGGTATTCTGCTGACTATGACCGACAGCCGCACCAACTACGGAAAGCAGATCAGCAATCTGATCCGGCAGGCATACGGAAAGCACCTGAAGGTGTTTGAACAGACCATCCCACGGTCTGTCCGAGCGGCTGAAACCAGTGCGGCAGGCAAAAGTATCTTTGCCTATGATTCCAAAAGCAAGGTGGCAGAAGCCTATAAATCTCTGACCGAGGAGGTGATGGCGAATGCCGAAAGGCAGCTTAAACGTGTCGCTGAAAGGGGCAGATGACATTTTCTCCACCGAAGAATCCCGGCAGGAGCAAAAGCGGGAGCAAGTGCAGCAGATTCCCATCGAGGAGCTGTTTCCCTTTCAAGGAGCATCCATTCAAGGTGCTGGACGATGAATCCATGCAGCGCACGGTGGAAAGCGTGGCACAGTACGGCGTACTGGCTCCGCTGATTGCAAGGCCCCGCCCGGAAGGCGGATATGAGATCATCTCCGGCCACCGCCGTCAGCACGCCGCCGAGCTTGCCGGGCTGGACACGCTGCCTGTTATCGTCCGGGAAATGGATGATGATGCCGCCGTGATATTGATGGTGGATTCCAACCTTCAGCGCGAAAACATCCTGCCCAGTGAGCGGGCTTTTGCGTACAAGATGAAGTTGGACGCCATGAAACATCAGGCAGGACGACCTGTACAGGAAAATTATTCCCAACTTGGGAATAATTTTGGAAAACTGTCGAGCGAAGAAATGGCTGAAGAACTTGGAACAAGTGTGATCACAAATATTACAGAAATCGCTTTAGATGGCGATAAAGTGACAGCAAAACAGGAAACAGAAGAAGGATACCGTACAGTAGAAGCTTCTGCACCATGTGTTGTAACAGTCACAAAACCAGAATATGACCCACGTTACCCAACGATTAAGAATAAAATGGCAGCAAGAAAGAAACCAATCGGCGATATTAAAGAAGCTGATCTTGCTGATCTTGAAAAAGAAAAAGTCGGAGAATCTAATGCAAAGGTTCAGATCGTTAAATTATATGAACCAGCGAAGAAAGAAGCCGGAATCAAGATTCAGGAAGAAACACCAGAAGATTCAGCAATGAAAGCAGTCGCTATGATGGCAGATGCCAAAGTATTCTAGGAAGGGAGAACAAAGGACATGGCAGAATGTAAGAATATCATGGTATATGTAGAAACTGCAGAAGGAAATCCAGTCAAAGTTGGATTGGAAATGTTATCTCCAGCCAAGAAACTTGCCGATAAAGTTACGGCAGTTGTTATTGGAGGTGGAGTAGCAGATGCAGCAAAAGAAGTAGCAAAGGCCGGAGCCGATCAGGTCATCTGTGTCGACAGCGAAGATTACAAAGAGTTTAATCTCGATGCATATGCTCAGGTTTTAGTAGAATTAGTAAAAGAAGAAAATCCAGAAGCTGTATTTGTAGGTGGAACACAGGATGGAAAAGATATCGCACCAGTTGTTGCAGCAAAATGTAACACAGGATGTGCATCCGATGTATTAGATATCAAAGCAGAAGATGGAGAAGTTATCTATACATGCCCACTTTATGGTGGAACTGTATTGGAAGATGTAAAGATCAAGACAACACCACAGATAGCAACATTACGTTCCGGAGCATTCCAGAAAGTGGAAGACCCAACTGAGGGTGAAGTTGTAGCCAAAGAAGTAAAAGTAGCTGATGATGTGATCAAAGCAAAGGTCACAGAAAGTGTAAAAGAAATCGCAGAGATGATCAACCTGGAAGAAGCAGAAGTTATCGTATCTGGTGGACGTGGAATGGGAAGCAAAGAAAACTTCGCATTAGTTGACGATCTTGCAAAACTCTTAGGAGGAGTTGTAGGAGCAACAAGACCAGCCATTGAAGACGGATGGGTATCAAAGATTCATCAGGTTGGACAGTCTGGAAAGATCGTTGCACCAAAATTATATATTGCATGCGGAATCTCTGGAGCTACACAGCACGTATCAGGAATCATGAATTCTGGATACATTGTAGCGATCAACAAAGATGAAGATGCACCAATCTTTGACGTAGCCAATGTAGGAATCGTTGGAGACGTTATGAAAGTGCTTCCTGTTATGATCGAAGAGATCAAGAAGATCAAGGATGCACAGTAAATAAATATCTATTTTTAAAATAGCTTGTTTCTATACTTAATGTATATTCACCATTTATAAAAGGTCAGATTATGGCGTATGCCATAGCCTGGCCTTTCTTTCCGTGTATAATTAATAAGAAGAAACTTTTATATATCACGTCCACAATGCCGGTAAAATGCCAGCATATACAATCCACATAATCCAACAAGTGCATACACAACTCGTGACAGCCAGCTCATATCTCCAAACAAAAATGCAACAAGATCAAATCGGAAGAATCCGATCAATCCCCAATTTATAGCACCAATGATCGTAAGCGTTAAAGCTGTACAATCCAAACATTTATTTCCCATAATAAAATCAAACCTCCTTGATGTGAAATGTAAAGAATTCCAGTATAGTATTTACAAAAAAAAGGATTTTATGTACAAAGTATTAAAAACCTTAAAATACATTTACGTTTAAAAAAAAAGAGAGTATAATACTCATCAAAGACCATGTCTGACTACCGTGAAGGTAAAGGAGGAACAAAGGCATGAAAGTTATTTTTTTAGACGTAGACGGAGTATTGAATTCACAGCAATTATTCGAGAAATGCGAAGATGATCAGCTGATTTCTGTAGATGAGGATAACATTAAGAATTTAAAAACAATCGTAGATGCAACAGGAGCAAAGATCGTATTATCATCATCCTGGAGATACGGATGGGCAGAACACAGTGATGCTGTGCAGGACTGGTGTCAGATTCTAGTTGACATCTTAGCGAAATACGACCTAAAGATCATAGATAAGACAGAATACCTAAGCAGTGGAAGAAGAGAAGATGAGATCAAAGATTGGCTGGATAAGTGTGAAGAGAAGATTGAAGGTTTTGTCATATTAGATGATGGTGCATATGAATGGCATAGACACGGATTTGACAAACATCTGGTTAAGACAGATTTTTGTACAGGTGGATTAAGAGAAGAAGATGCAGACAAAGCAATTAAGATTTTAAATAAGAAAAGATTATTCAGCTTTTTCAAAAAATACTAAAGGAGAGTTAACAGATGGATATAAATAAAGTAACAACAGCAATGATCGATTATTATCAAGGTCAGCCAAAGAGAATCCAGCATTTTCTGAAAGTACACGCGTATGCAAAGCTGATCGGAGAGCAGGAAGGATTAGATAAGGAAATTTTAGACATCTTGGAAGTGGCTGCATTAACACATGATATCGGTATCAAAATAAGCGAAGAAAAATACAACAGCAGTGCAGGAAAATACCAAGAGATCGAAGGACCGGCAGTTGCACAGCAGATGCTGGAAGACTTGCAATATGACAAAGCAAAAACAGACAGAGTCTGCTATTTGATCGGACATCACCATACATATGATCAGATTGACGGTATTGATTATCAGATTCTTGTAGAAGCAGATTTTTTAGTAAATCTTGCAGAAGAACAAAGTTCCAGAGAGACAATTGAGTCCGTAAAAGGCAAGATTTTTAAGACAAAAACAGGAATCTGGCTGATAAATAAAATTTTTTGAAAAAAAAGCTTGCCAAGAGTCGAGGAATATGATAAAGTATAGAAGTCGCAGAAATGAGACAACAACTTAACTGCCCAGATAGCTCAGTCGGTAGAGCAGAGGACTGAAAATCCTCGTGTCGCTGGTT
>OGEG01000571.1_pt1 | contig 37444 bp, 27 predicted proteins | sample 1570621 | NCBI WGS metagenome assembly OGEG01 (sample SAMEA2582130, study PRJEB24529) | metagenome | biome: Human gut stool | place: China | collected 2011 | reverse complement strand
GGCTGATAATCGACCAGCACGATGCGGCCGAAGCGACAGCCGATCTGTTCCGCTACACGGGTGCTTTCGGCCGTGCGGCGCATGACGAAAGCATGGTCGAGGCGGGAGAGGATCTGTTCGTTCACAATCCGTTTCAGCTCTCCGAAATCCATCACCATGCCGAACTTGGGATTCGACTCGTCGGCGCAAGGCGTCCCCTTGACCGTCACGAACAGGCGATAGGAGTGGCCGTGAATCTCGCGGCAAAGGCCGTCGTAACCCTCCAGCGCATGAGCCGCCTCGAATGTAAACTCCTTGGTAAGACGAATGATCGTCGGTTTTTTCTCATTTTCCATAGCCTCTGCAAGGTAGTCACAATTTTCGGGATTCGCAAGGATGCAGGACCCGGGAGCCATAAAAAACGGGACGCACCCGCAGGCACGTCCCGTCGTTTCCTATTCCCGTCCTCTTTTCAACGCTCCGCAGCCCGGATGAAATCGATGCTCACCTGGCGTTGGAAAGCCTCGTTGAGCGAAATGAAGGTCTGGGTGGTCGAAATGCCCTGGATACGCAGAATTCCGTCGAAAATGGTTTTCATCAGGTGTTCGTTGTCCAGGCAGTAGAGTTTTACCAGAATGTTGAAATTTCCGGTGATGAAGTGGCACTCCACGATTTCGGGAATCTCCTTGAGTTTCTCCATCGTCTGCATCATATACATCGGATCCTGCACGCAAATACCGATCAGAGCGCATACGTCGAAACCCAGCATCTTGGGGTCCACGATCAGGCGGCTTCCCAGGATCACCCCCGAATCGTGCAACTTGCGGATACGCTGGTGAATGGCCGCACCCGAAATCCCGCACTCGCGTGCGATCTCGAGGAACGGCATGCGTGCATTCCGGACGAGGTACTGGAGAATCTTCCCGTCGATAGCGTCCAAAGTTGCTTTAGGCATGGAAAAACTCGTTTTAGTCGGTTGTAAACTTATTTGATTACGTTCATCTCCTTACCGATCTTCACGAACGCTGCGATGCAACGGTCGAGCTGCTCGGTGGTGTGGCCGGCCGAAACCTGCACGCGGATACGGGCCTGTCCCTTCGGCACCACGGGATAGTAGAAGCCGGTCACGAAGATACCCTCGTCCTGCAGACGGGCGGCGAAATCCTGCGACAGTTTGGCATCGTAGAGCATCACGGCGCAGATAGCCGACTGCGTAGGCTTGATGTCGAAGCCGGCGGCCATCATACCCTTGCGGAAATGCTCGACGTTCTTCACGAGCTTGTCGTGCAGCGCATCGCTCTCGCCGAGCATCTTGAACATCTCGATCGAAGCACCCACTACGGCAGGGGGCAGCGAGTTCGAGAAGAGGTACGGGCGCGAACGCTGGCGCAGCATGTCGATAATCTCCTTGCGGCCGGTGGTGAAACCGCCTACCGCGCCGCCGAAGGCTTTGCCCAGCGTACCGGTCAGGATATCGACCTGTCCGCGCAGGTTGTAGAGTTCGGTGATACCGCGACCGGTCTTGCCCAGCACGCCTGCCGAGTGGCACTCATCGACCATCACCAGCGCATCGTATTTCTCGGCCAGCTTGCAGATCTCGTCCAGCGGAGCGGCGTTGCCGTCCATCGAGAAGACGCCGTCGGTTACGATGATGCGGAAACGCTGTGCCTGGGCTTTCTTGAGGCAATCCTCCAGCTCGGCCATGTCAGCGTTGGCGTAACGGTAGCGAACGGCCTTGCACAGACGCACGCCGTCGATGATCGACGCATGGTTGAGCGAATCGGAGATGATCGCATCCTGCTCGGTAAACAGAGGTTCGAACACGCCGCCGTTGGCGTCGAAGCAAGCGGCATAGAGAATCGTGTCTTCGGTACCGAAATAGTCGGCGATCGCCTTCTCGAGCTGCTTGTGCATATCCTGGCAACCGCAGATGAAACGCACGGACGACATGCCGTAGCCGCGTGCATCCATCGCCTTCTTCGCCGCTTCGATCAGACGCGGATTGTCCGAAAGGCCGAGGTAGTTGTTCGCACAGAAATTCAGCACCTGACGTCCGCCGACCGTGATCTCGGCACGCTGCGGGGATTCGATGATGCGTTCGTTCTTGTAGAGCCCTGCCGCTTTGATTTCGGCCAGCTCATGCTCCAAATGTTCTTTAATTTTACCGTACATATTGTTAGATTTTGTGACGTTCGAGGGGTGTTTTACTATCAAACTATCAGCAAAGATAGTTGTTTTTTATAAAAATGATACCTGTCGTCGAATTTTTTATCCGATCGCCGCCGGACCCCGGACCCTCCCCGACGGCAACCCCTGCAAATCCCGGGCCCCGCAAGGCGGTATCCGACAAAATCCGGCCCGGATTCCGCAAGCTTACGACCGGTCGCCGAAGTCGTCCGCGAACGAAAACGGAATAAACGGACAACCCGCTATGTTCCACCGAAAACATAGCGCCGGCACGAAGCAAAAGGACAAATTCCGGCATCGGAAAGCGATCCACAGGATCGTTTCCCGCCCCCACAATCTCAAATTCCCCGGCGGACACGACGCATTTACAAACTATTTTGCTAAATTTGTCACGTTATAGCCGGTTGTGGAACCAGCACGTTCAACCATTAAATATTTCGAATTATGTTCAAAATCGATTCTTACGATTTCAAAGGCAAGCGGGCGATTATCCGCGTGGACTTCAACGTCCCCCTCGACGACAAGGGCCAGGTAACGGACGACACCCGCATCCGGGCGGCGATCCCCACGATCCGCAAGGTACTCGACGCGGGCGGCTCGGTAATCCTGATGTCGCATCTGGGACGGCCCAAGAAGAACAACGATATGAAATATTCGCTCGGACAGATCGTACCCGCGATCGAAAAGCTGCTGGGCAAACCCGTGATTTTCGCCGGCGACTGCATGGGCGAAAAAGCGGCCGAAACAGCTCGAAACCTCAAGCCCGGCGAGGTGATGCTGCTCGAAAACCTGCGTTTCTACGCCGAGGAGGAGGGCAAGCCCCGCGGACTTGCCGAAGATGCTTCGGAAGAGGAGAAGGCCGCTGCAAAAAAAGCGGTCAAAGCCTCGCAGAAAGAGTTCGTCGAGCGGCTGGCTTCGTATGCCGACTGCTACATCAACGACGCTTTCGGCACCGCGCACCGCGCACACGCCTCGACAGCCCTGATCGCCGATAAATTCCCCCACGACAAGATGTTCGGCTACGTGATGGAGAACGAATTGCAGGCGGTCGATCGTCTGATGCTGAATCCCCGGCGCCCGTTCGCGGCGATCATCGGCGGGTCGAAAGTTTCGACCAAGATCTCGATCCTCGAAAACCTGATGGAAAAGGTCGATTCGATCGTCATCGGCGGCGGTATGTCCTACACCTTCGCAGCGGCGCAGGGCGGCAAAGTCGGTAACTCGCTCTGCGAGCCGGAGATGTTCCCCACGGCACTCGAAATCGTGAAGAAAGCCGAGGAGCGCGGCGTGAAGCTGGTATTCTCGCCCGATGCGCTGATCGCCGACAAATTCGCCGAGGACGCCGATACGCGCCAGGCTCCGGTGAACGACATCCCCGACGGCTGGATGGGTCTCGACATCGGCGAGGAGGGCAAGAAGACTTTCCGCGAACACATCCTGGGCTGCAAAACGATCCTGTGGAACGGCCCCGTAGGTGTTTTCGAGATGGACAAGTTCGCTACCGGCTCGAAAGCCGTGGCCGAAGCGATCGCCGAAGCCACTTCGAAAGGAGCCTTCTCGCTCATCGGCGGCGGCGATTCGGTGGCCTGCATCAACAAGTTCAGCCTGGCCGACAAGGTGAGCTACGTTTCGACGGGCGGCGGTGCACTGCTCGAATACATCGAAGGCAAGGAGCTGCCGGGAGTGGCGGCCATCCGCAAATAAGCCGGGCACGAACGGAGCGCGGTCCCGTCGAACCGTTCTTCGTACTGAATCGAAAACAGACAGAAACCTTAAAATATTTTAGAGTAAACAACCAATGAAAAAAATTCTTTTCGCTGCAACCGTTCTTTGTATGATGGGCTGCCAAAACAAACCGACCAACTCGACGCCGGCGCTCGATCCGTCCAACATGGACACTTCGGTCGCCCCCAACGAGAGTTTCTACCAGTACGCTACGGGCGGCTGGCAGGCTAAAAATCCGCTCAAGCCCGAACATTCGAGCTACAACATGTTCAACGTGTTGAACGACAACAACGAAATCCGCATCAACGAGCTCTTCACCCAGATGACCAAGGAGAACCCTGCGAAGGGCACGGTCAATCAGAAGATCGCCGACCTCTACAAGCTGGGCCTCGACTCGGTACGCCTGAACCAGGAGGGCGCCGCTCCCATCCGGGCCGAATTGGAAACGATCCTGTCTCTGGACGACAAGAAACAACTCACTCCGATCCTGTCCGTGATGCAGATGACTTCGAGCTCGCCCCTGTTCAGCTTCGGTCCCGAGGCCGATCTGAAGGACAGCAAAGTCAATGCCCTCTACATCGGACAGTCGGGCATCGGCATGGGCGACCGCGACTACTACCTCGACGCCGAGAACGAGTCGATCCGCGAAGCCTACAAAACTTATCTGAACCGGCTCTTCACGCTGGCCGGACTCGAAGAGTCCCAGGTAAGCAAAGCGACCGACGCCGTGATGCGCATCGAAACCGAACTGGCCAAGAACATGCGTTCGAACGTCGAACTGCGCGACTTGCAGCGCATGTACAACCCGATGGCGACCGCCGATCTGAAAAAGAACTACGACGCTATCGACTGGAAGTATCTCTTCGACTTTGCCAAGATCAATCCGGAGCGTGTGATCGTCTGCCAGCCCGAATACATGGAGGCGTTGGACAAGCTGATCGAAACTACTCCGATCGAGGACCTGCGCTACTACCTGGCATCGCAATACCTCAACGCCGCAGCGCCCTACCTGGACGATAACTTCTACGCCGCATCGTTCGACTTCTACGGCCGCACGATGTCAGGCAAACAGGAGCCCCGCCCCCGCTGGAAGCGTGCCATGGCCATTCCCAACAGCGCCCTGGGCGAGGCCGTAGGCGAAATGTACGTCGAGAAGTTCTTCCCCGCCGAAGACAAGGCCCGCATGATGACCCTGGTGGAGAACCTCCGCACGGCCCTCGGCCAGCACATCGATCAGCTCGACTGGATGAGCGACTCGACCAAGATGCGTGCCCGCGAGAAACTCGCCGCTTTCCACGTGAAGATCGGCTACCCCGATAAATGGAAGGACTACTCCACGCTCGAAATCGACCCGACCCTCTCCTACTGGGAGAATATCCAGCGTGCCAGCGAGTGGGCGACCCGCGATCAACTCGCCAAAGTCGGCAAGGCGGTAGATCCCGAGGAGTGGCTCATGACTCCCCAGACGGTCAATGCCTATTACAACCCGACCACCAATGAAATTTGCTTCCCGGCAGCAATCCTCCAGCCGCCGTTCTTCAACCCGGCAGCCGACGACGCGGTGAACTACGGCGCTATCGGCGTAGTGATCGGCCACGAAATGACGCACGGATTCGACGATCAAGGCCGTCAGTTCGACAAAGACGGCAACATGAACAACTGGTGGACCGATGCCGATGCCGAAGCCTTCAAACAGAAGACCGACATTCTGGTCAAGCAGTTCGACGCGATCGAGGTGCTGCCCGCACGCGGCGACCAGCCGGCCGTCTTCGCCAACGGTTCGCTCTGCCTGGGCGAGAATATCGCCGATCAGGGCGGTCTGCGCGTGGCTTACACGGCACTCATGAACACACTGAACGGCACCGAACCCGAGCCGATCGACGGACTTACGCCGGCCCAGCGTTTCTACTTGAGCTACGCGACCGTCTGGGCACAGAACATCCGCGACGAGGAGATCGCCCGTCTGACCAAACTCGACGTACACTCGCTCGGTCAATGGCGCGTGGACGCTACGCTGCGCAACCTCCAGGATTTCTTCGACGCCTTCAACATCACCGACGGCAAGATGTATATGCCGGTCGAGGAGCGCGTGATTATCTGGTAATTCCGCATCGTTTCCATAAAGGAGTGTGCCGAAATAGGAATTTCGGCACACTCCTTTTTATATGCATAAGAATTAGCCCTATGCAAAGCTTCGAAGGTGAGGAAGACAGGAGTTTACTCGGTGTAAACGATCGAGTCCGAATCCCGAAGATAACGCAGCAATGGGCAATTATGACACACCGCCTTCTTATCGGAGAAACAACGCGATAAGATCGCACAGCCGAAATCACGATTTTTTCGGCTGCAACGCCGGTTCATCCAAACACCGGACCTTCGTCGCAAAAACGCAGGAAAGCGAATAACGAGCATTTTCGCGCCATCGAAGCCCTTTCCGAACAAAAGTCGGGACACATCCTCTCTTCTGCCGAAACGACGTATCAGGACGCAAAACCTCTCATTCGTGTCCAACCGGAGTAATGCCGGATTACTCGTACCATCGGAAACATACCCGCGATCCGACGATATTTCCGGACAGAGATCACGAAAAGGTCCCGGACGTCTTACGACAACCGGGACCCGCGATCAAAAAATCTATTTATGAAAAAACTTTTATGTATTCACCGCCTGCAAAAAGGGTGCCCGGAAAAGTAAAACCCGGCCGCCCCCGCAGCGTGCCCGCTAATATTTGTAGCGGATCCACTTGTAAAGCTCCTTGAAGGTGGGTTTCTTGCCGTACATGAAGATACCCACGCGGTAAATCTTCGCCGCGAGCCATACCATAGCCATGAACGTAGCGTAGAGCACCGCGAGCGACACGACGATCTCCCAGGTCGGAATACCGCACGGGATGCGGGCCATCATCACCACGGGCGAGGTGAAAGGAATCATCGAACACCAGAAGACCAGCGGCGAATTGGGGTCCTTCATCACCACCATCATCACGAAGATACTCAGGATGATCGGCAGCATGATCGGGGTCTGCAACTGCTGTGCGTCCTGCACGTTATCGACAGCCGAACCGACAGCGGCGAACATCGCCGAATAGAGCAGGTAACCGCCGATCACGTAGAGCAGCAGGTAGGCGAAAATCTGGAAGACATATCCGAAATCGGTCGCCGTAGCAAGCGTCTGCACCATCTCCATATCGACGCCCGCCGCTGTCGGATCGAGCGTCCCGGCACGCATCGCCTCGACGCTTCCCATCATCTCGGCGGGGATCAGGTGCGGCATGACGAGCGCACCCACGCCGCACACCAGCACGCCCCAGATGAGCACCTGCACCACCGCGACGGAGGCGATACCCAGGATCTTGCCCAGCATCAGCCGGAAGGGGCTGATCGAAGAGACGACCACTTCGAGCACCCGGTTGTTCTTCTCCTCGATGACCGACTGCATGACCATCGCACCGTAAATCATCAGGAACATGTAGAGGATCATACCGAGCACCAGCCCCACGACGGTCGATACGGCCGACGAATTGGCCTGCTTGTCGCTGCCGTCGTCCTGCATCTGGTCGTTGCGGAAGACCTGCATATAGACCGTAGTCTTCACCTCGTAGAGAATCTGCGACAGATTTTCGATGTTATAGTCCTTGAGTTTCTCCTTCTCGATGATGTCGGCGATCTGCCCCGACACGCTCTCCTCGACCAACATCGCCGAGGAGCCGTTGGTATAGAGTTTCACGTTGCCGGGATTGGTCATTATGTCCCCGCCGATCCAGAGTATGCCGAAACGGTCGGTATGCTCTCTGCGAGCCTCGTCGAGCGTCAGGTCGGTCGGCTCATAGACCACCTCCTCGCTGCTCTCGAGCCGGGGAGCGATCACACCGCTCTCGTCGATCACGGAAATATGCCGGGTTTCCCCCTGGGAATAGCGCATGATGAGCGCCGGGGCCACCATCAGGCCGATCATCAGCACCGGCATAAGAATCGTGGTCACGATGAACGACTTCTTGCGCACCCGTTCGTTGAATTCCCGGGTAATGATAATTCCTATCTTCGAATTTGCCATGGCTTTCTACTTTTGCTTGTTCGTTTTCTTCCGATTACTCCGCGTTGAGGGTTCCCCCGACGGCCCGTATGAAGATGTCGTTCATCGACGGGATGATCTCCGTGAAGGAGCGCAGCTCCACCGCATCGTTGATCCGGGCGATCACCTCCCGCACGTCGGCATCCCGCTCCACATGCAGCTTGAGCGACGAATAGGCCGCCCCGAACTCCGGCTCGGGCTGTTCGAGCACCTCGCAGCGACCTTCGAGCACACCGCGCAGCGCCTCCGCGTCGCCCCGGTAGGCTACCTGAAAAATGTTGTTGCCGTGCCTGCGCCGGATCTCGTCCACACGGCCCGTAAGAATGTTGCGCGACTTGTTGATAAGCGTGATATGGTCGCAGATCTCCTCGACGGACGACATGTTGTGGGTCGAAAAGATGACCGTCGAACCCTTGTCGCGCAAGCCGAGAATCTCCTCCTTCAAAAGGTTGGCGTTGATCGGATCGAAACCCGAAAAAGGCTCGTCGAAGATCAGCAGCTCAGGTTCGTGCAGCACCGTGACGATGAACTGGACTTTCTGGGCCATACCCTTCGAAAGTTCGTCCACCTTGCGGTCCCACCACGATTCGATGCCGAATTTGACGAACCACTTCTTGAGCCGCACCACCGCTTCGTGGCGCGAAAGCCCCTTCAGGCGGGCGAAGAAGACGGCCTGTTCGCCCACTTTCATCTTTTTATACAGACCGCGCTCCTCGGGCAGATAGCCGATGCGATAGACATCCTGCGGCTGGATTTCGCAGCCGTCGAAGATGACTTTCCCCTCGTCGGGCGCCGTAATGCGGTTGATGATGCGGATCAGCGTGGTCTTGCCCGCACCGTTGGGTCCGAGCAGGCCGTAAACCGACCCCTTGGGAATCGTGAGCGACACATCGTCCAGAGCCGTATGTCTGGCGAAGCGCTTGGTAACGTGTTCTACTTTCAATATCTCCATAATCGATCGAAAACTTAAAGTGAGTCCGGGCATTCCGTCCGCGATTTCCTACATCTCCGGCTGTACCGCATAAGGACAATACATCACTACGCCCTGCTGTCCCACCGCCTCACGGATCTTGCGCCACTCGCCGGCCCAGGGTCCCAGTTCTCCGGCCACGATGTCGGCCTTGACTTTGGCCATGAATCCGGAGAAGAACGCCCCGAAGCCGGTCGGAGCCTCGGTCATCTCGACGATGCGGAACTTATCGCCCAATTCGGCCTTGTCAGCCGCAATAGCGATGGCCGTCTTCAGACCGCCGTTGGTATCCACCAACCCGAGAGCGAGGGCATCCGTGCCGCTCCAAACCCGTCCGCCGGCAATGTCGAGCACCTTTTCCAGCGGCAGATTACGGCCTTCGGCCACGTAGGAGGTGAAAGTTTCGTACACCTCGTCCACCGAGCGCATGATCGCCGCCCGTTCGGTTCCCGTCAGGGGACGCATCACGCCCATATCGGCCGACGTATTGGTTCTCACGGCATCGAACGTAATGCCCAGCTTATTCTTCAGGGCATCCTCCAGGCGCAGGAACATTCCGACCACCCCGATCGCCCCCGTAAGGGTCGTCTTGTCCGCCACGATGGCATCGGCACCGCACGAAATATAGTAACCGCCGCTGGCCGCATAGCTGCCCATCGATACGATCACCGGCTTCTTCTCCCGAAGCAGCTCCACCTCGCGCCAGATCACATCCGAAGCCAGCGCGCTGCCGCCCGGCGAATTGACACGCAGCACCACGGCCTTGACATCGTCGTTGCGACGTACCTTCGCCAACTTCGCAGCCAGCGTATTGCCGTAAATATCGGCACCGTAGCCTTCGCCATCGACGATCGCACCGTCGGCATAGACGATCGCTATCTGCGACGAAGAGATATTCTTAAGGTCCGCATTCAGTTGCGACACGTACTGTCCCAACGTCACGAACTCGAACTGTCCGTCGTTCTTGGCGACGGCGCCGTACTCCCGGAACACATCGTCCATCTGATCCTCGAACAGCAATCCGTCCACCATCCCATGATCGAGCGCCTCCTGTGCCAGCGACACTTCGAGCCCGTCGGCCAGTCGGTTCAAGGTCGAAAGCTCGATACCGCGCGACTCGGCGACGGCCTCCGCCATCACATTCCAATAGGAATCCACCAACAACTGCATCTGCTCGCGGTTGGCATTCGACATCTTCGAAAGGAAATAAGGCTCCACGGCACTCTTGTACCTGCAGGCCGTCGGACGGAAAATTTCGGCCTGAATATCGAGCTTGTCGAAAAGACCCTTGTAAAACATCAGCGTCGAAGAAACACCTGTCCACTGCATCCCTCCGTGAGGCTCCAGGTAGATCTTGTCGGCGACCGATGCCAGATAGTATCCCCCCTGGCCGTAGGTTTCGTTATAGGCGATGATGAACTTGCCGCCCTGCCGGAAATCCTGAAGCGCCTCGCGCAGCTCCTCCAGAATGGCGTAAGTGGCGACTCCGCCTCCGTTCGGACGCAGATAAATACCCTGGATGCGGGGATCGTTCTTGGCCGTTTCGATGGCCCGCAACGCATTGTAAAGAGTAACCTGGTGTCTGGCCGTCATCGTGGCGAAATCGATGCCGGCGAAAGGATCGCTGCTCGGCGACTCGATCAGGTCTTCCGAAAAATCCAGTTTCAAAATCGCGTGCTCTCCGACCGTCACCGGTTCCGAAGAGGTCATGGAACCTACGATTCCGAACAAAATCACCACGGAAAGAAAGAGCATCACCGCACTGCCCACGACAAAAGCGAGCAGACCGGCGAAAAACATTTTCAAAAATTTCATACCGATTTATTTAATATTCATTCGCTGCGAAACGGCGCATGAGGCGCGAACGGGGCGAAACTTTTCCGCATCGCCGAATCCCGGCCCCCCTCCGAATCGGAGTTAATATGCGGCAAATATAACCGTTAATTTTATGAAAAACAAATAATATTTATCGTTTATCGATAACATAATTTTCCATAAAGACTTATTATATCGGAAATAATAGTTATCTTTGTCCAGATAAGCCGCATCCGGACGAGCAGGAGCAGGCTCTTTGCCGCCCGGTTTGCACGATCGTTGCTACCAACTTAACTGAAAATATGGAAGAGAGAGTCAAGGAATTACTCAACCGTATCCTCCATCCGGAGACCCAGCACGGTCTTGTCGAGAGCGGATTCGTCGAACAGGTTTCGACTCCCGGCGACAAGATAACCGTCACCCTGAATTTCGCCAAAGTGCGCGATCCCTTCGCCCTGAAGATCAAACGGCAGGTTCAAGCACTGCTGGAAGAGAATTTTCCCGCCCTGAAAGGATCCATCACCGTTATTATTAAGGAGGCCGCTCCCAAGAAACCGCAAGCTGCGGACAAACCGACCATGACGGGCGACATAGCCCACATCGTAGCGATCGCTTCGGGCAAGGGCGGTGTCGGAAAATCGACCGTCACGGCCAACCTTGCCGTCGCCCTGCGCAACCGGGGTTTCCGGGTCGGCATCCTCGACGCCGACATCTACGGCCCTTCGCAGCCCAAGATGTTCGGTCTGGAAGGTTACCTGCCCGAAGCCGAACAGGTGGACGGGCAGGATATCATCCTGCCGGCCGAAACGATGGATATGAAAATCATGTCGATCGGCTTCTTCGTGAAACCTTCGGACGCCCTGCTGTGGCGCGGTGCAATGGCGGTGAACGCCTTGCGGCAGATGATCCACCAGACACGCTGGGGAGCGCTCGATTTCCTGCTCGTGGATCTTCCTCCCGGCACGGGAGATATTCACCTCTCGATCATTTCGGAGTTGAAAATCGACACGGCCGTGATCGTTTCCACCCCCCAGCAGATCGCCGTGGCCGATGTACGGCGCGGCGTGGAGATGTTCCGCAATCCGCAGGTGAACATCCCCCTGGCCGGCATCGTCGAAAACATGGCCTGGTTCACGCCGGAAGAGCTGCCCGAAAACCGTTACTACCTCTTCGGAAAGGGAGGCGCCCGCCGCTTCGCCGAGGAAAACGGCATAGACCTGTTGGGAGAAATACCTATCATACAGTCCATTATGGAAGGCGCCGATACGGGAACGCCGTCGGTGTCGATCGACGCCCGCGTCGAACCCTACTACCGGGAGATAGCCGACCGGATTGTTGATAAGGTGGTCAAATAACCCCACGAACGATGTTGATAAACCCGCAATAACTTTTGAAAAGAAAAACCCGGAACCGTTTGCAAAATCCATCTTTCGCCCGGTATAGACAAAACAAGAAAACGGCAAAAAAAAGTTTTCGCAAAGTATGATTCGGGATATGCACGGAAAAAGAGAAGCGAATGTTGATAATCCGAACATGTCGAAATGTCGAAACCTGTTTTGAACATTTGTCGGTAACTTTCCAAAAAACGGGTTTCGACAACCTCCCGGACCTTATCGGCAGAACAGAATACGGAACTTCGAAAAGCTATGCTGTGGATAACCCGAAATACGGTATAATTATCAACACTATCAACAGGCATTATATTTACTTTTAATTATTTTTTTAATAAAATAAAAGTATAAAAAATAAAAAACGATGGTCGATAACTCATCGAAACTCAAAACGGAAATCGAGCGGCTCAAACGCGAGAAGAACGCCGTTATCCTGGCGCACTACTATACGCTGCCCGAAGTGCAGGAAGTAGCCGATTTCCTGGGCGATTCGCTGGCGCTCTCCATCGAGGCGCAGAAGACCGACGCCCGGATCATCCTCTTCGCCGGCGTGCATTTCATGGCAGAGACGGCCAAGGTGCTCTCGCCTGAAAAGAAGGTGCTGCTTCCGAATCTCGAAGCGGGATGTTCGCTGGCAGAATCGTGCGATGCGGCCGCTTTCGCGGCTTTCAAGGCGAAATATCCCGGCTACAAGGTGGTTTCGTACGTCAATACTTCGGTCGGGGTGAAAGCCTTGACGGATGTGTGCTGCACCTCGTCCAATGCCCTGAAGGTCGTAGAGTCGATTCCGGCCGACCAGCCGATCATCTTCGCTCCCGACCGGAACCTGGGTTCCTATATCCAAAAGCTGACTGGACGCGAGAATATGGTGATCTGGGACGGCGCCTGCCATGTGCACGAGGAGTTTTCGTTGGAAAAAATCCTGGAACTGAAGCGGCAGCATCCCGCAGCGCAGGTGGTGGTGCATCCCGAATGCAGGGCCTATATCGTGCAGGTGGCCGATTTCGTCGGTTCGACGGCGGCTATTCTGGACTATTGCGGCAAAAGTTCCGCCAGGGAGTTCATCGTGGTGACCGAAGCGGGGATTCTGACCGAGATGAAGCGCCGCTATCCGGAGAAGACGTTTATCCCGGCCCCTCCCGACGACGAGGCGTGCGGATGCAACAATTGCAGGTATATGAAGATGATTACGCTGGAGAATATCTTCACCACGCTGCGCGACGAGCGGCCCGAAATATCGCTCGACGAGGAGGTACGCCGCCGTGCCGAGCGTTCGATCCTCAACATGATCGCCATCAAGTAGGTTTTTCGCTCGCCGGAGGGCGATCCTCCGGTCGCACGGCCTGTGCGGTTACGGAGGCGGAACGGCGGATTTCCGGTCGGCGGCCAAAGAGGAGAAACGAGGGAGAACCTGCCCGGCCGGTTGCGGCGAAGGACGAAAAAAGAGAACAGGGGAAGGAACGGAGAGAGTGCGGCATTCCGATCCGGTTGGGCGGATGCGGAGCCGGTCGTATGAAGTGCGAACAGAGAAATTCAACTATATATTTTTTATAAACCAAGTAAACAAACATTTTAAGGAGAGATGAAAAAACTGATTTTATGCCTGGCTGCGGCAGTCGTATCGCTGACTGCCGCTGCAGACGAGGGTATGTGGCTTCTGCCCTATCTTCAGAAGATGAACATCGGGGATATGAAAGCCAAGGGCTGCCAGCTCACGGCCGAAGATATCTATTCGGTGAATCACGGATCGCTCAAGGATGCGATCGTCATTTTCGGTAACGGTTGTACGGGCGAGGTCGTATCGCCCGAAGGACTCGTTTTCACCAACCACCATTGCGGTTACGGTTCGATTCAGGCCCTCTCTTCGGTGGAGCACGACTACCTGAAGGACGGTTTCTGGGCCATGTCCAACGAGGAGGAGCTGCCGGCTCCGGGGCTGACGGTCACTTTCATCCGTCGAATCATCGACGTAACGCCCGAGGTGCTGGGCAACATCCCCTCGATCGCCAAGGGCGAGGAGCGTTCGGAAATGGAGGATAAGAACATCGAGGCGCTGTACGAGAAATTGCGGGCCGAGAATCCCGGCATGACGATCAACATCCAGCCGTTCTTCGGTGGCAACCAGTACTTCGCGTTCGTGATGGAGGTTTATCGGGACATCCGTCTGGTCGGTACTCCCCCGACGTCGATCGGCAAGTTCGGTGGCGAAACCGAGAACTGGATTTGGCCGCGTCATACGGGCGACTTCTCGATCTTCCGCATCTATGCCGGCAAGGACAACCGTCCGGCGGAATATTCGGAAGAGAACGTACCCTACAAGGCCGAAGAGTTCCTCAAGGTGTCGCTCGACGGTTACAAGGCCGACGATTTCACGATGATCATGGGCTTCCCCGGTTCGACCGAGCGTTACATGACTTCGTACGAGATCGACGAGATGTTCCAGGTTTCGGGTCCGCAGCGCATCGACATTAGCGGCGCCCGTCAGGACATCCTGAAGGAGGACATGGCCGCCAGCGACAAGGTGCGTATCCAGTACGCTTCGAAATATGCCAATTCGTCGAACTATTGGAAGAATACGATCGGCATGCTGCGCGGTCTGAAAAAACTGGACGTGAAAGCCTTGAAGGAGGCGCAGGAAGCCGAATTCCAGGCTTGGGCCGAGCAGAATACGCTGCCTGAAGAGGGATTCGTCGATGCGCTCGGCATGATCCGCGAGGCGGTGAACGACAACATGGCCTACACCGGTCCGCTCCAGTATTTGAGCGAGGCGATGGTCCGTTCGGTCGAAATCATGACCCCGGCTCTGGTGGCTAACCGGATGCTGACGGCCGAGGAGGTAAGCGACGAAGCGAAAGCGCAGGCGAAGGAGTATTACGCCAACTTCTACAAGGATTACAACCTGCCGACGGACCGCAAGGTAGCCCGGAAGATGCTTTCGATGGTCAAGGAGAACGTGAAGGATCTGCCGACCGTTTTCGCGGAGGTGATCGACGCGCAGTTCGGCGGCGACATCGACGCTTATGTGGATTACCTGTACGACAATTCGGTCTTCACGGACGAGGCCAAGGCATCGGCCGCTACGTCCGAGCAGATCAAGAACGATCCGGCGGTAGTGTTGGCTACGTCGGTTCTGAACAAGATGAAGGAGCTGCGCGAGAAGGCCGTACCCAACCTGCAGAAATATGCGGACGGACATCGTCTTTACGTAGCCGGTCTGATGCGCATGCAGCCCGACAAGGCCTGGTATTCGGATGCGAACTTCACCATTCGTCTGACTTACGGTCAGGTGTTGCCTTATGAACCTGCCGACGGCGTGGTATATGATTACTACACGACGCTCAAGGGCGTGATGGAGAAGGAGGATTCTTCGAATCCCGAATTCGTCGTTCCCGCCAAGCTCAAGGAGCTTTACGAGGCGAAGGATTTCGGTCCCTATGCCAACTGCAAGGGCGAACTTCCCGTAGCGTTCCTGGCCAACTGCGACATCACGGGCGGTAACTCGGGTTCGCCGATGATGAACAGCCGCGGCGAGCTGATCGGTCTGGCTTTCGACGGTAACTGGGAGGCTATGTCGGGCGATATCGCCTTCGAGCCGGATGTACAGCGTACTATCGGCGTGGACGTTCGCTATGTGCTCTTCGTGATCGACAAGTTCGCGGGTGCGGACTGGCTGCTCGACGAGATGACCCTCGTGAAGAGCGACTGCACCAAGGCATGCGATCAGAAGGATGTGAAGAAAAAGGAGACGAAGGCTTCGAAGAAAAACGCCAAGAAAGCGGACAAGAAGCGTAAGTAACTGGAAATACGGCGAATGTGCGTTTGCTTTGCAGGCGCATGTCCGCGAATCGAAAAGGGGAGAACGCTCGCAGCGTTCTCCCCTTTTCGATGTTGAAAAACGGTCGGATGAAATTTACGCATTGCGGGGTATGAAAACCGTCCTTCTTTTCGGATCGGTTTGCAGAAATAAAATAAATGACTATTTTTAGAATTTCATTCGTGCGGATAAGTGAGATAGAGATGAAGACGAAAAAAGGAAAGGATATGACCTGCGAAGAGGTCTTGGAGTGGCTTGCGGCCCATGCCAATCCGGAGTTCCGGGAGGGAATGGTGCGGTTCGGAATCGACGCCCGGCTGGCGGTCGGGGTGCGGGTGGTCGATCTGCGGCGTCTGGCGCTGAAGATCGGCCGGGATCATGCGCTGGCGCTGGAACTCTACCGCAGGCCGGTGCACGAAGGGCGGATCCTGGCGTCGATGATCGCCGATCCGGCGCTGTTCCGTCCGGAGGAGATGGATGCCTGGGTCGCCGAATTTCGGTCGTGGGACCTGTGCGACCAGTGTTGTATCAACCTGTTCCGCTATACGTCGTACGCTTACGGCAAGGTGCGCGAATACGCCGCTTCGGACGAGGAGTTTACCCGACGGGCGGGGTTCGCTCTGCTGGCTACGCTCGCCGTCGGGGATAAACGGGCTTCGGACGACGATTTCAGGGCCTTTCTGCCGCTGATCGAACGGGGTGCGGAGGATTCCCGCGTCCGGATCGGAAAAGCCGTGAATTGGGCCCTGCGGCAGATCGGCAAACGTAGCCGGGGGCTTTACCCCGATGCGCTGGCGCTGGCCCGTAGACTGGCGGCGAAGGAGGGGGCGGCAGCCCGCCGGATCGGACGCGATGCGGTGCGTGAGCTGACGCTGGAGAGGATCATCGCCCGGATCAAATAGGGTGCAGACCCCCTTGCGGAAAGGCTTTGGAAAGAAAAAGGCTTTCCGCAGCGAAAATCACCGAAACAGATGCTATCTTTGGGCGAAGGATAAGTCGATCCGCTATGATGAAAGAGTCTAAATTCGTACGCACCAAAATCGTCGTGGGTTACGTGCTGATCGCCCTGATCGGCCTGACGGCCATGATCTACGTCTGGCGTCAGACCGGAGCGCTCCTCGAACCGGACCACAGCCAGCAGGAGCTTCGGCGGCGGCGCGGACTGGTCAATCAGACTCTCTACCATCTCTATGAGGCCGAAACATACGGTCAGATGCTGGTGGCCGGTTATGCCAGCTACGAGAATCGTTACAAACGCGAACTCCGGCTGGTACGGGAGTGCATCGATTCGCTCCGTATGCGTGCGGACGACGAGTCGCAGCAGATGCGTCTGGACACGATCGTGCGGCTGATCGCCGGCAAGGAGCAGGGGATCAAGGCTCTGGACCGCAACCTGCGTTCGGCGGGCACGGCGACGTTGTTGAGCGAAAATATCCAGCGGATGATTCCCATGCTGGACTCCCTGTCGCAACCGACTATCGAACCCGATACGATCCTGGTCCGCGATACGGTGCGCGTGGCTCCGAAAAAGAAGCGCAATTTCTTCCGCCGGTTCGGCGACCTGTTCAGCCCGCCCAAGAACGATTCGCAGGTGGTGGTGAAGACCCGGGTGCGGATCGACGCTCCGCCTCGGCAGATGAGTCTGGGGGATACCATCGCCGTAGTGCTGCAGGATCTGGAGCAGCGGGTGACCAGCGAGCGGCTGGCCCTTTACGACAAGGCGTGGCGGGAGGGGTTGCGGCTGCAACGCAACAACCAGCAGATCAATCAGCGGATTTACCGCCTGATTATCGACTTCGAGGAGGAGGAGACGGCCTATCTCTGGGAGCGGATGCAGGCTCGTGAACAGGTGCGGCGCAGCTCGCTCGTCATTCTGGGCTCGGTGGCTGCCGGATCGCTGCTGGTGATGCTGCTCTTCGTCGGAATCCTCTGGCGGGACGTGAACCGCAGCAACCGTTACAAACGCCAGCTCGAAGCGGCCAATCGCCACAACGAAGCCTTGCTGGAGGCCCGTGAGAAGCTGATGCTCACCATTACGCACGACATCAAGGCCCCGCTGGGTTCGATCATGGTCTATATCGATCTACTTACGCGTCTGGACCTGGGCAAGCGGGGTGCGCTTTATCTGGATCATATGAAGAGCTCGGCCGATCACCTGTTGGAGTTGGTGACCGACCTGCTGGATTTCTACAAACTCGACTCCAACAAAGTCGCCGTCAATCGCATCGCCTTCTCTCCGGCCGATCTGTTTACGGCTGTCTGCACCGGGTTCGAGCCGGTGGCTGCGGCCAAAGGAATCGAATTGCGGTGTACGCTCGCCGCCGAACTTTCGGGACAGGTCGCGGGCGATCCCTCGCGTGTGCGGCAGATCGCCGAGAACCTGCTTTCCAATGCGATCAAGTTCACCGACCGGGGGTTCGTCGCGTTTGACGCCTGGTTGGAAGAGGGGCGGCTGCTGTTCCGTGTCAGCGATACGGGTCGGGGAATCGGCCCCGAGGAGCGGGAGCGCATCTTTCAGGAGTTCGTGCGCCTGCCGTCGGCGGGCGGCGTGAGCGGCGTAGGGCTGGGCCTCTCGATCGTCGATCGTCTCGTGAAGCTGCTCGGCGGTACGATCGAGCTGGAGAGCGAACCGGGTGCCGGAAGCCGATTCCTGGTCGCCGTCCCGGTCGGGGAGGCGGAGGACGACGCTTCCGAAAAGGAAACCGCAGCGGGGATGTGTCCGGGCAGAGTGTGTATGGAGGGCGGACGACCCCTCCGCTGCCTGCTGGTGGATGACGACCCCCTGCAACTTGAGATGACCGCAGTTCTCTGCCGGGAGTTGGGAATCGAAACGGAGAGCTGTCCTTTTCCCGAATACGCTGAAAAATTGGTGCAGGAGTCTGCTTTCGATCTGGTTTTTACCGATATACAGATGCCCGGAGTGGATGGGTTCGAGGTGTTGCGACGGATTCGGGCCGTTCGTGCGGAGCTGCCGGTGGTAGCCGTTTCAGCCCGTTCGGACGATGAGTCGGCCTATGTCGAACGGGGATTTGCAGCCGTGCTGCGGAAACCTTTCGCGCGGGCGGAACTGGTGGCCGTGTTACGCCGTGTCGTGCCGGAGGCGGGGGTTGCCCCGGAGGAGTGTCTTCCGGAAGAGGATGCGGTTCGCGGGTTCGAAGCTCTGACGGCTTTCGCCCGCGACGACGCCGAAGCCGCGCGGGAGATCATCCGGACCTTTGTCGCCGAGAACGAGGCCCATGCCGAAACCTTGCGCCGGGCCGCGCTCGCCGGAGATGCGGTCGCTTTGCGTGCGATCGCTCACAAAATGGTGCCGATCTACACGTTGCTGGGCGAGGAGGAGCTCGCTGCGGCATTGCGCCGTCTGGAGCGTTCGGAAGGTTCTGCGGACGGGGCTTTGCGCAGCGCAGCGCTCGGTGTAGCGGAAAGGGTCGGCGAAATTGTCCGGGCGGCAAAAAAAGAGTATCTTTGCGACCGTTGATCTCCGCCGGGGGCGTATTCCGACAGAAGGCCGTCCGTTCGCATCATGCCCGGACGGGAAGTTGCAGAGGATCGGACGCTTCGGTGTCGGACGATGCCGGAGAAGGAGCCTCGCCGAAGAGGAGCGTTGCGGGAAGCCTCTGCGGGCGGCTTCGGTTTTTTTGAATGAAATTTCGGTATGGAAAAGATATTGATCATAGATGACGACGTAACCTTTTCGCTGATGCTGCGCACGTGGCTCGGCAAGAAGGGCTTTGGAGTCGATACGGCTGCCGACATCGCCGCCGGGCGCCGGCTTCTCGCAGAGGGGAGCTACGATCTGGTGCTTTCGGACATGCGTCTGCCCGACGGGAACGGGACCGATCTGTTGCAGTGGATCGCCGAACGGGGCGTGACGATACCCGTGATCGTGATGACCGGTTATGCCGAAATCCGCAATGCCGTGGTGAGTATGAAGCTCGGCGCGAGGGACTATGTTTCCAAACCCGTTCAGCCGGACGAGCTGCTCCGCAAGATCCGCGAGGCGCTGGATGCCCCGCACCCCGAAACGGCTATGCCCGCATCCGCAGCGATGGCTCCGGCGCCCGCGAAACCGCGCCGGAAGGGGGACAGGGCCTTGGACGAAGGCGAATTGAATTACATCGAAGGGCACAGCGACGCTTCGCGTAAACTGTACGAATACGTCCGTCTGGTGGCTCCTACCAATATGTCGGTGCTGCTCGAAGGGGCGAGCGGCACGGGCAAGGAGCACGTGGCCCGGTTGATCCATCTGCGCAGCAAACGGGCGGGCAAACCCTTCGTGGCGGTCGATTGCGGCGCTCTGTCGCGTGAACTGGCCGCTTCGGAGTTTTTCGGCCATATCAAAGGCTCCTTCACGGGAGCGCTGTCCGATAAGAAGGGCGCTTTCGAATCGGCGCAGGGCGGTACGCTTTTCCTGGACGAGGTGGGCAACTTGAGCTACGAAGTTCAGATCCAGTTGCTGCGAGCCCTTCAGGAGCGCAGAATAAAACCCGTCGGAGGGTTGCGCGAAATTCCGGTGGACGTGCGTCTGATCTGTGCCACGAACGAGGATCTGGAGGCGGCTATCGCGCGCGGGTCGTTTCGTGCCGACCTCTACCACCGCATCGATGAATTCGTGCTCCATATGCCCGATCTCGCGGAGCGCAGGGAGGATATTATGCTCTATGCCGACTTTTTTCTGGACCAGGCCAACCGCGAGCTCGACAAACACGTGGTGGGTTTCGATCCGGAGGCTGAAAAACTGCTCGTGGCCTGCGACTGGCCCGGAAATCTGCGGCAACTGAAGAACGCCGTGACCCGGGCGGTTCTGCTGACGACGGGCGAGTACGTCACTCCGGCCGAGCTGCCCGCCGAATTGTCGGAGGCTGTTCCGGCGCCGATCGCTTTGCGCGATCCGGCGGGAGAGGAAGAGCGGATCCGGCGGGCGCTGGCGGCGGCCGGCGGCAACAAATCCCAGGCGGCCCGGCTGCTGGGGATCGATCGCAAGACGCTCTACAACAAACTGCATCTGTACGGCATCGAATAGTCGTCGGGTGTGGAAATATTCCACATCATTTTGGGAATTTCCACACCGTTCCACAGCTGCATATAAAATTATCAATTTCTTATATCTTTGATTAACAGCATAATGATTTATGCCGGCGGATTGGCATACACCTTGACGATGTAATGAATACAGAGGTTGGGGAACCGAAGGAAAAAAATTATTTTTTAGTTAAAAAACAATCGCAAAATGAAAAAGTTATTCATTGCAGCAGTTGTAATCGTAATGGCCGGAAGCATGGCTTCCTGCGGTCAGAAAACCCAGAAGGCCGCCCAGGATACGGCCGCGACGGAACCGGTAGCGACCGAGCAGGTCGAGGCTGTCGAGATCGAAGCCGTAACGCCGGAATCCGAGATTCCTGCCGCTGCAGAGAGTCAGAAAACACAACCGGAGCAGGCAAATAATAAGTAGTAATTTGGAGGGTTATTATTAGTTAAACAATTGTTGCTTGCCAGGGGGCGTACCGACAGCGGTGCGCCCCCGCCATTTTGTACCGGGACGGAATTCGAATTGTCGGGATGGGAACGATGCGGCAGGTTTCGGTATCAGTTGGGGAAATCCGACGATTATTTCGCCGGATATGGATCTTCTCCGGAAGTTGTTGTGTAAAAGTTTGTCCCGGTATCGGATGGTTCGCGTTCGATTTATTTGGATGTCGTGGATGTTTTGGTTATATTTACAATGTCGAAGATAGTCACCAATGGCCTGATTATAAACTATAAATTATTTTTGCTATGAAAATAATAATTCATTATTTTTTGTTGTTTGTCGCATTGGTTGCAACGACCGGATGCGATAAGGACGATAATTATTATCCCGCTCCGGAATTCGAGGGAGATCCGACGGCTGAATATATTGAAGCGAATGTCGATTTCGATACGCAGATTTCTCAGGAAAATTCCGATCCAGATACTTTTTACACCTATTTTTGTTTGTGCAATGCCAGTGACCACAAAATTTACTTCACTCTTACGTTTTGCCCGACAAAAAACGATGAATTTATAGACCATATGAATGGGCTTGTAGATCCCGGAAAAAAATATACAAACAGATTCGTAACATCTAATTGGTCTATGGATGTACCGGGTCTTATCACCACCTTTTCTCCTCTTATTACGGAGATGGAGGTCTATTACGATGTCGATGACAAATATGGGCCTGTTAGATTTCCATCGGGAATAGAGGAGAAGTATTCGGATTTTACGCAGCGTTTCAAAACCCGGCAGATTTGTGATCCGGGGCAGTGGATTTACGAAGAGTTCACGCCCCGCCGGGCGCGTTGGACGTATATTCTGACCAACGAAGATTATGAACGTGCCAAAATAATTTCGGGAAAATAGGACTGAAAATTCGCGGCGATCGGTTACGACTGATTTAGCTTGCATTATGAAGAGGACTGCATTGCGCAGCCCTCTTTATTTTATGATTCGACTTGCATCATGCGGCAAGGCGGATTTTCTGTTTCCGGTTTGACCCGTTTGAGTTTTTACCGGATGCTTTGCGTACGGCCTTTCGGGAATAGGGCGACTGGGAAATAATCAATAGAAATGCCCGCTGGGAGCGAAGATCGCGTAGCCGAAATTGAAAGTGAGGTACATATTGTGCCAGCTCTTCAGGTCGTATTTGGTGAGCGACAGGCTGACCGGTCCGATGGGCGTGTGATAGACGAACGAGGCTTCGGTGATGTATTGCATCTTTTCGCCGGGCAGCCCCCGGTTGTCGCGGTACATGGCATAAAATCCCGTGCGCAGGAAGAAATTGGGCAGCAGATCGAAAGTGGGCATCAGACCGCCGGCCAGGAAGTTTTTCGCCCGGTAGTCGGGCATGAAAGCCATCTGGGAGTGTACGACGGGCTGATAGGCCGGCAGCGACATCAATGTAGCCGTTTCGGTCTGGAACCGGGGGTGCGTGGTCCAGACGGCGTCGATGTTGAATCCGAACGAGAACCATTTGCAGCCGGGCAGGTCGAAATAGCGGTTCCACTGGAATTTGGCGCCGAACCATTCGCGGTGGGCATTGAAACTTCGCTTACGTCCGAATTCGGCGGGTTTGTACCGTTCGCGCCCCGTGATGTAGATGCCCGAGAGGGATATTTCGGACCCCCGGCGCGGGTAGAGAATCTTGTCGAGCGTGTTGCGGGCGATATCCAGTTTGGTGCTGAAGAAGGAGAAGCGCGTCAGGTCGGTGTCGGGATCCGTGTCGGGAAAGGGGGCGTCGTAGCGGTAGGCTTGTTGTCCTCCGTTGAACCGCAGCGATGCCAGGCTGTTGTGTGTCAGAGGCATGGTGAGTCCGATGGAGAGGAATCCCTGGTTGTTCTTGACCGATTTGGTGTTATCGATCGGCGTGAGGTTGCCGAAGTTGCCGTGCCGCAGGTTCAGGACTTCGAAATTGTAGGAATAGTCGAGCGAGAAGGGTTTCCAAAGGTAGAAGTCCGTGCGCCCGCCCAGCGAACCGGTCGCATAGGTCGGGCCGATGTAAATACCGGCGAAAGCCCATTGCGACACGCGGCGGATCGTGTGGTAGTCGAAACCGATGAATGCCTGGTTGAAAGCCGTCGAGGAGATGTTGCCGCCGATCAGGAACCGGAGGTTTTCGCGTGCGGACATCTTCAGCTTGACCGAATACCGTTCCCGCAGCGGGTCGTACCGGAATTCGGGGTATTCGACCGAAAATTCGTCGTTGCCTATGACGGAGAAGAAGTCGTCGCGGAATTCGGGGAAACTCATCTGCCGCTGCCGTCCGTCGTAGGTGTCGTCCAGCCGCATGACGTCGCGTACATAGGCCGTTTGTGCATGGGTGAGTCCTTCGAACTCGTAGTCGTCGAAGATGATCGGGGGACACTTTTCGCGGAAAGCCGCCCGCTTGGTGCGGATCTCTTCGGGCGTGACGGTGCGGTGGATTTTCTCCCGCAGGGCCGGAATCTGGGCCAGTGCGTCGCGGTAGCCCGCTTCGATGATCGAGTCGGCGCTGTTGAAATCGAGCATGCTGACATTGACGGCCCGGTTGATCATCAGGCTGCGTCCTTTGGGCATGTCGTAGTTGGTCTTGTTCATGGCCAGCGAGAAGGCTTGATCGACGAGCGAACTGTTCTCCGTGATGTCGTTGTTTCCCGACGTGCATTTGCTGCCGATCAGGAAATCGGGATGGAACTCCTTGTCGAGGGGTTCCCAGGGGAAGTTGTCGTAGATGCCGCCGTCGTAGAGTAGCATCGTGTCGATTTTCATGGGTTTGAACGCCAGCGGAATGGACATCGACGAACGGATCGCTTCGCCCATGTCGCCCTTGCGCAGCACCACCGGACGGCGGGTGTTCATATCGCTCGCCACGCAGAGGAACGGCACCATCAGGCTGTCGAAGTCCCGCCGGGAAGCTGTCGTGGCCGGGCCGAACAGGTCGGCGAGGGCCAGGTCGATCTGATTCGAGGAGATCAGGTACGAAGGCAGGCGGAAACGGCTCGCGTTGGGGTCGTCCGGGTGGTCCTTCATGTTGAGGCGGATCGAGAGGAAGATCGGGGTGCCGGTATTGCGGCGGTAGTAGGGCAGGTAGCTGGGGTCGATGCGCCCCGAAACCCACTGTTTGACCACACCCGAAGCGACGATCCGGCGCATCTCTTCGGGGGAATATCCTGCGGCGTACATGCCCGCGATGATCGAACCCATCGAGGTTCCCGACACGTAGTCGATCGGAATGCCGCTCTCTTCGAGTGCCTGCAATACGCCGATATGGTAAAGTCCTTTGGCTCCGCCGCCGCTCATGACCACCCCGACGCTCTGGGCCGCTGCCGGAAGGGTGAAAAGCATTCCCGCCGCGAGAAAAGAGAGGATTTTCCGCTTCATATCCTGATATTTTTATTAACTTTGCCTATTAAACCGTGCGTAAAAGTACAAAATAAAGCGTAAACTTTAGGTTATGAACGATAAAATCAACGAGCTGCTCGAACGGGTGGAGGCATTCAAACCCAAAGCTGCGGCCGAGATCGAGGATTTCCGAATCCGGATGCTGGGGAAAAAAGGCGAGCTGACGGCCCTTATGGAGGAGTTCAAGAGCGTGGCGCCTGAGCTGAAACGGGAGTTCGGCCAGAAGCTCAACAACCTTAAGAACCGGACGCAGGAGCGGATCAACGCCCTGCGGGGGCAACTTGCGGACGCCGCCGGGGACTCCTCGCAGCGGATTCCCGACATGAGCCGTCCCGGTTCTGCGGAGGAGCTGGGTTCGCGTCATCCCATTTCGCTGGTGACCAACCAGATCGTCGAGGTATTCTCGCGGCTGGGCTATACGGTGGCCGAGGGTCCCGAGATCGAGGACGACTGGCATGTCTTCTCGGCGCTCAACTTTCCGCCCGAGCATCCGGCCCGCGACATGCAGGATACGTTCTTTATCGCCAAGAACCCCGACGTGCTACTGCGGACCCACACCTCGTCGATTCAGGTGCGGACGATGGAGCGGCAGAAGCCGCCGATCCGGGTGATCTGCCCGGGCCGCGTTTTCCGCAACGAAGCGATTTCTTACCGCGCACACTGCATCTTCCACCAGATCGAGGGACTCTATATCGACGAGGGCGTGTCGTTCGCCGATCTGAAACAGTCGATCCTCTACTTCGCCAAGGAGGTTTTCGGCGAGAACGCCACGATCCGCATGCGCCCTTCGTACTTTCCCTTCACCGAACCGTCGGCCGAGGTCGATGTGTCGTGCAACCTCTGCGGCGGCAAGGGCTGCAACGTCTGCAAGGGCACGGGTTGGCTGGAGATCATGGGCTGCGGCATGGTCGATCCCAATGTGCTTGAGGCCAATGGAATCGATTCGAAGAAATATTCCGGGTTCGCGTTCGGCATGGGGGTCGAGCGTATCGCCATGCTCAAATACGGCGTGAAGGACCTGCGGCTCTATTTCGAGAACGACGTGCGGTTCCTGCATCAGTTCGATACGGTGCTTTAGGCGCTGCGGTACGCTCCCCGGGTCGGGGAGCGGCAATCGCCCGCCGGATGCCGGGATGTTCCGGGGATGAAGTGCCGTATCGTTCGCGGGAATACGAAAAGCGGTTGTCCGACGTTTTCCCGACAGACGAAGGGAGGGGTTGCGTCTGTCCATTGCACTCTTCCGGCGAAGAACGAAGATACAAACTCAACGATTTCAATGAAGCGGATGCTTGCGATTCTGGTGCTCTGCACGGCTTTCTCCACGGGGTTCGTCCCGCAGGGAGAGGCGTTGCCCGCACCTGCGGCGGAGGCCTCGTGGCCCGACTCGCTGCGACCGACCGAATACTATACCGAAGGTGTGAAAAAACTCCTGATCGGAGAGGACACCCTGGCGGCTCGGGCACTGTTCCTGCAGGCCCTGGAGCTCGATTCCGCGTATGCTCCGGCCTGGTTCCGCCTCTCTTCGGTGACTCCCGACGGCGATCCGCAGGGTACGGCGTGGGCACGGCGTGCTTACCGGCTGGACTCGCTCAACAAGTGGTACGGGCAGCTTTACGGGCAAAAGCTGCTTGCCGAGGGAGAACTCGACAAGGCGCGTCCGCTGTTCGTGCGGCTTTCGGCGCTCGACCCGACCAATCCCGACAACATTCGTATTCTGGCGATCCTGTACCAGCAGGCCGGGATGCCCTATTCGGCGATCGATATGCTCGATTCGGCCGAGATGCGTTTCGGTAAAATGCCTTTGTTGGGGGCGATGAAACGCCAGTTGCTGATTCGCACGGGGCAGTTGGACCGTGCGCTGGCCGAAGCCAGGGAGATGGCCGAGGCGATTCCTTACGAAGCGGAGAACCACGTGATTCTGGCCGACCTGTACGGTGCTGCCAAACAGGATTCGTTGGCCATAGCCGAGTATAACCGGGCGTTGGAGATCGACTCCATGAATGTCCCGGCGCTGGCTTCGCTCGCCGAATTCTACAACAAGCGCAACGATTCGCATGCTTATCTGGCCGTGTCGAAAAGGCTTTTCGAAATTGACGAACTCCCCTTGTCGGAAAAGGTCCGCATTTTCCGGCAGCTGACGCTCGACGTCCGTTTTTACCGGGACAACTTCTTTCAGCTCAACGACCTGATCTCGACGCTTGCGATCCGCTATCCCGACGATAAGGATGTCGTCGAACTGTATGCGCAGCATCTGATCAATGCCGGAGAGCTGGAGCAGGCGCTGACCCTCTACAAGCTGCATCTGGCTGACCAGCCTCCCCAGTTGGACTATTACCGTGCGGTGATCGACATCGAAACTTACCGCAAGCGGCTCGATTCGGTTTATCTGTATATCGACCGGGCGCTCGAGGTTTTCCCCGGAAATACCGAGCTGTATGCCCGCAAGGGACACGCCCAGGGGTATGCCGGAAAGTTGTCGCAATCGATCGGCAGCTATAAGAAAGCCCTCAAATATGCTGATGCGGACTCCCTGCGCGGAGTCGTGTGGGGATATATCGGCGACGCCTATCATCAGCTGGAAGAGGCCGGACGGAAGGATTCGGAACGGGACAAATACCGCCGCCGGTGTTTCGAGGCTTACGACCGTTCGCTGCATTATTACTACGATAACCCGATGGTGCTCAATAACTACGCCTATTTTATCAGTGAATCGTCCCGGGATCCCCGCCGGCTCGACCGGGCCTTTGCCATGGCAGCCCGTGCGGTGGAGCTGGACGGCAACAACGCCACGCTGCTGGATACCTATGCCTGGGTGCTGTTCCGTCTGGGACGGCTGCAGGAGGCTCGTCGAACGATGCAGCAGGCGATCTCTTTCGACCGCAGCGAGAATCCGGAACTCTACCTGCATTACGGGGACATCCTGGCGGCTCTCGGGGAGAAGTTCATGGCCGAAACCTACTGGCGCAAGGCGCTGGAGAAGGGATATGATGATCCCCGGGCGATCGAAGAGCGTATCCGGCAACTCAAATCCAAGCCCTGACTATGCGACAAGCCTTGAACCATTCGTATCGTTTCCTGCGGCGGGCGAAGTCGGTCCGCACGCTGTGCATCCGTTTGCCGAAGGTCGTTTTGTTTCTGTTCCTTCTGCTCGGTGCAGGGTCGCTTGCGGCCCAGAATACCGACCAGCAGATCGCGGCGCAGAAACGGTTGATCGCCGACCTCGAAAAGCAGATCGCCCGGGAGGAGCAGGAGATTTCGAAGCTCAAGAAGGGACGTGCCTCGGCCGAGGAGACGGTGCGCCGTCTGGCCCGTCAGATCGATTCGCGCAACCAGCTGCTCGACGTGACGGAGCGGGATGCCCGTAAGCTCGAGGTCGAGGTGGCCCGTACGGACAGCGTGGCCCGGGGGCTGTCGGCATCGCTCGACGCCCATAAACGGCGCTATGCCGAGATGGTGCGCGAGGCATACCGCAACTACAAACACAACAATTATCTGACCTACCTCTTCTCTTCGAGCGACTTCAATCAGGTGGCCCGCCGCATCACCAATCTGCGGGAGGTGGCGGCCATGCGGGAACGGCAGATGGAGCAGATCGTGACGCTTTCGGAGCAGGTGTCCGTCGAGCGGACCCGGCTGACCGGGCAGCAGCGGGCGCTGGATTCGGTGAAGCGCAGCCTGACCACGCAGCGGACCCGCCTGCAGAAAGATTCGCAGGCGGCGCGTGCCAACATCAAGCAGCTCTCCAAGAAGGAAAAAGCGGCCCTGCAACAGAAAATCGCCCGCGAGCAGCGGCTCGACGTGGCGATCGACGAGCTGCGCAAGCTGACCCGGGGTAACAAGGAGGGCAACACCTTTACGGCGAAGACTTCGAATCTGCGGCTGCCGGTGGTCGGCGGCGGGGTGAAGCGCTACAAGGGCAATATGGCCGAGATCGCGGGGCCGAAGGGGGCGCAGGTGATTTCGATCTACGAAGGCAAGGTCGTCGAGGTGAAGCGCAACCGGATCACCAACAAATACGACGTCTATATAGCCCACGGCGAATACATCTCTTCGTATGCCAACCTCAATTCCGTGACGGTGGGCAAGGACGACAAGGTGGCCCGCAACCAGCAGATCGGAACGATCGGATCGGGGGTCGATGTGACGACCATGCAGCCCGAGTACAAGATGGTGTTCGGTATTTACGGACCGTCGCCCAAAGTGCAGATGCGTGCTTCGGATTGCTTCAAAAAATAACCGTCTATGGCCGTACGCTATTATACCGATGACTGTACCTATCGCCTGCCGCAGAAACGGCTCACGGCCGTGTGGCTGGACCGCGTAGCCCGGGAAGAGGGGTATGAACTGGGGGATGTGACCTATATTACCCGTGGTGACGGAGATGAGCAGCCCCAGGAAAAGCAGCATATCGTTTACAAAGACCATGGATACATGGATTTTATCCGGTTTTGCGGGCGTCAGTTCCTCGGGCACGACTGCTATACCGACGTCATCACGTTCGATTACAGCGACCGCAAGGGCGCCCGGATCGTGTCGGGCGACATTTTCATCGACGTGGAAACCGTTGCGGACAATGCACGCGAATACGGCGCCGCGAAGCTGACCGAAATGCGCCGCGTGGTGGTGCACGGTTTGCTCCATCTGTGCGGACAGAAGGATAAGACACCCCGTGCGAACGCTCAAATGCACCGCAAGGAGGATCGCTACCTCCGACAGTGGGATGAGCTGTCCAAAGGGCTGAAATAGGGCTTTGCGAGGGAATCCGGTCGCGGAGTTGCGGGTCCCTTTCCCGGCAGGATTATTTTTAATGCCTGAAATATCCCGTAAAATCGTTCGAATATATCATACGGTCGGTTCTTTCCCGACGGCGGGATGGGCGGCTCAAGGTGCTGAAAAGACGGTTTGCAGAGGGAGCCGGCCGCAGGGTTGCGAACTCTTTCACGAAAGGATGTATTTTTAACGCCTGAAATGCTCCTTAAAATCGTTCGAATATACCATAACGGTCGTTCTCACGACGATAGGATGGGCCGTTAAAGACGCTGAAACGGCGGTTTATGGGCGGATTCGTCTTTTGTTTGGAACCGGTTCCCGAAGAAAGATGGATTTTCCCCGGCAATCGTATATTTCAATGTCCGTCATTCGACGTTCGTTCGTTCGCGGCCGGAGGCCGTGTCTGTAATGCCGACTCTCTCTTAAGTCCTTTCTTCGGAGGGGAATTCGGGTCGCTGCGCCTCCAAAAAGGACGCTGTAATCGCGTTTTCCTTCGTTGGGACTGAAGCGGACGACTTTGCTTGCGGGAAGTGCCGGCTGCGGTGGCTGCGGCAGCAGTTGTGGGGGCTGTCGATCGGGTCCGCTGCGCGGCGAATCGGTAGCCGGGAGAGGTGGACTGCGAAGATTCGGCTTTCGTAGGAGGCGTTTCCGCCGTGCGGGGACGGATCCGGCCGTTGGTTGTGTCCGCAACCCTTTAATCGTTTGTATTCTTCCGGAATGGGCGGCATGGATTGTCGGCTCCTTGCCGGAGAGAAGTTTATTTTTGCGGGAAAATGCTGACAAAGTTCGGGATTTTCCCGCGCGGGTCGCCGGAGTGTGCCGGAAGCGGGAGAATCCGTTTTTGGCGGGACAGCCCGTGCTTGCCGATCTTTTCGGCGCTGCGGCGACGTTTTGCCGTGAGGTTGCCGTTTTCGATCCGACTTTCGCCGTCGGACGGCGGATAGTTGGGCGAAAGTTGCCGTTGCGTGCGGTTTCGGCTTTTTCGGATAAGCGACTTTGTTCGTATCTTTGCCGTGCGGCGGTCGGTCGTCGGATTGACGGGCGGCGGTGTTTTCCGCAATTCATGGAAAAGGAGATATGGTTTTACATTACGATATCATCGTGGTCGGCGGCGGTCATGCCGGCTGCGAGGCGGCTTCGGCGGCAGCGCGGCTCGGCTCCTGCACGCTGCTCGTGACGATGGACATGACCAAGTTGGCCGATATGTCTTGTAATCCGGCCGTAGGCGGTGTTGCTAAAGGTCAGATAGTCAGAGAGATAGATGCTTTGGGAGGGCAGATGGGGCGGATTACCGACCTTACGGCTGTCCAATTCCGCATGCTCAACCGCTCGAAAGGGGCGGCGATGTGGAGTCCCCGGGCCCAGTGCGATAAGTCGCGTTTCTCGGCCGAATGGCGGCGTACGCTGGAGAATACCCCCAACCTCTATCTTTGGCAGGACACTGCGGTCGAACTGCTCTTCGGGCAGCAGCCTGCGGAGGAGGGTCGGCCGCAAGTGCGCGGGATTCGGACACAGATGGGGGTGGAGTTCTCGGCCGACTGCGTGATCCTGACTGCCGGGACGTTTCTGGCGGGGATGATGTATTGCGGTCGTTCGCACGCCGAGGGCGGCCGTGCGGGGGATTCGGCTTCGCACGGAGTGACCGAATCGCTCGTGGCGATGGGTTTCGAAGCCGGCCGGATGAAGACCGGGACCCCTGCGCGACTCGATGCGCGGACGATCAATTTCGAAATTCTGGAACCGCAATACGGGGATGAAAATCCCTCGAAATTCTCTTTTTCTGCCGATACGCATCCGGTGCAGAATCAGCTTCCGTGCTTTTTGGTCTATACTTCGAAGAAGGTGCATGACATTCTGCGGAAGGGTTTCGGCGATTCGCCGCTTTTCAACGGTACGATCCGGGGGATCGGTCCCCGTTATTGCCCGAGTATCGAGGACAAGCTCAACACATTCGCCGATAAGGACCAGCACCAGCTTTTTCTCGAGCCGGAGGGTCGTTCGACCAACGAATATTACCTGAACGGGTTCTCCTCGTCGCTGCCCTGGGACATTCAGTGGGAGGCATTGCACGCCATCGAGGGGTTCGAGGATCTGCATATTTTCCGTCCGGGTTATGCGATCGAGTACGACTATTTCCTGCCGACGCAACTGCACCATTCGCTCGAAACCAAGCTGGTGGACGGACTCTACTTCGCCGGCCAGATCAACGGGACGACCGGCTATGAAGAGGCCGGGGCGCAGGGGTTGATGGCCGGTATCAATGCGCATCGCCGCAGGATGGGGGAGGAACCGCTGGTATTGGCACGCGACGAAGCCTACATCGGGGTATTGATCGACGACCTGGTGACCAAAGGGGTGGATGAGCCTTATCGTATGTTCACTTCGCGTGCCGAGTATCGGATTCTCTTGCGGCAGGATAATGCCGACATTCGATTGACTCCGATCGGATATAAAATCGGGCTGATTTCGCAAAAAAGGTACGATAGTTTCTGCAAAAAAAATCGACTCGTAGAATCGCTCGTAGCATTCGCTCGCGGACTGAGTGTCAAACCGGACGAAATTAACGACTGTTTGAAATCGCTCGGTTGCGACGCGATTTCGCAAGGTCGGAAACTGCACGACTTGTTGATGCGTAACAATGTGACCTTCGATCTGCTCTCGGGTGTTTTACCGAAGCTCGGCGATTTTCTGCGCGAGCAGGAGATGGATGCCGAGGTCGTCGAGGAAGCCGAGATCCAAATCAAGTACAAGGGGTATATCGAACGGGAGAAATTCATTGCCGACAAATTGCATCGCCTGGAGAATATCCGTATCCCGGCCGATTTCGATTTCCATTCGATGAATGCCCTGACGATCGAAGCCCGGCAGAAACTCACCCGAATCCGACCTGCGACGATAGGGCAGGCTTCCCGTATTCCCGGAGTTTCTCCGGCGGATGTGAATGTGTTGCTGGTGAAATTCGGTCGGTAAAGTATCGGGTAATGCAGTTTAACCGCTATGTTCCCAAATTTGACAATCGTTTTTGGATGTATTTGTCGTTTATCAATGCGGATTAAGATCGGTCGATAAATTGTGCGATTGTATTTTTCTATCTTTTATATCGGGAGTAGCTGCGGCTATTCCCGATTTTTTTACGGCTGTTTGTAAGTGGTGGCAAAGAAAATATGCAGTAAGAAAAAAGGATGTTCCACGTGGAACATCCTTTTTTCTTGAGTTTTGCAGGCGTCGATTACATGACGATCGTGCACCAGTTGTGTTTGTCTTCGGTGCGGCCGTACTGGATGTCCTGCAAAAGCGTATAGAGTTGCAGAGAAACCTTGCCTACTTCGTCGCCGTAGGTGTAGGTTTGCTTCGTGTCCATGTCGTAAATGCTGCCGATCGGCGAGATGACAGCTGCCGTACCGCAAGCGCCGCACTCCTCGAAAGTCGGGAGTTCGTCCACCGGAATATGACGCTCCTCGACCTTCAGACCCAGGTCTTGAGCCAATTGACGGAGGCTCTTGTTAGTGATCGACGGAAGTACGGAGTTCGACTTCGGCGTGATATACGTGTTGTTCTTGATGCCGAAGAAGTTGGCTGCACCGCACTCTTCGATGTATTTGTGTTCGGTTGCGTCGAGGTACATGATGCTCGCATAGCCGAGCTCGTGTCCGTGCTCGCCCGACATAAGGCTGGCTGCATAGTTACCGCCCACCTTCACGTCGCCTGTTCCACGTGGAGCAGCACGGTCCTGTTCGCGGTCGATTGCGACCTTCATCGGCTTGATGCCGCCTTTGAAGTAAGCGCCTACGGGCGAGCCGTAAACCACCAGCAAAGCATCCTTGGAGGGTTTTACACCCAGTCCTGCCGTCGTTCCGAACATAACGGGACGCAGGTAGAACGATGCGCCGGTGCCGTAGGGCGGGATGAAACGCTCGTTGCGCTTAACCACTTCTACGCAGGCTTTGACGATCATATCGATCGTCGGTACGGGCAGGCAGAGGCGTTTTGCCGACGACTGCAAGCGTTTTGCATTCTCTTCGACGCGGAACAGACGTACTTTGCCGTCAGCGCCCCGGAAGGCTTTCAAGCCCTCGAAAAGAGCCGTGCCGTAGTGAAGGCAGGATGCCGACATGTGCATGTTGATGTACTCGTCGCTTGTAATTTCCATTTCGCTCCACTTGCCGTCCGTGCAAGTATAGCGGGCATTGAAATCGGTCTTCATGTAGTTGAAGCCGAGAGAGCCCCAATCGATGTTCTCCATTGTTTTTTAATATTAAAGGTTGTATCTTTTGTTCAAGAAATATCTTTATTATCCGACTGTCGCACCCGGATTTGTCTGATCGTCAGGTTGTAACAGCCTTAATTTGCCCGAAGCGTCCTGGGCCATCAGAATCATGCCACGGGAGAGGATGCCCTTCAGTTCGCGCGGTTCCAGATTCACCAGTACGAGTACCTGTTTCCCGACGAGTTCTTCGGGTGTGTAGTATTCGGCAATGCCCGAAACGATTTCGCGCTTGTCGATGCCCGTATCGACGGTCAGTTTCAACAGCTTTTTCGTCTTGGCGACTTTTTCAGCGGCGAGGATCGTCGAAACACGGATATCCATCTTTTGAAAATCGTCGAAAGTCGTCGTTTCCTTTTGATCTTCAACGTGTTGTGCTGCTTCGGCCGAAGCATTCGCCGCTTTGGTCGCCGCCAACTTGTCGAGCTGGCGTTGGATTACGTCGTCCTCGATCTTTTCGAAGAGAAGCACGGCTTCGCCGATCCGATGGCCGGCAGCGAGCAGGTCGGTGCTGCCCAGTTTCTCCCAGCCGAAGGGTCCTGCCTGCAACATCCCGACGATCTTCTTCGCCGAGAAGGGCATGAACGGTTCGATGGCGATCGAGAGGTTTGCGGTGATCTGCAAAGCGATGTTCAGGATCGTCTTGACCCGTTCGGGATCGGTTTTGATGAGTTTCCACGGTTCGGTGTCGGCCAGGTATTTATTGCCCAGACGTGCGATGTTCATCGCCTCCTTCAAGGCTTCGCGGAACCGGTAGTTTTCGATGTTGTTTTCGAGGGCTTCCTTCGCGCCGGAGAGTTCCCGAAGCGTTTCGCGGTCGTAGTCCGTCAGTGCGCCGCAGGCGGGCACTGCACCGTCGAAGTATTTGTGTGTCAGGACTAAAGCCCGGTTTACGAAGTTGCCCAGCACGGCTACCAGCTCGTTGTTGTTACGGGCTTGGAAGTCCTTCCAGGTGAAGTCGTTGTCCTTGGTTTCGGGGGCGTTCGCGCAGAGCACGTAGCGCAGCACGTCCTCCTTGCCGGGGAAGTCGGCCAGGTATTCGTGCAGCCAGACGGCCCAGTTGCGCGAGGTCGAGATCTTTTCGCCCTCGAGGTTCAGAAATTCGTTGGCAGGGACGTTTTCAGGCAGGATGTAGCCGCCGTGCGCCTTGAGCATGGCCGGGAAGACGATGCAGTGGAAGACGATGTTGTCCTTGCCGATGAAGTGCACCATTTTGGTCTCTTCGTCCTTCCAGTATTTCTCCCAGTCGGGCGTCAGGTCCTTGGTCGCCGAGATGTAGCCGATCGGCGCGTCGAACCAGACGTAGAGCACCTTGCCTTCGGCCCCTTCGACCGGTACGGGAATGCCCCAGTCCAGGTCACGGCTCACCGCACGCGGTTGCAGACCGCCGTCGAGCCAGCTCTTGCATTGCCCATAGACGTTGGTTTTCCACTCTTTGTGCCCTTCGAGGATCCATTCGCGCAGGAAACCCTCGTATTGGTCCAACGGCAGATACCAGTGCTTGGTGGCGCGTTTCACGGGTACGGAACCCGATACGGCGCTGTGCGGGTTGATCAGTTCGTCCGGCGAAAGGGTCGATCCGCATTTTTCGCATTGGTCGCCGTAGGCGCGGTCGTTGCCGCAGCGGGGGCAGGTGCCCACGATATAGCGGTCGGCGAGGAACGTCTGGGTTTCCTCGTCGTAGTATTGCTCCGAGGTCCGCTCGATGAATTTGCCTTCGTCGTAGAGCTTGCGGAAGAACTCCGACGCTGTCGCGGCGTGGGTCTTCGACGAGGTGCGCGAGTAGATGTCGAACGACATGCCGAGCCCTTCGAACGACGATTTAATCAACTGGTGATAGCGATCGACGATCTGCTGGGGCGTGACGCCCTCTTTGCGGGCCTTGATGGTGATGGGCACGCCGTGCTCGTCGCTGCCGCAGACCGAGATCACGTCGTATCCTTTCAGGCGCAGGTAGCGCGTGTAGATGTCCGACGGGATATAGACGCCCGCCAGGTGGCCGATGTGTACCGGGCCGTTGGCGTAGGGCAGTGCCGAGGTGACGAGATAACGCTTGAAGGGTTTACTCATATTGGGTAGAAAAGGTCTAACAATTACTATTTTGTGTCAAATGTAGTGATTTTTCTAATAATTAGAAACTAAAACCCGACTTTGTTGTATCGGATTTTTTCGTTTCGGGAGCGGGAAGGAGTGGTTCGGACGGAATGCCGCCGCCGGTGTCGTCGGGCGGGATCCGTAAAAAACCGGAGCCTGAAAGCTCCGGTTTTTACGGATGTTGCCGGCCGTATTATTGCTTGCTCCGCAGGGGTTTGATGTCCTTGATGCGGAGCTGTACCGAAACCGAGCCCCGGTAGTGGTTCTCTACGATCTGATAGCAGACGTCGATCGGATGTCCCGCGCGGATCCACTCGTAGTGGGTCGGCTGCTGGAAGGCGATCGTCTGAATCGTCGTGTTGGGTTTCTGGCGCTGCATCAGGTCCATGCGCAGGTGCTCGCAGTCGGCGCCGACGAGCTTCGTTTCGCCGTGGCTGACCACGCCCCGCGTGACGAATACCGGTGCGGGGTTGCCGGGGCCGAACGGCTGGAAACGGTTCAGGTCGCGGCGGAACGCCGGGGTGATGTTCGAGAAGAAGAGTTCGCTGTCGATCTCCACCTGGGGTTGCAGCGTTATCGGGTCGATGTTCTCTTCGACGTAGGCATTGAAGCGGCGGGTGAACTCCTCGACCCGTTCGGGACGCATCGTGAGTCCTGCTGCGTACATGTGCCCGCCGAAGTTCTCCAGCAGGTCCGAACAGGATTCGATTGCCTGATAGAGGTCGAAGCCGGGCACCGAGCGGGCCGAACCCGTGACGAACCCGTTGCTCATCGTGAGCACCACCGTCGGGCGGTAGTAGGTTTCGATCAGGCGGGAGGCCACGATGCCCACGATGCCCTTCATCCAGCGGGGGTTGTAGATCACCGTACTCTTGGCGGCCTTCAGCTCCGCGTGGGCCTCGATGAAGTCGTGGGCTTCCTGCGTGACGCTGCGGTCGATGCACTTGCGGTCCTGGTTGAAGCCGTCGATCACCGAGCCGAACTCTTCGGCCAGGCTTTCGTTGCCTTCGATCAGCAGATTGACCGCCGCATAGCCGCCCGAAGGAGCGGCGTTTTCGTCGTTTTCGTCCATCCGCATACGGCCTGCGGCGTTGATGCGGGGTCCGATTTTGAAGACGATGTCGTCGATGGTGATGTTGTGTCGATCCAGGCCGCAGATCTTGATGATCGAGAGCAGCCCCTTCGAGGGGGAGGCGTTGAGCCGCAGAAGCCCGTAGTGGGCTAAAATCCGGTTTTCATCCACCAGAGGAACGATGTCCGAGGCGATGCTGACGGCCAGCAGGTCGAGCAACGGCTCGATTTGCTGGAACGGAATTCCGTTTTTCTGGCAGTAGGCCTGCACTAGCTTGAATCCCACGCCGCACCCCGACAGTTCGTCGAACGGATAGGAACAGTCGGCGCGTTTGGGGTCGAGAACGGCTACGGCGCGGGGAATTTCCTCGGCCGGGAGGTGATGGTCGCAGATG
>OGEG01000562.1_pt1 | contig 37777 bp, 36 predicted proteins | sample 1570621 | NCBI WGS metagenome assembly OGEG01 (sample SAMEA2582130, study PRJEB24529) | metagenome | biome: Human gut stool | place: China | collected 2011 | reverse complement strand
CTTGAAAGTCAATCACTTTCAAGGGATTTTCTTCTTTTTTGGGGTTCAATCGGGAGACCAATCTAATGGGTCAACGTAAAAATCTGAGGGATTCCTTGATTAAGCATAAATTTTTGTTAGTCTGAAGAGAAAGAAAGCTCTGGCCTTTACTCCTCTGAACTGCGTCCCCCCCCCAGGAATTTTGGAAAAAGATGTTTCATCTTTCAGGTTATACGATAAAAGACTATCATATAACATGTTACGAGATGAAAGATAGAAAGTGTATCTTTCAGCTTTCTTTCATTGCGGAAAGCGATAAAAAGTTCTCAGCCAAACGATTTTTCAATCTCAGCCAAACGATTTTCCGTTCTCCTTAGAACGAAATGAAGCGTGGCTGAAGGATACCTGAAACATCCTTCAGCTTGTAACATTAATATTACGAGTAACTTATCGTGGAACCTGAAAGATGAAACATCTTTTTGCAAACTTCCTGTGTAGAGGGGTACCTCCGGCATATAAGGAAATCCACTCTGCCCGTCAATGATCTACTGTTCCGTTTTTTCTGAAACTGTTTGTTTTATCATTAAAAAATGTATAAATAAGAATCTCCTACCAAATTTATTTGTACTTTTACTCCCATAATACTAAAGAAACAAAATACGACATGAAACATACTTATTTAGATTATTTGCTTCCAAGAAAGATTAATATTGTGGTTTTAGGTATAAGTTATATATGAAAAAGCCTAATACACTGTCATTTGGTTTATTCATAAAACAACGTTTTTCCGTCAGCAGAGAACTTAAAATTAACAAACAGCATATATAAAAAAGGGAGATTAATGAACAAGAAAGTGAAATGGGGGCTCATTGCCTTTATCGCATGTGGTTTAGTGGTATGGGGAGTTTATTCCCAATTACCCAAATTAAATTCCGAATTGGCTCAAGCCGACAAAGTAGAAAGCGGAGATAAAGCAAAAAAGAATATTTTGAATGTGAACGCACTAAAAGTCCGTACGGGTGTCCTCACTGACGAATTCACAGTAAGCGGCAATCTATTACCAGACGAAGAAGTAGACCTTTCCTTCGAGACATCCGGACAAGTCGTAGAGATTGGGTTCAAAGAAGGAAGCCACGTCACCAAAGGCCAACTACTTGCCAAGGTAAACGACAGGCAATTACAGGCCGAATTGAAACGCTTGCAAGCCCAACTCAAACTGGCCAATGACAGGGTGTACCGTCAACGCACCCTATTGCAGCACGATGCGGTAAGCCAGGAGGCATACGAACAAGTACGTACGGAACTCGAAACCTTAAAAGCAGAAATCGACATCGTAAAAGCCCAAATAGAGTTAACGGAATTACGGGCGCCTTTCGACGGAGTGATCGGCTTGCGCCAAATCAGCGTGGGAGCATACGCATCTCCTACTACCATCGTGAGCAAACTCACCCGTATCATCCCGCTGAAAGTGGAGTTTTCCGTCCCGGAACGTTATGTGAATGAAGTCAATCCGGGTACGGCTCTGACATTCACCATAGACGGTTCTTTACAAAACTTCCCGGCAAAAGTATATGCCAAAGAGTCGGCCATTGACGAAAACACGCACACGCTGAAAGTCCGTGCCTTATATGAGAATCCCAACGGACGCCTTACGCCGGGACGTTATGCCAGCATCAACCTCAAGAAGCAGGAAATTCAAGATGCCATTGCTATCCCGGCCGAAGCCATCGTACCGGAAATGGGTAAAGATAAAGTATTCTTATATAAATCCGGCAAAGCCCAACCGGTTGAAGTGACCGTAGGTCTGCGCACAGAAGAACGCGTGCAAGTATTAAAAGGATTGCAGGTGGGAGACACGCTAATCACATCAGGAACGTTGCAGTTGCGCACCGACTTACCCGTTGTACTCGACCGCGTAGATTAAGAGAAGGAGGACGTATATGAATATATCAGAGTTAAGTATCCGCCGCCCCGTATTGGCTACCGTGATGACCGTAATCATCCTGTTGTTCGGAATGATTGGTTATTTTTATATCGGTGTACGTGAATATCCATCGGTGGACAACCCGATTATATCGGTTTCCTGTTCGTACGCAGGAGCGAATGCCGATGTCATTGAGAACCAGATTACAGAACCGTTGGAACAGAACATCAACGGTATTCCGGGTATCCGCTCTCTGACGAGTGTCAGCCAGCAAGGCCAAAGCCGCATCACGGTAGAATTCGAACTTTCGGTCGACCTGGAAACTGCGGCCAACGATGTCCGCGACAAAGTGTCACGCGCCCAACGCTACTTGCCACGTGACTGCGACCCTCCTACCGTATCCAAGGCCGATGCCGATGCCTCTCCTATTCTTATGGTCGCCCTGCAAAGTGAAAAACGTTCTTTGCTCGAATTGAGCGAAATTGCCGACCTGACCGTCAAGGAGCAGTTACAAACGATTTCCGACGTAAGTAGTGTTTCCATTTGGGGAGAGAAAAAATATTCCATGCGTTTGTGGCTCGACCCCATCAAAATGGCCGGCTACGGTATCACGCCTATGGACGTAAAAAATGCAGTGGACAATGAAAATGTTGAATTGCCGTCGGGTAGCATAGAAGGAAATACCATAGAACTGAACATCCGTACCATGGGATTGATGAGTACGGCCAAAATGTTCGACGATTTGATCATCAAGCATGATGGAAATCAAATCATCCGCTTCAGCGACATCGGCCGGGCCGAACTTGGAGCCGCCGATATCCAAAGCTATATGAAAATGAACGGTGTACCTATGGTAGGAGTCGTTGTCGTTCCCCAACCGGGAGCCAACCACATTGACATTGCAGACGCAGTGTATCAACGTATGGAACAGATGAAGAAAGACCTTCCGGAAGACGTACATTACAGTTACGGGTTCGACAACACCAAATTTATTCGTGCTTCCATCGATGAAGTAAAACAAACGGTGTATGAGGCCTTCGCATTGGTGATTATCATCATCTTCCTGTTCTTACGCGACTGGCGCGTCACATTGGTACCTTGCATCGTGATTCCGGTCTCTTTGGTCGGTTCGTTTTTCATCATGTATCTGTTTGGCTTCTCCATCAACGTACTGACCATGTTGGCCGTCGTACTGGCCGTCGGACTTGTGGTGGACGATGCCATTGTGATGACAGAGAACATCTATATCCGTATAGAGCAAGGCATGAATCCGAAGAAGGCCGGAATAGAAGGCGCCAAGGAAATCTTTTTTGCCGTCATCTCTACGACGGTCACACTGGTGGCCGTGTTCTTTCCCATCGTATTTATGGAAGGAACGACCGGACGGCTTTTCCGGGAGTTCAGTATGGTCATTTCGGGAGCAGTGGTCATTTCGGCCTTTTCGGCTTTGACATTCACCCCTATGTTGGCTACCAAATTATTGAAACAACACAAGAAAAAGAATTTCTTCTACCGGTTCACAGAACCATTCTTTATCGGAATGAACAACATATACAGTCGTTCATTGCGCGTCGTATTACGCCACCGTGTATGGGTATTGCCCTTTATCGTGGCCATGGTAGGAATTATCGTATATCTATGGGGACAAATACCGTCTGAAATGGCTCCTTTGGAAGACCGTTCCATGATTACAATCAATACCCGGGGAGCAGAGGGAGCCACTTATGAATATTTACGCGACTACACAGAAGACATCAACCTGGTTGTAGACTCATTGATTCCCGACGCAGATGCCGTGACTGCCCGTGTATCCAGCGGAAGCGGAAATATCCAAATCCGCCTGAAAGACATGGGAGACCGGGATTACACCCAGATGGAGGCTGCCGAAAAATTGTCGCAAGCCGTCAAAAAGAAAACCAAAGCGCGTGCGTTCGTACAGCAACAATCCTCATTCGGCGGGCGTCGGTCGAGTATGCCTATACAATATGTCTTGCAAGCGACCAACATTGAGAAGTTGGAAAAAGTCCTTCCGGTGTTTATGGAAAAAGTCTACGAGAATCCTGTATTTCAAATGGCGGACGTGGACTTGAAATTCAGCATGCCTGAATTACGTATCCACATCAACCGCGACAAGGCTAATATCATGGGGGTTAGCACAAGAGACTTGTCCGAGACCCTGCAATACGGACTGAGCGGACAACGTATGGGCTATTTCTACCTGAATGGAAAGCAGTACGAAATTCTGGGCGAAATAAACCGGCAGCAACGTAACAAACCGGCCGATTTACGAGCCATTTATCTGAGAAGCAGCGACGGTAAGATGATTCAAATGGATAATCTCATCGAATTGGAAAGCAGTATCGCCCCGCCGAAACTTTACCGTTACAACCGCTTTGTCTCTGCCACGATTTCCGCAGGTCTGGCCGAGGGAAAGACCATAGGACAAGGATTGGACGAAATGGACAAGATTGCCAAAGAGGTATTGGACGACACGTTCCGCACCTCGTTGTCCGGCGACTCGAAGGAATTCCGCGAAAGTTCCTCCAGCCTGATGTTCGCTTTTGTTTTGGCGTTAGTACTCATTTATTTGATTTTGGCCGCCCAGTTCGAAAGCTTCAAAGACCCCTTCATCATCATGCTTACCGTACCGCTTGCGATTGCCGGTGCATTGATATTCATGTACTTCAACGACATCACCATGAATGTGTTCAGCCAAATCGGTATCATCATGTTAATCGGGTTGGTAGCTAAAAACGGTATCCTCATTGTAGAATTTGCGAATTTGAAACAAGAAAACGGAGAAGACAAGGTAACGGCTGTACACGATGCCGCCCTGCAACGCTTGCGGCCGATTTTAATGACCAGTGCTTCTACTGTTTTAGGATTGATACCCTTGGCCTTTGCCACAGGAGAAGGCTGTAACCAGCGTATTGCCATGGGTATTGCCGTAGTAGGCGGTATGGTGGTATCCACTTTCCTTACCATGTATGTCGTTCCGGCTGTGTATAGTTACATTTCAACCAATCGAATCAATAAAAAGGAGAAAAATGAAAAATAAGATACTGTGGCCTGTTTTATTTTTGTGCACATTGCCTATACAGGCCCAACAAGACATGACGGAGGCGGAAGGTTCCGTCACTTTGCAAGAATGTTTATCACGCGGACTGGAGAGCAATTTCTCCATCCGAATGGTAAAAAACCAACAAGAGACGGCTGCAAACAATGCCACCCGGGCCAATGCGGGAATGTTGCCCACCGTGGACCTCAGTGCTTCCTACAGCGGCAATCTGGGTTCGACCCGTACTACCCCCCGCTCCACTGGAGTCACCACTACCGAACGTGGAGCGTATGACGGGACTGTAGATGCTGGCATTGACCTGAACTGGACTATTTTTGACGGCTTCAGCGTGTGGACCAACTACAAGCAACTGCAACTCCTGAAAGAACAGGGAGAACTGCAAACCCGCATTACGATAGAAGACTATGTGGCATCGCTCACAGCCGAATATTACAATTACATACAGGAAAAAATCCGTTTGAAAAACTTCCGCTATGCCATGTCCCTATCGCGGGAACGCATGCGTATCGTGGAAGTCAGATACCACATCGGTAATTTCTCACGTCTGGATTACTTGCAGGCCAAGGTCGATTTCAACGCAGATAGTGCTCAATACATGAAGCAACGGGAAGTACTGAACTCATCCCGGATAAAATTGAACGAACTGATGGCCAATCACGACGTAACGGCACTCATCGGTATACGAGATACGGCGATAGATGTCAATCCGGATCTGCAATACGATGAATTATGGCAAGCCACATTGGCCACCAACGCCTCCTTGTTGATGGCAGACAAAAATACGGAAGTCGTACGGGCCGACTATAAAAAAATCATGTCCCGCGACTATCCTTACGTACGTCTGAATGCAGGCTACGGATACACTTTAAACCGCTATGAACTGTCCTCCACGAAGAAGCGGGACAACTGGGGGCTGAATGCAGGCATCACCATAGGTTTCAACCTGTTCGACGGCAAACGGAAAATGCAAAAAAGAAATGCGCAACTGGCCATTGAATATGCCGAACTGGAACGGGAAGACCTGAAACTGTCTTTGAAATCGGATTTGAGCGACTTGTGGCAGGCCTATCGCAACAACTGGCAGGTGATGCTGATGGAACGCCAAAACCTTGTGGCCGCCCAGGAAAATTATGAATATGCCAATCTGCGCTACATGAAAGGAGATCTTTCCGGATTTGAAATGCGAGAAGCCCAACAAAGCCTTTTGGATGCGGAAGAACGACTTCTGGTTTCGGAATACGATACCAAAATGTGCGAAATCTCTTTGCTCCAACTCAGCGGAAAGGTTCTGACTTATTTAAATGAATAAAGACAGCAAAAACGAAAAGAGGAAAGCGTAAAATCTAAGTTTGCGGAGGAAAAACGACAGAAAAGACAAACGAAGCGGAGAAAAAAACGCCAAAAAGTTTGGTTCATCCATTCGTTTTATCTACCTTTGCACTCGCAATCAGGAAATCGCCTGATTCCTCTTTTAAAGGTGCGTTAGTTCAGTTGGTTAGAATACATGCCTGTCACGCATGGGGTCACGGGTTCGAGTCCCGTACGCACCGCTTAAAACTCTGAAGTACAGTTACTTCAGAGTTTTTTGTATCCTCTTGGCGAATAATTCCTCCCGAAAGGCTGTAATGACAGGCGTTTTTCGTATTTTTGCATATCAAATAAAAATCAGTCATGATCAGATATGCAAAGCTTAGCGACGCTAAAGCCATCGCAGACATCTACAACGAATATATCCTACATAGCGTGGCTACCTTTGAAACTGAAGCCGTTTCTGAAGACGAGATGCGCCGACGCATTGCCGACATCTCTTCCCGGTTTCCTTATTTGGTGTTCGAAAAAGACGGACAGGTCATCGGATATGCCTATGCCCATTTGTGGCAGGAAAGGGCTGCTTATTGCCATACGTGGGAAACAACAGTCTACATCTCTTCCTCGTCCGCCCGCCAAGGCATAGGACGACTATTGATGTCACGGCTGATTGAGGAGTGCCGGAAATCAGACTGTTATGTACTCATTGCCTGTATTACCCACGGAAATGAATCCAGCTATGCCCTACACCGCAAACTCGGATTTGAACAAGTAGCCTTTTTCGAAAAAGTAGGCACCAAATTCGGAAAACGTTTGGACGTCACAGACTGGGAGTTGATATTACGCCCATGAACCCGTTACCCAATACTTCAATTTTATATTCCATATCCATTTATCTTATATGAGCCAAACGACTTACGACTTTCAATCCAAGGAAAACAACGGCCACGCACCGCTCAACAATATTATCAACGCCAAACTCATTGCCTACGTAATCGGCATCCTGCTTTGGGTGGAGGGCGGCATGCTGCTCGTCTGCATGGGTGTCTCTTTGCTGTACCGCGAAGACAGCTACAAATATTTTTTGTACGCCGCGGGCATCAACTTGATTACCGGAGGAGGACTGACGGCTTACGGCAAAGGTGCCAAAACCTGGATGACACGCCGCGACGGCTATTGTATCGTAACCCTCACTTGGTTGATGTTCACCATTCTGGGCATGCTTCCATTCCTGATGAGCGGTGAAATCCCGTCCGTAGCGGGTGCCTTCTTTGAAACGATGTCTGGTTTTACAACTACCGGCTTCACCGTGCTCGATCATATCGACTCCATGCCCAAAGGTATGCTTTTCTGGCGCGCCCTGACTCAATGGGTGGGCGGTTTGGGTATCGTATGCTTCACCATAGCCTTGCTGCCCATATTCGGCGGAGGCAACCTACAGCTTTTCAGTGCAGAAGCTACGGGCGTAACGCACGACAAACTGCACCCCAAAATCAGTATGACCACTAAACTCATCTGGACCGTGTACATCATCCTGACCGGCTTGTGTATCGGTTTACTTTGCCTCGGAGGCATGAACCTGTTCGACGGGGTGTGCCATTCGTTCAGCATTATGGGAACCGGAGGCTACTCCACTAAACAAGACAGCATAGCCTACTGGGACTCTCCTTTCATTGAATACGTCACCTCAGCCTTTATGGTCATCGCCAGTCTGAATTTCTCCCTGCTGGTTTTATGTCTGCAAGGCAAATTCGGCAAATTCTTCAAAGACGGTGAAACACGATGGTTCCTGGGTTCCGTATGTGTCATCACACTCCTCATCACGGTCAGCCTGTTCTTCCAACGACAATACCCACTCGAAGAAGCCTTCCGCAAGGCACTCTTCCAAGTCTCTACCATCCATACCTCTTGCGGTCTCGTGACCGACGACTATACTTTATGGCCTCAATTCACCTGGCTGCTCCTGATTTTTGCCATACTGGCCGGAGGATGTACAGGTTCCACAGCCGGCGGTATCAAGAACATGCGTATCATGATTCTGTTTCACGCCATTAAGAACCAATTCAAAAGGCTTATTCACCCCAACGCCATTCTGCCGGTGCGAATCAACAAACATGTTGTGCCCCTGCCCTTATTGAATACCGTCACGACTTTCACGCTTTTTTATCTGTTATGTGGCTTTGCAGGATGTTTCCTGCTTACATTTTTCGGAATTGACTTTCTGGAAGCCCTGACCTCTTCTCTCTCTGCCATGGGCAATACCGGTTTAGGCTTCGGCTATTATGGTCCGGCTTACACCATGAGCAGCATGCCCGACGTGTGTCAATGGATCATGTCTTTCCTTATGCTTATCGGTCGTCTGGAACTGTTCAGTGTGCTGATTCTGTTCAGTCCGGTTTTCTGGAAAGAGTGGTAGAATTTTCGTTTTTTTCATTCCGAACCCATTCAGAAGGCATCCATAAACGTTTTGAATACAGATTTTGTATTTCAAGTCCGAGTTTTACACCGATTTTCATTATCTTTGTTCTCACGAAGATAGAATGCGGCTCGGCATAGCCAAATCAGAAAACTTCGTTTTCATTTGTCTCTGCGCTCGCCTTTCGCTATCTTTGTAAGTATGGAGATCGTGCGCTTACCTTTTGCCGTCTTTACTAAAACATTTACAACAGAAACATCATGCAAAACGAATTATTATCTTGTGCTATCAGGGCTGCCCTACTTGCCGGAAAGGACATTCTGAACATTTACAATGACCCCAAGGCAGACTTTGCCATCGAACGCAAAGCAGACAACTCCCCACTGACCATAGCCGACAAACGTTCCCATGCCCGTATCATGGACGATCTGGATGCCACCTCCATTCCCGTATTGAGCGAAGAAGGCCGGTTGACAGACTATAATACACGAAAAGGATGGAAAACCTTATGGGTGGTAGACCCTTTGGACGGCACAAAAGAGTTTATCAAACGGAACGGAGAATTCACGGTCAATATTGCACTGGTAGAAAACGGCATCCCCGTATTGGGGGTAATTTATGTACCGGTCAGCCGTACGCTCTATTTCTCGGAAGACAGTATCGGAGCTTACAGGATAGAAGGGATTGATGCCCGTTCCGCCGGCCTTTCTCCCGACGATCTGATGGAAAAGGCAGACCGGTTGCCTCTAGAACAGGCCGACACGAAAGGCTTTGTGATCGTAGCCTCCCGCTCCCATCTTTCTCCCGAGACGGAGGAATACATCCGTAAGCTGGAAAGCGAATACGGACACGTAAACCTCATCTCTTGCGGAAGTTCACTCAAAATATGCCGGGTGGCAGAAGGCTCGGCAGACATCTATCCGCGTTTCGCCCCCACGATGGAATGGGATACGGCAGCCGGACATGCCATTGTACGGGCTTCCGGAAAAAATATATACTTGACGGATGAAAGAACACCGTTACATTACAACAAGGAAAACTTATTGAACCCGTGGTTCATCGTGAAATAAGAAAAGAGGCGTGATTCAACGCCTCTTTTCCGTTAAAGCCACCAAATAGATACCGGCCTCGTAGAGCATCCACATAGGCATGCCTACCAATAATAGCGTAAACACATCGGAGGTTGGAGTGATTACAGCGGCCGCCACCAAAATCAATACGATGGCATGTCGACGGTACCTACGCATAAATGAAGCCGTAAGGAATCCAAGACGTGCCAAAAGCCAACAGAGAATAGGTATCTCGAACACGATACCCATCGTAAGCGTCATCATCAGCAACGTATCCATATACGACTCCAACGTAATGGTATTTTCTACTTCCGCACTCACTTGATAAGTGCCGAGAAAACGAAACGTGAGCGGAAAGATGAGAAAATAATTCAAAGCCGCACCCGAAAGAAACATCAGATACCCCGCCCCTACCGTGCGTACGGCATACCGTCTCTCGTGGGTGTACAAAGCAGGGGAGACGAAACGGAACAACAAATAAAGCAAGTAAGGCGAAGCACAAAATACTCCGGCATACAATGCCGTCCGCATGTGGACGACAAACTGGTTCGCCAATCCCGTATTAATCAGTTTTACCGAAAAATCATCGGGTATCATCCCTTCCACCCCCAAAAACTGGCCTATGTCGCCCATCAACCGATAGGTAACGAAACCGGCCTCTTTCGGTGCCAACACGACCCGAAAGAGACTTTCCTTGAAGAAGAACGCCACAAGCGCACAAACCACCGTCACAGCCAATGCCTTGAGCAGACAGTCGCGCAAAGCATCGAGATGTTCCCAAAATGTCCCGGTAGCCCCTTCGTCCGGATTATTCATCTTTTGCTTTCCGTTCTTCCGTTTTTTCACTCTCGGCCTCTTCGACCTTGTCACTCTTGTCCTGCGGAGTTTCCACCCCGTTCATCCCGTCTTTAAAGCTCTTCACACCCTTTCCCAAACCTTTCATCAATTCGGGAATTTTCTTACCTCCGAAAAACAGCAAGACAATCAACAGGATAAAGAGAATTTCTTGCGTACCGATTCCAAACATAACCTTTATTTATAAATTACATATTTCACCATCCAATAACCACCCGCTACCTGCAAAGCCATTCCGGGCAAGCCTATACGAAAATCCTGTACGGCCAAGCCGAAATCTCCTGTCATAGCCCATTCTCCCAAGGTGCCAAGCACTTGATAGAACAACACCACCGATACCAGAAGCAGGACACTGACCCGGCGGAAACGGGAAGCCGCATAACCTGCCGCCAAGGCCAACAGCACCGACTTCAACAGAATAGCCGGTAATACCGCTGCTGCGGGCATACCGAACCACCACGAGTTGACGCACGGCGAGAGAACCGCCGTCAGCAATCCCACGCGCCAACCGTATTTATAAGCCCCAACCAACGTGAAAAAATAAATAGGCAACCAAGTCACGCCTCCTTGCGGAACCAAATGAAACAGTTGCGGCAATACGATATTGCCGACAGCGAACAACACGGCCAGCCAATAAGTCCGCTTCTCGGCATAGCCCGGAGCGTAAAGTCTTACAGTAGTTTCCATATTCTTATTCCTTCTTTATGTTATTATATTATTATATTTCATATCCGCAGACGTTCCACAAAACCGACTATCAGCGGCAGGCATTCTTCTGCCGTCTCCTTATCGCGGCAAAGCGTTTCCACCGGACACCAACCGTTTCCCGCACGATTCCGTATAGTGGAAACCAACCGTCCGTAAGACACTGGGATTCCTGCTTGAAACAACAGTCCGTAAGCCGGCTCGCTAAGCACGTCGGCATATACTCGCCTCACCCGTCCCAAAACCATGAGTGCAGCAGCTCCCCTCCCTACGACCTTATCGGCCACATCGGCACCGAGAAGCAAGCCGGGCTGTTCCCGCAACAGGTCATACAGGTCTTCCACTCCCCGTCGCTCAAAGGTGTAGATTTCCCCGTTACAAAGCACACAAGAACACTTCCGCTCATGCAACAAGTCTATCAAATCTTGCAACTCTTCTTTCATAAAGTCCCCTGTTTCAGTTGTTCCACAAAACGGTCTATACGATGCAACTCAGCCGGAATGTCGATGCTTTGCGGACAATGAGGCACGCACTGGCGGCATCCGATGCAATGGTCGGCCTGCCGCAAACGCGGCACACTCCGGTCGTACCCCACCAAAAAAGCACGGCGCGCCTTCCGGTAGTTCTCTTCTTGCGCACTTTCCGGCACGTTGCCCTGATTGACGCACTTGTTATAATGTACCAAAATAGACGGAATATCGATGCCGTAAGGACAAGGCATGCAATATTTGCAATCATTGCAGGGCACAGTGGGATACTGCATCATCAGGTCTGCCGTGTCGAACAAGAATGTCATTTCCTCGTCTGTCAAAGGTTGCAACGGACAGTACGTATGCAAATTATCCTCCAAATGTTCCATATAGGTCATGCCACTCAACACCGTAAGCACATCGGGAAAAGTCCCGGCAAAGCGGAAAGCCCACGAAGCCACACTACGCTCCGGCTCGCGTTGCTTGAGACGAGCCACGACATGGTCGTGCACCTTTGACAAACGGCCTCCCAAGAGCGGCTCCATGATTACAGCCGGAATCTTGCGCTTAGCCAATTCGTCATACAAATATTCCGCATTCGTATTCCGCTCGTTGATTTCCTTGGCATGCCGCCAGTCCAAATAGTTCAACTGTATTTGCACAAAATCCCATTGATACTCGTCGTGCCGTGAAAGCAAATAATCGAACACCTTGATGTCGCCATGATAGGAGAATCCCAGATTACGGATACGCCCGGCTTTCCGTTCTTCGAGCAGAAAATCCAAAACCCCGTTGTCCATGTAACGGGCATTGAACTCCTTCATACCGTCTCCCATCCCTACACCGTGCAACAGCATGTAGTCTATATAATCCACTTGCAATTCTTTCATCGAGTTACGGTACATGGCCAACGAAGCTTCACGGCTCCACGTAGCCGGAGCGAAATTGGAAAGCTTCGTGGCAATGAAATAACTCTTGCGCGGATGGCGGCTCAAAGCAATTCCCATAGCACGCTCCGAACGCCCTTTGCAATAAGCGGGGGAGGTATCGAAGTAATTCAACCCGTGAGCCAACGCATAGTCCACCTGGCGGTTCACCATTTCCTGGTCTATCTCGTCTCCGCCCTCTTCTCCTTCCTTTTCAATCGTCGGGAGGCGCATGCACCCGTAGCCCAATATCGAAACTTTGTCTCCGGTAGAAGGATTCGTACGATAAGTCATTTTGTCCGTAGGTATTTCTCCCGACAGGCTGCCGGAAGCCGTTTTCCGCTCCGGACGGCAACCGTAAAACGCAGCCGACGTGACTGCCGCACCAGCTCCCAAAAGCTTCAGAAACTTACGTCGGTCCATATCTTTTTTAGTCTTTTCCATGTTGCAGCACTTTGATTAAATAAAACGATGGGTCTCGTGTCCCTCTACGTAAATGGCACTGAACGGGCGTGCCGGACAAAGATTTTCACAGGCTCCGCAACCGATGCAACGCTCTTCATTCACGACCGGGAGCCGGGGAGAATCAGGGATTCCGGACACGGACGGCACCATTTGGATGGCTCCCGACGGACAATGACGGGCACAGTTTCCGCATTCCACACCGTCTGTATTCACTACACAATTCTCATATACGAACACGGCATGACCAATCTGTACGGACGATTTTTCAGCCACCATCAGGGGGCGTATGGCACCGTTCGGACAAACCTCGGTACATCTTACACATTCCGGACGGCAATACCCGCGTTCGTAAGACATTTCAGGCTGCATCCACGTTTCTATCGAAGAAGAAGGACGCAAGACATCATTGGGACAAGCCGATACACACAACTGACAGGCCGTACAATGCGAAGCAAAATTGTGTACTCCTTGCGCTCCCGCCGGTTTTAAGTGCACCTTACGCTCCGGAATCTTTTTCTCCTCTATCACGGCCAACCCACCGTCTACTTTCTTTTCCTGCGCCCTTATCCAGGAACCGGCCGCAAACCATGAAGCTACGGCCAGAAAACTGCGGCGGCCATTATCCGGTCCCCCCTTTTCCGGAGCCACTTGGGCTACAGCCGACGGACGTACATAACGTATGGCTCCCTTAGGGCATTTGTCTATGCAGTTCATACAAGCCACGCAACGGCTGTAATCTATCTTATGTTCCTTAATATGGATGCACGACGCCTTGCAATTACGTTCACACAAATTGCAATTCACACACTTTGAAGTGTCTATCACCGGTTTTAACCAGGCATAACGGGACAGGAAACCTAATAGCGTGCCAACCGGGCAAATCGTGTTACAATAAGTACGCCCGTTCCGCCAAGCCAACACGGACAGTACAACGAAAGTCAGCAAAGCCACGCCTAATACGGAAAGACCTTTCATCCAGACCTCCGCTTCATAAAAAGCATAACTGTCCATACGCTCGGCCATATAGGCTAACAAATTGTTTCCCCAACGATAAAAAGGAGCCAGCAGATTGGAAGCCATACGTCCGTAAGCACTATACGGCTCCAACAGGCCTGCCCACCCCATAAGTCCTGTTGCACCGGCCCAAAGTCCGGCACCACAAACGGCCACAAACAAAGCCAACACCCCGTATCTCAACCATGACAGAGCCGGAGAATAGCGGAAACGGTTCCTTTTGTACTTGCCTCCCATACGGGAAACCACATCCTGAAACACCCCGAGCGGGCAAATCACGGAACAATACACCCGTCCGAAGACGCAAGTGAGCAGCACCAAAGCTACAACCACTCCGAAGTTCAAAGCCAACAATGCCGGAATGAATTGTATCTTGGCCAACCATCCGAACCATCCCTGCACGACTCCCGTAAAGTCAAGAAATAACAGTGTGACAAGGACAAAACAGATACATGCCGCAACTTGCCTGATTCTTTTCAATCTCATAACCACTTTTTTAACCCTTTCTATTTCATACCGATTTCTTCCAACCATCGTTCCACCTTCGGGCGAGCATCCCCCACCGTCCCACCATGGCAAATAAAGCCTTTCTTCAAATCAGCCTTACCCGCATGCCGGGCAAAATCACTAAAGCATTTCTGCTCCCCACCGCCACCATGCGTACAGAAAGGTATCACCGTTTTTCCAGTCAGGTCATACCCCTCCAAGAAACTCCAAATAGCCATTGGTGCCGTTCCCCACCAGTTCGGAAAACCCACATAAACCACGTCATAGGCATCCATATCTTTGACTTTGCTTTTCAAAGCCGGACGCGCATCAGCCTCCTTTTCCTTCTTAGCATACTCCGTACACGACCGATATTTTTCCGGATACGCTTTTACAGTCTCTATCTCGAAAAGGTCTCCACCCGTCAGTTCTTGAATCTGATGAGCCAAATTACGCGTATTCCCCGACCATGAAAAATACGCAACCAACACTTTCTTCGCATTTGCCGTATGCTGTGCACCGGCTTCCAAGCCTATCATCGCCCACATCATGAGAAATACTCCTAAGAATTTTGTTTTCATACCCAATACTTTTTTCGTTCGTCAATTCATTTCTTTACACCTGCAAAAATAGAACATAATCCCCAACGCTCCGATATACGGATTACGGATATCCTTACCCTTTTTACTGATTGTCAAAAACAACCTCTTTCCGAGGATAAAAAGAACGTTCACGATATTCTTTCGGAGACATACCTACATATTGCTTGAAATATTTTCCGAAAAACGATTGCGTACAAAAATTCAACCTGACTGCAATTTCCTTAATGCTCAACTCCGAACACTCCAATAGCTGTTTGGCTTCTGAAATCACCATCTGTATGATCCATTGCAAAACACTACGCCCGGACTTTTCTTTCACAACCGAAGAAAAGTAACGTGCCGAGAGGTTCTGTCTTTCCGCATAGAAAAGAACTTCGCGCTCTGTCCGGTAATGATTGAACAAATCAACAATGAAACGTTGAAAAATAATATCTTTCTGTGTCCGTTGTACAGGATGCATCGGCCGGTTGGTATAGTATATCATCAGCAATTCATAAAATAATGCTTGCCCGCCGGCTTTGATCAACTCGACTTTCAAGGAACGGCATTTGGAACTGCCCACTTGCCCATCTCCTTCTTTTATCCTACGCATATAAAGTTCCAGAAGCTTATCCACATACCGACACTGCGCATCTGTCAGCGTAATACAAGGATGGTCGCGCATGAACAAAATATCCTGTACATTCAACACTTTATTACTGATAGGCAAAATATAATCCACATCCACCTCCACCACGACACCGTCTATTTCTCCACCGACACGCAATACGCGTACCAAAGCCGAAGCCACATAAAAACAAATATCTCCCGGCTTTATTATATAAGGTGTATTGTCTATTTCCAATTCCACTTCTCCCGCACGACAAAAGAACACACCGCATCGATCAAGCGTGGAACGCAAATGTCCCCACTGAGAACCATATATTTTCCAATCGGACAAACGGCTTACCCGTATAGGAATCATAGCTTGCTCCATCCTTAATTATTAATAAAACTATTCACTGGAACAAAATAAATATAATTCTGAAAAACTTTAGTCACATCGGTAGTTAAAAACATACAAATCAGACAAAAAATAAGCCCTTTAGAACTTTCAAATATCCGACAAACCCGATATATTTGCATGTAGAACCAGAGAACTATTTTTATGAAGAAGTTTAATGTTATCATAGGAGGATTTATCCTTTTTTTATTCACAGCTTGCTCACACACGCGACAGGAAAGTAGTCGTTTACAAACCGTAAAAACAGACACCGTGATTTCCGCCGCCGAACAGAGTATCCTTCAATATCCGGGTAAAGTAAAGGCAGCGGAAGACGCCAGCCTGTCATTCAGAGTCAGCGGAACCATCCGTAGAATATACGTAAAAGACGGAGCACGGGTACGAAAGGGGCAACTCCTGGCAGACCTCGACCCTACGGATTACCAAATACAACTGGATGCCACGGAGGCAGAATACCTACAAGTGAAGAGTGAGGCAGAACGAGTCATGGCTCTCTACAAAGACGGAGGTACCACACCGGCAGCAAACGACAAGGCAGAATATGGACTAAAACAAATCACAGCCAAATACAATCACCATAAAGACCAATTGTCTTACACGCGATTGTGTGCACCTTTTGACGGCTATATAGACAAACATCTGTTCGAACCCTACGAAACAGTAGGTGCAGGCATGCCGGTCATTACCATGATCGGCGACGGACGGACGGAAGTGGAAATCAATCTGCCTGCTGCCGAATATATACGCCGCGGGCAATTCAAACAATACTATTGTACATTCGATATCTATCCGGACAAGCATTATAGTCTTCAACCACTCTATATCATTCCGAAAGCCAACGCCAACCAATTGTATACCATGCGCCTAAGACAGGAAGATACCGACCAGCCTCAACCGTCTCCCGGCATGAACACCATGGTGACCATCCTCTGCGATACAGCAGAAAATGCCCCGATGTCAATCCCGGGAAGCGCCATATTGTACGAAGACGGCAAAGCAAATGTTTTCCTTTACGATGCCGCACAAAAGAAAGTTTATAAACGTAACGTAACCCTCATCGGGCTACAAACCGACGGCAGAGCGACTATCATTTCGGCACAAATCAAACCGGGAGACCTCATCGTCTCTTCGGGCATCCATCACATTCAAGACGGAGAAAGCGTAATGCCCCTACCGGCCGTCAGTAAAACCAATATCGGAGGATTGTTATGACAGACATCAGCAAATGGGCTTTTAAAAACCGTAATCTGGTCTATTTCTTTATTGCGGTTCTTTTGGTCGGCGGAGCATGGTCATGCTACGAAATGAGTAAATTGGAAGATCCCGAAATCAAAGTCAAAACGGCCATGATTGTCACCACTTATCCCGGTGCTTCCGCCCACCAAGTAGAACTAGAAGTGACCGATGTTTTGGAAAAAAATATCCGTAACATGGGAGGCATTGACAACATAGAAAGTTATTCTTATAACGACCTCTCACTCATTCAAGTGGAACTGCTGACCACCGTCAAGGACGACGAAGTGGAACAATACTGGGATCTTCTCAGACGCAAAGTAGAAGACGTACGGAATACGTTGCCCGCCGGAGTCTCCGCACCGATAGTAAAAGATGATTTCGGAAATGTATACGGAATGTTTTATGCCCTCACCGGAGACGGTCTGAGCGATCGTGAGCTGTCCGACTATGCAGAGCTCATCAAACGGGAACTCACTGTACTGAAAGGGATTGACCGCGTGGAACTGTATGGCAAGCGACCGGAATGTATCAACATATCTCTACTGCAAGACCGTATGGCCAACCTCGGTGTAAAACCGGCTGAAGTGTTGGCAACTCTAAATGGACAGAACCAAACCACTTACACCGGATATTACGAAAATGGAGACAACCGTATCCGTGTTACGGTAAACAATAAGTTCCAAACAGTGGAAGACATCGGCAACATGCTCATACAAGGACATGACGACGACCAACTTCGCCTACGAGACATTGCCCGCATCGAAAAAAATTACGAATCGCCCACACGGAATGAGATGTTCTACGACGGCGAACGTTCCATCGGTATCCTGATAGCAGCTTCCACAGGATCGGATATCGTCAAAGTGGGAAGTGCCGTTGAAAAGGAACTATCCCAACTGAAGGACAAACGTTTGCCGGCAGGAGTTGACTATCATAAAGTATTCTATCAACCGGAACGTGTCGGAGATTCTTTAGGAACTTTCGTCGTCAATCTGGTCGAATCTGTCATTATCGTAGTGTTCATACTCATGCTGACCATGGGATTCAAAAGCGGATTGATTATCGGAATCAGCTTAATCGTCACAGTATTCGGTTCCTTCTTATTTCTGGAAACCATGGATGGCACCATGCAACGTGTGTCATTAGCAGCATTCGTATTGGCGATGGGGATGCTTGTAGACAATGCCATCGTCATCGTAGACGGCATCCTGGTAGACCTGAAAGCCGGGAAAAACAGAATGGAAGCCATGACGGCCATCGGACGGCAAACATCAATGCCTCTATTGGGAGCTACACTGATAGCCATTATCGCTTTCCTCCCCATCTTCATGTCTCCTGACACGGCTGGCGTCTACACGCGAGACTTATTTATCGTTCTGGCCGTATCCTTATTATTAAGTTGGGTGCTGGCCCTGGTGCATGTACCCTTAATGGCCGAACGCCGTCTTCATCCGGAAATAGAGCAAAACGTCTCCGGCAAACGGGTTTACAAAGGTTGGCCGTATGCCCTTTTGCGTAAGTCACTCTCTTTCGGCCTGCACCACCGTTGGAGCTTTGTGCTGTCCATGATTGCTTTGTTAGGATTGTCAGCCTGGGGCTACCGTTACATGCGGCAAGGTTTCTTCCCCGACATGGTGTATAACCAAATGTATATGGAATACAAATTACCGGAAGGTACCAACTCATCCCGTGTGGCACATGACCTGGAAGAGATAGAAACCTACCTGAAAAGCCGCAAAGAAATCACGCACGTAACCCGTTCAGTAGGAGGAACTCCCGGCCGTTATAATTTGGTGCGCAGCATTGCCAACCCCTCATTATCGTATGGAGAATTGATTATCGATTTCACCTCACCGGAAGAGTTGGAAAATCACATGGACGAGATTCAAGACTACCTGACAGCCCACTATCCTGACGCTTATGTCAAGATGAAACGCTACAATCTGATGTTCAAGAAATATCCTATCGAAGCACAATTCTTGGGTCCGGATCCAGCCGTACTTCACAGGCTGGCCGACAGTGCACGGGTCATCATGGAAAAAAGTCCGGAAGTAAGACTTATCACCACCAACTGGGATCCGCAAATACCGGTACTCACAATCGAATACGACCAACCGGCTGCACGTACATTAGGATTAAGCCGAAATGATGTCAGCATGTCATTACTTACAGCAACCAGCGGCATTCCCATCGGTTCATTTTATCAAGGTATTCATCGGGACAACATTTACCTACGTTGCCTAAACGAAAAAGGGAAACCTATAGAAGACCTGAACAACGCCCAAGTGTTTTCTTCCTTACCTTCGCTGAACGGGCTCCTCAACGAAGAAACCATGTTGAAACTGAAATCCGGAACCTTGTCAAAAGAAGAACTCGTGGAAAGCCTGATGGGCAGTACGCCATTAAAGCAAATCAGCAAAAAAGTAGATATACGTTGGGAAGATCCGGTCATTCCACGTTATAACGGACAACGTAGCCAAAGCGTACAATGTTCTCCGGCTCCGGGAATAGAAACGGAAAAAGCTTGGCAAAGCATCGCCCCTTTAATAGAACAGATCGTTCTTCCAGAAGGTTATAGTTTGGAATGGCAAGGAGAAAAAGCGGCCAACAACCAGTCTATGGAGTACTTGTTCCGTAACTTCCCTTTCGCTATCATCCTCATGATTACCATCCTGATTATGTTATTCAAAGACTACCGGAAACCGCTTATCATCTTCTGCTGTCTGCCTTTCATATTAGTCGGTGTCGTAGCGGTCATGCTCATAACCGGAAAGACCTTCAACTTTGTTGCCATCGTAGGTACCTTGGGACTTATCGGTATGCTTATTAAAAACGGAATTGTACTGATGGACGAAATCACATTGCAACTCAACCGGGGGACAGAACCTACCACAGCACTCATCGACAGTGCACAAAGCCGGTTGCGACCGGTCATGATGGCTTCGCTTACCACGATTCTGGGTATGATTCCCCTGTTGACAGATTCCATGTTCGGTTCATTGGCAGCTTCCATTATGGGCGGCCTGTTGTTCGGCACACTCATTACCCTCTTATTTATTCCTGTACTTTATGCTTTATTCTTCCACATCAAACAGACTGACGCATGAAAAAGATCATCATTTCTATCCTATATATAACATGTCTCATTCCCCAACTTCGTGCACAAGAGACATTAAGCCTGAAACAATGTAGGGAAATGGCTTTGACTCATAACAAAGAAATGGCAGCTTCTTTCCAACAGACGGAGAGTGCACGCTACACGATGAAAAGTTATAAAGGAAATTTCTTTCCTAATTTAACTGCCAACGCCACCGGCTTGTATAGCACCGCCGACGGTGGATACAGTTCCGGAAGCGGACAACTCCCCATCTTCTCTTCCACGGGACAACTCCAACAATTCGCCTTCTTCCCGGGTATAAACCTCGACTATAAAATCGGACCGATGTTTCTGGGCGGCATACAATTGGAGCAACCACTCTATATGGGCGGAAAGATTCAAGCAGCCTACCGGATGTCTGTATTGGGAAACGAAATGGCACAAATCAATGAAACACTGACGGCCACCCAAGTCATCGTGAAAACAGATGATGCCTACGCCTCGATGGTAAAAGCACAAGAGATGAAAAAAGTGGCAGAAAAATACCAAACCGTCCTCACAGAACTTTTGAACAATGTAGAAAGTGCACACCGTCACGGCCTGAAGCCGCGTAACGACGTACTCAAAGTCCAAGTCAAACTCAATGAAAGTGAACTTGCCGTCCGCAAAGCCGATAACGCCCTCCGGCTGGCTACCATGAATCTCTGCCATCTGATAGGCAAACCATTAGATACCCCTATCCGTATTTCAGAAGATTTCCCAGAAATTGAGCAACGGATGGAAATACAAATCTCCGACATCTCTGCACGCCCGGAATATGTACTACTCGACAAACAGGAAGACATGGCACGGCAACAAATCAAGCTGAACCGTAGCGCACTAATGCCCAAAGTCGGATTGCAAGGCACATTCAACTACCTGCACGGCTTTGAACTAAACGACGAAACCTTCTTCAAAGACGGCAGTTTTTCCGTCTTGCTGAACGTGAGTCTCCCATTGTATCATTTCGGTGAACGTTCCAATAAAGTCCGGGCAGCCAAAGCCAAACTGGAACAAACCCGACTGGAAAAAGAAAATCTGAACGAACAAATGCTTCTCGAACTGACGCAAGCAGCACACAACCTGGATGAAGCCAAAATGGAATGTCAAATTGCAGACCGCTCCTTGGAGCAGGCAGAAGAAAACCGGAAAGTAAGCCATAGCCAATATACCGTTGGATTGGAATCCCTATCCGACCATTTGGAGGCACAAGCCCTTTGGCAACAAGCATACGAGACCCAAGTAAACGCCCACTACCAACTATACCTGAGTTACGTCAAGTATAAGAAAGCAGCGGGTACATTATACCAACACTAATTCAATAAATTATGTACAAAACAGAAATTGGGACCAATGCCGGAAAAGTCTGGCGTATCCTGAAAGAAACGCGTGAAATCACCCTACAAGACCTCGCAGGGAAGTTAGAACTCAGTGTAGAAGACACGGCACTGGCCGTTGGTTGGCTGGCCCGTGAAAACAACATTTTCATTCAAAAAAAGGACTCTACATTCTGGGTGTCGGATGAAGAAGAAGACATTATGTTCAAATTCGGATAAATACCCGCCCCACCTTTAAACTAAAAAACGCCGATGCCATAAATACAAGCATCGGCGTTTTTCCACTTCTTTATATAACGTATTTACAATTTTAAAATGATTTAATCATTGGGGTATGCAAACAATCCCACTTTATGCATTTCCGGACCTGTTCATCTCCATAGGGAACACAGTGAATATTTTCTTTGTTTGTCATACCAAATTCTGTACCATAATATATTAAAAAGGTTTTAGCCCATTTTTTAGTATATGTGATTGCTTTTTGAAGTAATTCAAAATCATCATTACAGTTATACATAAAACGATTAAGATCATGATTATCAAGGAATAGCCAAAGTTTAAAATTTGAGGGATAACGTTCAAAATGTTTTCTGACTTGCCGTTCCAAATCAGATATATGCATATCATCCCTTCTTCTTATGTAATTCGCAACTATTTCTTGATAGCGAAAATCAAAAACCCCATCTAATACTCCTACATACTCTAATTGGCGAGCCTCTTGAGAAGTATAAAGAAGTTTATTCCATAGATATCTAAATTTTCTTCGTGGTTTAAAATCCAGATCTCCCAAAACTTCACCGATAAGTTGAACTTTAGGATATTTTTCCTTCAAATGTGTGCAGAAGAATTTCCAAAAAGCGTAAGAAGGTCCCGAAGCATGATCTAAACGGATAGCATCAAATCCAAGTTGACATAACTTAATTGCCTGTTCTACAAAAAACTTTTGCACATCAATATTATCAGAGTTAAACATGGGAAGCGTAGTTATACCTGCAAAACATTTTCTTGTCCCATTTTTATTAAAAAGAAACCAATCATCATGTTTACCATCAGAGAACAAAGCATTAGATTCATGACAATGATTCGGAACAAAGTCGGCAACAATAAACATCTTGCGAGCATGCACTTCGTTAACAAGCCTCTTAACGTCATCCCAATTTCCAAAATGAGGGTCTACTTTTGTATAGTCTTTGATATGATACCCATGATATTCTTCAGTCAGATAAAAAGGAGAAAGCATAATTCCATTCATCCCAAGATTCTGAATATAATCCAATTTTTCTATTATCCCCCGAATTGTACCGCCATTAAAACAACGTTCTTTAAATGTTTCGTTGGTAGGGTAAAAACGATCGATCATTATATGATATATCATTTCCATATTTAATTTGATTTTAGCTTAAATATTCTTTATACACATATACCGGAATTGTAGATTTTACAAGTTTACCATATCGCCTGTAATCTTTTTCCAAATTTTCAAAAAACTTATATTGCTTCATTTTTTGAGAATAGCCTGTCTTTGAAAAACCATTCGCAACCATTTGATTAATTAGGTAACAAAAAAGGATATCCAAATTTAAATGAGACTGAATAATACCTATATATTGGATTTTCTGTTTCTCACTCAAAGGAGAGTCTATTACAACTTCAACAAGATGATAAATATATTTAAAGCAATTAAGGAAATTCGATTCACTCTGTAAAGAATTCGTATAAACATCCCATATTTTTCTAATTTCCAATTCATTAACCATTCTATTTCTTGTAATATCCTCATAGACCTGACAGAAAATTAGAAAAGCATTAACTCCCGCTTTTACAAAGTTATTTCCTATTGTATAAGTCGGCTCAATAAGCGTTTTACTTTGAATAAATAGATTCAGATTAGCTATTAATTGAGTAAACAAAGCATCAAAAGACGTCATCCTTTTTAGTTTTTTTGATTGAATATAAGCAAACAAGGCAAATAAAGCAGCCAACAATGTAGATAAGGCTGTAATTATGTTCCACAATAAATCCCTTTCAAGCAATCTTAGATAGAATTGAATTACAACCTTTCCATCTTTTACAACATAGAAAATGAAAAACAAAAGATTAATTAATATAAATACTACTCCTAAAATCAGGAATATACAATGATATTTCTTTAAAATATTAGAAATCATAGAATTTCAATAATATCAAAACCTTCAACACTTACTTTTCTATACACCGAACAACCCGAATACTAATTTCATAAAGCAAGTATAATGGTATTGCCACTACAATCAATGTCATTATATCAGGAGGCGTAATAACAGATGCAACAAACATAATAATCAGAAAGGCATGTTTACGATAATTAGACATCAATTTTGCATTGACAATCCCCATTTTTCCCAAAACATAAGTTACAACAGGTAACTGAAAAACGCATGCCATTAATAATGTCAAAGTCACAAATGTCGAAATATAACTATCAATATTTATTGTATTTTGAACCTTCTCCGAAACAACATACGTCCCAAGGAAACGAAACGAGAAAGGGAATAAAACATAATAGCTCATCAATATCCCAAACATAAATAGCAAGTAAACGACAACAAGTATACGTACTGAATATTTTTTTTCGTTATCATATAAAGCAGGTGATACAAAACGAAATAATTCATAAAGGATATACGGTGAAGCACCTAATAATCCCAAATAGGCAGATGTAGTTATATGTGCCATAAATTGGCTAGACAAATCAGTTGCTATCAAGTTCACATAAAATGAATCAAAATGAAAATCTATTACTATAAGTTTCATTATACATTCTATTAACCTATAGGTGACAAAGTCACTTTCACTAGGAGCCAACAATATTTCAAAAGTCTCATTTTTAAAATAAAACACAATGATGGCTATACAAGCTGTTACTCCTAAAACTCGGAGTAACAGCTTGCGAAAGACTTCCAAATGCTCGCTAAACGTAAGTAATTTTTGATTATTTACTTTGTGATTCATTTATATTTTGCTCTTTGCCTTGTGAATCAACCGACTTTTCATCGCTACACTCAGCCCCCGCCTGATATCTTGGTTGGTCATATTTCTGATTAGATATATCTTCATCTACAGAGTCGGTCATATCCTTCATTCCTTCTTTAAATTGTTTTATACCTTGTCCAAGCCCACGCATCACTTCCGGCAGTTTTTTTCCACCGAAAAAGAGCAATGCGACTCCTGAAATAAGCAACAGTTCTGTTGTTCCAATAAATAATAGCGTCATACCAAATATAATTACATTGTAACAAGATAAATTTTACAAGTATCGAAATCAATCTCCCAAGTTCCCCCTTCTACACTTTCCCAATGGTATTTCTCCGACATTTGGCTCCACCAATTTTGGAACTTAACACTTGTATCACCCAAATCTCTTATCAAACGTTCATACAGCTCCGCATTATCAGACGTTAGAATTTTCGCCAATTCATTTAAGCCATTTCGACGTTCGAATAAACTCTGAATTTCTCTTTTTTCAAGTTCAGAAACTTGCCCTACTACTTTTTTCATTTATTCTTTTATATTTTCAATTGGATCCAAATAATCAATTGTAGGAATCTCTCTTCCCATAAGAAAACTCCTCTCTGTTCGTATTGATGCAAGAAGTGATTGGGATGCATTACGTTCCAAATGTGAAATTACACATTGTTCATGACTTGGCGTGTTGATTTCCAAAGTCATCTTGCGATTTAGCCATATACAACGCCTACATTGATAAGCATCACACCTTTTGCATATCGGAGCATAATCTATACAATAAAGTTGTGGATTTTTAATATCAAGGCCAGTCCATAAATCTCCAATTGCATAACCATCATGTTCCAAATAAAATGCAGGACAAACATAAAATTTAGAATCTGGCGCAAGTGTAACACTTTCCCATCCGGCATTGCAGTTATTCATTTTATCAAGCAACATTCGGTCTGTTAAAATATTCAATTGAACAAATTCGTTTTTGACATACAAATTTCTGACTTGCTCTGAAATTTCTCCAAGAACAGTCTTATACAGGCTAAAATCATCCTCTGAGAATTTGTAAATGTCCGTAAAAACAATATTCAAGTTTGTTATTTTGTTTAACGCAGGAGTTACTTGTTCATAATTTTTAAAAAAATCTTCTTTTGTAATCCGCAATACAACAGACACATCCCTTACATTTATCTTATCCAAATCAACCCATGTTTGAGCTACAATCACATCAGCATTGAAATCTTGCCCCAAAGGCATAATTTTACTATGATCAACACTCTCTATCATGTCAAGCCACTCGTCAGGTAAGGAATAATCAGGAAAAACAAACTGAATCATCAAATTTTCTTTCATTGCCCAAAGAATACCCTCCTTAAGTACATCTAGCGACATTAAACGACGCTTTGTCATAGGATTGTGGTAGTGACAAAACGAAACTGATATATCATCTAATTGAACTACTAAATATTTCAACATACTAATCAACAGTTTACCATAGGAATATTATGTTTATCATTCTCATATTCATCACGTTTCCCTTCAAGTTCAAGCTTCCGAAACAATTTATTCCAATAATAATTATTGGCTCGAACACGGGCTTTATGCATTTTACAAATAGCTGTAGAACGTTGATAGACGGTTGGAGTATCAGCCGCATCATAATTCTCTCCTTGACACCACGCACATCCACTTGCCACTTCACAATCTATACATTCCTGATTGGATTGTGTGCAACGGTCAAGAGCAATAAAAGGACGTAACTTATTCTTATCAATTCCATCGCGAATATTCCCTATAATCCAAGCTTTTTTGTTTCGTAAGGAATACTGTGCAAAACGCGTACATGGATAAAAATTACCTGCGGCATCAATAGCCAACATCCTTCCTGCACCACACCAGTTTTGATTATCCAATACACGATCCAAAGGCTTTCCCAATAACTCTGTAAAAAAGGAACAAGCATAATCTCGATAATATCCACCCTCTATTATTGTATCAGCAAGCTCAATCAGTTGCTCCTCATATAACTTGTCGTCACCATCACGCCATACATCTTCAAACACACAATTGATATTCACTTCATGGATTCCTAATGAATATAAATGCATCACACTTTCTTTTATATAAGGTATATCCGCACTACTGATTGTTACTTTTGTTCCTCCATATGGGAATTGTTTAAGCCACAATGATATATTACGAACCACATCGTTATATGAACCTCTTTCTGGCCCATCCCCCTTCCAAATACGATTGAGGTCATGTTTGGCCTTTGTTCCATCTATAGTAATACCGATGGAAATATGACGCTGATTCTTCTTTATAAAGTTCTGAACTTTATTGCTATCGTAATTAATACCATTTGTAGAAAACGAGAATCTGTATGAATTGAACCAATGATGATTCCTACGAAATAACTCTTTTTTAATATAATCGCATATCTTATCAATAAGATCTATTTCCAAAAAAGGTTCCCCTCCAATAAAGTCCCATATAACAGACTCTTCACGAAACTCTTCTTCATGATCAAGGATATAGTCAACAGATGTTTTAGCCACTTCCCAAGACATACGTTCCTTATCATTCTTACCTACGAGATAACAATACTTGCAGGCCAGTTGGCAATCTTTTGTTACAATAAAAGTAATAGATTTTGCCTTTGCGGATTGCCATGAATCTCCAATTTCTTTAATCATACTATCACCCAAAATATGCAACACCTTTACAAGATCCTACTCCACAATATGTTTTACATGTACCAGCACAAGTTGTCTTACATGTATTATAGCAAGTGTCATTACACGAAGTTACACATGTTCCGACACAACTGCTTGAACACCCCCCAGAACATTTTCCCGAACAGTTTCCTCGGTCACAGCCACCTGCACAGACCGTGGTACAAGTAGTTTTACACTCACCAGTACAGGAAGAACTACAACCGCTGCTGCAACTAGAACATACAGATGATTTTGATGTGTTTTTACATTGTCCACTACAGCCTGTACTGCACCCACCTGTACATCCGCTACTACAACCTCCAGAACACCCACCACTACAGCCATTAGAGCAACTTGAACATGTGGATGAAGTTGAGCTACCAGTGCAACCACCATAACAACTACTACTGCATCCTCTACTACAAGAAGAACTGCAAGAAGAACCTGAACAACCGTTATCGCCGCCACTTTCTTCCCTATCCAAAGCTTTTATTAATTCATCATCCTCTTTATCACATGAAGGAAACGAAGATAGTACAGATACGCCTACTAAAATAGGAAGTGTTCTTTTAACGGCCTTTTTGAAAAAGGCTCTTCGGGACATTAACTCATCTTTCATCATTATATTACTTTAAATTGAATAATCTATAAGACAACCTGAAACATACACATTGGTTTCTAAGCTTTAACTCCGAATTACACACGTTTGTTAATCCTCGTTCATACAAAACCCCAAATCCTATTTTCTTATATTCAACACCAATATCTCCCAATATACTGAAATCCGCATAGGTGTCAAAAGAATGGGATTTAGTTTCAATCGCTGAAAACGTATGGCCTACATTAACACCAATTTTTCCAAAGAAAATAAAATCCGAAAGCTTATACCTATACCCTACCGGAGACAATCTTACTGTTATATAATGTAACGGAAATGCATTACTTCCCTTAAGGGCATAACCTAAAGAGGTTTCCATATAATAGCCTTTGGGAATAAAACGGATAGAATTATTAGCTATAAATTGAAACGCCAAATCGAGACCAAAACCTATTGTTCCGTTAGGAGAGGACTTGTCTGATACGAAATTCGCAAATCCTCCGTAAACTATTGGTACAAAATCAATTGCTACATTATGATTCTGTTTTTGTATCTCATATAAAGTTTCAGCCGTATCTCGTACTTCTACAGTGTTTATTATTGGCTCACTTTTTTCTTGATGCTCATCAACAACAGGAATGTCTTCTTCAACTTCTATTTTTCTTATATATTTAGAAGAAATATAAGCCGTCTGGTTATTATAACTAAATTTTGCCCAATAGTTTACGATTGAATAAACACCAATTTTTTCATTTGGCTCTAATTTACCGATTATTGATGATTTCGTTGTCGGCCGACTTCGTACATTTAACTTTGAAGTTGATATTACTTCATATTTTTCCTGCCCGTAAATACAACCAACCATGCCTACAAAAAATAAGACAACAAACAATCTAACACTTATCATGGGAATGAGTTTTTATTTTAGTCCACTTTAATTTTTAATGTATCATAACGTGAGCTCGATATACGAACTCACGCAAGAATTTACTACAAGCAATGATACCCATCACAAATCCCTATATTTTTCTACTGTCAGAGTTCTGCCGCCCTCCTTAAGTATAAGGTAACTACCGTCACAACTTACAAGGGTATACGAAACCGTCTTATTTTGTCCTTCTGTAAATCCATTATAACTTTCAGAGCCATAACTAGTGTACACTCTTACGTTCGTATACCTTGCCGTCAAGATGTTTCCAGTTACCACATAGGTTCCACTGGCAATGATTTCATATTCGTTGCTTCCCGGGTAGTTACTATATTCATAAACAATACTACCTTCGTCTTTACTGCCAAAACTGAAGATTTCACGCAAAGTCCCATCATCATAGGACCAATGCCCCGACAACAAGTCAGAATAAACATCTGCCTGCCCTTGGTTTGCACTTTCCAACACTTTACGATAAGTATAAGTGTATCCATCCTCTTCCATCAACACCATTACATCGGAAGTAAGAGAAACTATCGTATATGGAATTATTTTCTCTATGTCATCATCATCGTAAATAATGGTGAGAGTACTATTTTCTTTCTTCCACGAGAAACCATAAGTGTCACTCAAGCCCCCATCTGCATATTCCTTTTCTAAGCCACGACCTCCTTCAAAAAATTCCATATCGTAATACCAACTACCGTCATAGCTCCTCCAAGTACCTAAAAGCGACCCAGAATCTGATGCCTTTTCATCATCATCGTCCTTACAAGAAACAAATCCCGCACAAAACGCCACAGCCAAAAGCATGGCCAACCAATTAAACACAAACTTTTTCATAATTTCCTCCCTTATACGTGTCGGGCGCAACTTTTAAAGATTATATTCAAACTCACCAATTATACCTTTCCCCCATTAAAATCACCCCATTATCTCCTTGCAGAGCAAACTCATTCATATCCAAAGATTCAATTACATAAGTTCCGACTATCGCAGATTGTTCATTTTGCTTAGACTTTTTAATCACCAACGTATTTTGCCTTACTTCATATTCACCATTATACGTAGCCTCATAACCAAAATATTCACCATCACCTTCTTCATCAAAATACTCCATAATCTCATAAGTCCCGTCCATATTGAATACTGCAACAATTTGCCATGAGGGTTTAAAGCCTGTAATAGTCCAAGTCCCCATGATTTTATCCTTGCCCGTCTGCGGTACGTCATTTGGGTTGTAATCAGGATTCGTCCGTACAGGCCGGACAGAAAGCCCTTTATACCGTTCGCTTTCTGACATACTCGGTGTCACATCCAGCCAATAGGCAAATTGGTAAGCATAATCTGTACTCCGTGTACTCATTTCGGAAGTCCAATAATGCCCTTCCTCATCCGAATAGTTTGAATATTCCTTTCCTGAGCGTATATTCGTAGTAGGCAGATATAATACAGCCCCATTACGGCGTGAAGTTAATTTCAATACTCCAAGTGTTTCATTCCACTCCGTTTCACAGTTATCCAACAGTTCTATAAATTCAACACGTGTGGGTAGACGCCAGTCCTCACCCCATTTCTGACGGGCTATGTCATAACGGGAAGCTGTTATATTCATCGGAGGATTTTCTGATGGATACCATTTCACATCCGTAGAATAGCAAGTACCTTGGGCATCTCCCCACCCATAAGAACCACCTCTGTCATATATACCGGAAGCACCAACGTTATGATTAGCCCAATTCACGCTCAATCCCATATCCACAGCCTCGGCTACGGTTCCTTCAGGATTCAGGTTCACATCTATATCCGGATTTTCGTCTTCCTTGTTTTCCTCGTCATCAGAGAAGCCCGGAAGCGACGTGAGTTCCGTTGGCACATACTTGCAACGCGTCCCATTGTCATTGGCAAGCGTGAACCCTTCCGCCGTTAGGCCGTGTATAATATTAGTAACCCAATATGCAGTCCCTTCTTCACACGACAAAGTGATATGTCCGTAATCAGTTTCATATTGATAAGTACCGCAAGCCACTATGATGTCGTCGTCATTTTCCATTTTCCATTGCATTTCAAAAGTCCCATTCCCACGGAAAGAAACAAAGATATAAACCTCTTCGTTCATCAATGTTTCCGTTACCCAATTTCCTACCAAAAGCTTTTCTCCCAGCTCTGGAGAAACAGGATTTCCTTGTCCCCCATCACTTTCATCTCCCGAACAAGATGAAAAAACCACCATTGAGAAAAGAATCATTAACAACAGAGAAATATTCTCTTTTATACATTTTATTGAACACATACTTTATCTATTTATTTCACCGTATAAACATAATATTTTTTCCCGTCCATCTCAACAAATATACGTCCACAATAATCCGCCAAAGCATCCGACTCTTCTTCGTCCAAGATTTCTTTCAAATCTTCCAATAAATCCTTTTCATCTTCACTAAGTTTCTCGCCACTTCCTATTTTATTCATTAAAGCATTATAACTTCCCCAATAAATACTCATTTCTCCATCACTTAATATGAATGCCTTAACAGTAATATTTTTCCCCTCCTGTTCCAATATACTGAACGTAATCATAATTTTGAAGGTACCCCCATTCTATACCATATTTTATCACCTTTCCTTTATAAACATCAGACAAACGACTTGAAATCGTAATATTGTAAGCATAATCTTTATAATAGGAGGTCACGGTGATATACTTACCGATTGTTTGAGAAACTTCGTCATTGTTTTCACTTCCATTATCCGCATTACCCCCTCGTTCAGGCCGCCAACCAAATGAAGGGGTATTATTTTCATCATCATCATCTCCACAAGAGACAAATCCGATACATGAAATGGCAATCAAACACACAATTACAAAATTCAAATATTTCTTTTTCATTTTCATATACACTCATACGTGTCGTGCGCAACTATTAAACAATTACAACTCCTCAGACCATTCCAAAACAGGGAAACCATCTTTCCCCATAATCCAACGGTCGCAAGTCCACTGTTTGCTTGAGTCCACAATATTCCTTGCGTTGTCATTCAGTTTATCCATAAAAGAAATCGCCTTCATCTGTTTGGCTGTCCCATACATCAGCAATTCCGGAAGTTTCCAGATGGTAAATAAAAGAAAACTTGGATCCTCCTGTTATATTAGGACAAACAGCATAATCTTTTTCATCTTCTATCCAAGTTTCGCCATAGTTCACACAGTTCTTTATGATTGCATTCTCATTGAATAAAATACTCAAGCCTCCTGCTCGTCTGAAACCTTCAACACGTCCGTTGTTATAACAATTTATCATATCTGCGCTAAAAGAGAGATATCCTGTGATTCCACCTGCATAAATCTTAATAAAACCATGATAGTGATATAATTAAAACTCAATATAACGTCCTATTTCAAAAGCATTTATTTAGCCCATAACCGAATTACCTCAAGATTTCCTTTTTCGACTTCAACTCTCCATTCCGGAAAAGCTTCATCCATAATATTAAATTCTTTTTTATTTCCGGGAGGAAATGTTGTCATAGAAGAACCTACAAGCTTTTTAACATAATATACAGTTTCTATTCCACTGGAATTTCTAAAATCTTCTGAAAAGGAATAATTCAGATAGCACCCTATTGTAAACAAGGTGTTTTCTTCTTCGTATTCTATGATTTTACCACTTTCCACATCATTGAATTTATTAGAAAGACACCATAAGCGTTTTTGTTTTCCCTTTCCTATTTCCTTGAAATAAAACAAATCACCTAACGCATTCTCACTACCGGGAGTAAATATTGGTATATCTTCTAAGAGTACAGAACTTTTAGGTGGAACAGATATAAATCGCTGTGCATAAGTCGTTTTTGTAACAGAAGTTCCCCTATTACCACCTACATTGACACCTCCCAAAGCTGTTCCAACCATTCCCCCTATCCCAACAGCATCTACCATAGCTCCCATATTCACGCCAACACCTATAGACTGCCCTGTCATGGTTGACGTTATCGTAGGAGTGTAAATCACAGTTGCTATATCATTCTTTTTTAGATATGACGTTCCTAAATCAACAAAAATTATTTTGTTGGTTTTATTAGTAACTTTTATCCTCATAGTAGGATAAGGCCCCAAACCATAATTCTCATTAGCACATTTCGTATATATACCATATTGGACATTTATATTATCATCTTCTGACACAGATGAAGTGGTTTTTGCCAGGAAATACCACACAGAATTCGCTTTTTTCGCATCCATCATTTGGATTGATGCCATAATAAGTAACATTAAAATAATATTTCTCTTCATGATAACAATATTAATAATTGGGGATACATTTCGTTACTGTAGTCGTTGACGTACCTCCTTCTCCGGTTACTGTAGTTTTTACATAATAAAATCACCACTGCTATACATATATTTTTAATTTTGAATTATAGCAGCAAAGGTCGGGGTATTTGGATTTTAAGCAATATTTCATTTTTGGAGGCTTACGGCACATCAATCGCCTATACAATTTTATTACCCGAAAATCGTATTCTCGTTGCCATACTTATCAACGTATCCATGTGTATTACCTTTTTGAAACAATATTCTTCCATTTTTAAGAACTTGGTTTCCAATTTTGTTATAAATGAAATCTGTGACAGGATTGGCATTATAATCAAATATACCATATTTGATAGGACCAAAACCCAACAAGGAACGCTTACCTGCTATAACAATACCATTCCCCATCACATAAAGTTTGTCATAATTAAAATCAAAAATGGTGTGTCCAAGTTTGTCGACTATCCCCCATTTATCATCTTTTTTGACACTAACCATTTCGTCAAAAAAAATAGAGACTTCATCATATTGACAAGGAATCATAAGAGTCCCACAACCATTAATAAATCCCGATTTACCATATTTACGAACTTCTGCTCTTTCACAATAAAAACGGTCACTAACACGGTCATATTCACATGGTACGACCTCTCGCCCATAATTATCTATAAATCCCCATTTCCCATTTCTTGAAACAGCCCCAAGTCTAATATTATCATCAAGGTGAATAATCATATCATATTCACATGGAACAACAATATCCCCTTCTGAATTGATAAGACCATACAGGTATGTTTCATCGTCTTTAATACGTACAAGACCATCAACATCTGTCCAACACTCATCTAATGTATATGCCATAAATATATTTGTTTTAGGTTAATAATAGCGAATTTTTTCCCGGAATATAAATGGAGCTTGCCCTATTCTTGTAGCAAACAATACATATGATATATCATCACCACTAAATGGATAGAACTCCAATCCTGATGCTATCCATTCGTTGGTGTCGTCCAGTAAATCCCACCAATAATAATAACATCCATTGTATTTAAAAGCTTTGATATCAAGTTTCATTAATGTACCAGCCACTGGACGAATAATATCTTTACTATTCCGGTCTTCTCTGCATAAAACATCTACTGCATAATATACAAGTTTACGCAAATCCCTAGGACTAGCGCCCACTTTAGCAAATGCATTGTTAATAGTTTGGGTTATATAGTTATTAGGAATCCAAACCATTTCTTCTGGAATTAAATTATTGTACCTCATGACTATAAAATTATAAGTTGTGACTCATAGCCACATTTCGGACATTTAAATGAATATTGCGCTTTTCCCGTAAGTTCTCTGATGGCATAATCCTTTCCTTTTATAACTGTTTTTGCCAATACACGTCCAATCCCTCCATACTCAACGTCACATAACATACCTAAATATTCGATAGCAGTATCTAATCCCTTTTCAAGTTTACTTTTATCATAAGAAACGCAAAATAGTGCATTGCATACAGGGCATCTATGCTCTAAATTTATTATTGCCATTACAACTTCTTTTATTTAATATTATAAAACATTATTACAAGCTCTTTGTATATTTCAATCTACTGGTGCGATGAATGCATTCGGAATATAGGCAGTAGCCACCGTGAGCAAGCCATTGATGACAACTCCCACGCGCTGCTGTCCTTGGTAACGGGCAACTGTTCCGATGACTCCTTTAAATTTGCCTTTGATGATACGAACCACTTGCCCGGAACGGAACTTAGGCACATCATCGGTAGACACGACAATGTCGTCTACATCCGAATCACAGATAATGCGGAGGCTTTCTATCTGATTGTCGGGAACAATCAGCGGCTCCTTCCTGATTTCATTGCCGAAATGGAAGTGACGATAATAAAAACGAAGGTAAGGGAGGTTCACATTATCGTAAACAAAAGACTTAATTTCCTCTTCTGTCCCGTATGCGAAGAAAATGTTAGGAATACGCGATTCTTCAATGGTCTTTCGTTTACCACCCACAAGCTTGACAGTGGTAAGCGTGGGATAAAATGCCGTTGCACCTTGTCCTACAATAAAATCGTATGCTTTCTTCTCCCTTCCGTAAGTTGTGCGAAGGGCATACCAATGAGAATGGCTTGTTCCTTGCTTGGATTGGTGTCCTGTTGTTCCGGACAAGGCATTTTCGGTGGACACCCCTGTATCTGAGCCCTCTACCAATAACGGCTTTTGAACTTCGGGGAAAGCATCGGGAGTAAGTCCGACGCAGGAAGAGAATTTACCTTCTCCTTGGCTGTTCACATCTTTAGATGCAACTACATCGACATTCATATCGGTGCCAACTTTATTCTAGACAGAACTCAGTCATAGCACATAACAAAAAGCGTGGAATCGTCCTGTTGTCCATTCCACGGTCTGAGGCTCTAGCAATTGCCTATTTGGTCGAACAGACAACGTCAGAGCCCACGCCGATATGAATAATCAAGTACCGTAAAAGACCTCTTATAAGAACCTGATTGCACCTAAAAGACTACAATTCAGACTTACAAAGTCTCTACGAGGTTGATATAATCACACCCGGGACATCTACCGTTGCTAAGTTCAAGACCAAAAGTTTACTGTGATTTGCTAGATTACAGACCGTCTCAAACACAGCGTCGAGTAAACGCCTTCATTATGTCTTGGACTATACATTCCCACCCAAAACCCGCTTTACACTACTACTTCATTTATATGATTTCGTCGTGCTAGGCCCGGCGTGAACTGCCAATAAATCTTACGTTGAAAGAATACATCTCTCGACAATAACTATTTTTGGCTCTCATAGTCCGAGGCAAAGATACGTAATATTTCTGAAAAGAGTGAAAAACAAATGAAAGTTTTTTAGAATACGAAAGGAACAAGAAGAAGAACAAGAAGAAAATCGCCCTTATTACATCTTAATTATCAACCATTTACTTGAAACATCGAAAAAATAGTATCTTCATATAAAAAAACACGTGTAAAACACCTTCATCTGTACAAGGCAGCCTACACCCCTTCCATCCCAATAATCCACCGACTGAAACTATTGCCCAATAGTATACAAAACCGCCCGTACATTCTGCGCCAAATGATTTTCCGTTCTGCTGCAAACGATTTTTCAATCTCCTGAGAATGATTTTCGGACATACTGACATCCGTCTTACGGGCTTTTCCATACTGAAAACCCTATCCGGAAAAGCATGGGTGTCCGGGGGATGTCCTTACCCTGTCCCACCTCACACAAACTGTTTTTCTCCCGAAAAGGTTCGCTTCTTTCAGACTTCTTCTGCACCAACACTTTAAGGTGAACTTTCTGCCTTTACATCCTTCACCGGAATTTCACCGGAAAATGAAAAACGACATGCAGATTCCCGATTTACAAATATAAATCGCCTGGTAATCAACAGGGTTACGGTGAAGGGCTTGACAAAGGCTTTTTCATATAGTATATTTGCAAACGAGAAAACACCGAAAACAAAAAGCCTATGGACATCAAAAAGATTGCATGTACCGCTGTAAGACGGTGGAACGAAAAACGTATGGCAGGAAGGGCGAAGGACGTGCCTTGCGATGCTATGCCGCAGGCAGAAACCACTGCGGCCATGGCCAAGACCGGCGCAGCCGAAGCCGGAACCGCCACGCCGAGCCCCACATCCTTCCCGCAGCACGCGGCAAACGTCCTCAGGACGGCGGAAGCAAAGGCTGTTCAAAGCGAAACGCCTTCCCCGAAAGCCGCCGGCCTCGAGTCAGCCCTCGGCGACTTCCTCGCTGAACGCTATGAGTTCCGCTTCAACATGCTCACAGAAGCCACGGAATTCCGCTGTCTGACTGATAAAGGAAACGGGACATTCCGGCCCGCCACGGAACGAGACCTGAACGCCATCTGCCTCGAAGCACACCGCCACGGCATCGACTGTTGGGACCGCGACGTGGCACGCATGGTGCATTCCGCAGACGTAAGGGAATACCATCCCTTCCAACAGTATTTCCAACGGCTTCCGGCATGGGACGGACGCGACTGCCTGCACGACCTGGCCGTCCGTGTGTCGGACAGTCTCCTGTGGATACAAGCCTTCCACCGGTGGATGCTCGGACTGGCCGCACAATGGGCCGGACTTTCCGACGGACTGCACGCACACAGCACCGCGCCCCTGCTCGTCAGCGACGAACAAGGACTCGGAA
>OGEG01000548.1_pt1 | contig 38518 bp, 31 predicted proteins | sample 1570621 | NCBI WGS metagenome assembly OGEG01 (sample SAMEA2582130, study PRJEB24529) | metagenome | biome: Human gut stool | place: China | collected 2011 | reverse complement strand
AAGTCGGGGCGACAGGATTCGAACCTGCGACCACCTGGTCCCAAACCAGGCGCGCTACCGGACTGCGCTACACCCCGTTCTCAAATTGCGAGTGCAAAGGTATAACTATTTTTTCACATACGCAAAATTTCAAGCAAGTTTTTTACACTCCCTACCAACAACCATCGACCTTTTCATTTTGGCACGCTATTTGTTATTTAGATTTTATAGTTACAAATAAAAAAAACAACATCAATATTAAAACTATAAACTCATATTATGGCACAGAAAGGCAATATTGGAGTAACGACAGAAAATATATTTCCTGTCATTAAAAAGTTTCTATACTCAGATCACGAGATTTTTCTCCGCGAGATGGTGTCTAACGCTGTCGACGCGACACAGAAATTAAAGACGCTTGCCGAACGCGGCGACTTCAAGGGCGAATTGGGCGACCTTACCGTTCGCGTCAGTCTCGACACAGAGAAAGGCACGCTGACCATCAGCGACCGCGGTATCGGTATGACCGAGGAGGAGATTAACAAATATATCAATCAGATTGCGTTCTCTGGCGTAACCGATTTCCTCGACAAATACAAGGATAACGCCAACGCAATCATCGGTCATTTCGGTTTGGGTTTCTACTCTTCGTTCATGGTAAGCAAGAAGGTGGACATCATCACACGCAGCTACAAAGAGGGTGCAAAGGCCGTAAAGTGGAGCTGCGATGGTAGTCCAGAGTTTGAGATTGAGGACGTAGAGAAGACAGACCGCGGTTCGGACATCGTACTGCACATCGACGACGACTGCAAGGAGTTCCTCGAAAAGCAGAAGATAGAGGAACTGCTAAACAAGTACTGCAAGTTTATGGCTGTACCAGTAGCCTTCGGCAAGAAGACCGAGTGGAAGGACGGCAAACAGCAGGAAACCGACGAAGACAATATTATTAATAATGTGGAGCCATTGTGGACAAAGGCACCGAGCACTCTGAAGGATGAAGACTACAAATCGTTCTACCGCACACTCTACCCGATGCAAGACGAGCCGCTGTTCTGGATTCACCTCAACGTCGACTATCCGTTTAACCTCACCGGCATTCTCTACTTTCCACGCATCAAGTCGAACATCGAGCTACAGCGCAACAAGATTCAGCTCTACTGCAACCAAGTGTTCGTAACCGATCAGGTGGAAGGAATTGTGCCAGAGTTCCTCACCCTACTCCATGGTGTAATCGATTCGCCGGACATTCCGCTGAACGTAAGCCGCTCGTACCTGCAGAGTGATGCTAACGTAAAGAAGATTTCAAAATATATCACAAAGAAGGTGGCAGACCGCCTTGCTGCAATCTTCAAGGAGAATCGCAAGGACTACGAGGAAAAGTGGGACGACTTGAAGATTTTCATCCACTACGGTATGCTTTCGCAGGACGACTTCTACGACCGTGCAAAGGACTTTGCGCTACTGAAGGACGTAGACGGCAAGTATTTTACATACGAGGAGTACCAAGCCCTCATCAAGGACAACCAAACCGATAAGGAAGGCAATCTCGTCTATCTCTACGCCAACGACAAGGAAGGCGAATACAGCTACATCGAAGCAGCCAAGGCTAAGGGTTACAGCGTATTATTGCTTGACGGACAGCTCGACAACCCAATGGTTTCAATGCTCGAACAGAAGTTGGAGAAGACACGCTTCTCACGTGTAGATGCCGACATCGTCGACCGCCTCATACAGAAAGATGAGAAGAAGGAAAGCGAATTGGCAAAGGACGAAAAAGACAACCTGGAACAGACATTCCGCTCACAACTGCCGAAGATGGAAAAGACCGAGTTCTACGTAGACGTGCAGGCTCTCGGCGAACAGACTCTGCCGGTACTCATCACACAGAGCGAGTATATGCGCCGAATGAAAGAGGCAAGCAAGTTCCAGGCTGGCATGGCATTCTACGCACAAATGCCCGACGCATTCAATCTCGTACTTAATAGCGACCATCCGCTCATTAAGCAAGTCCTCGAAGACGGCAAGACAGCTTGCGCCACAGAGTTGCAGCCCGTTGAGAGCGAGCTTAAAGGACTCGAAGCACGCCTCGCGGCATTGCACCAGAGCCAGAATGGCAAGAAGCAGGAGGAGATTTCTCAGGAAGAAAAGGACGATGTGAAGAACACAGAGAGTGCCCTTGAAGAGCAGCGCACCAAGAAGAACAACATCATCGCCACATACGCAGCAGGCAACAAGGTTGTACATCAGCTCATCGACCTTGCATTGCTGCAGAACGGCATGTTGAAAGGTGCTGCACTCGATTCGTTCTTGAAGCGTTCAGTTGATTTGATTAAGTAATTATTGTTGTTTGGTAACAAACAACGTAACAGCAGAGTTTGTCATCCGCGTCGACCGGCGCAGATGTCCGCATCGACCGGCGCAGATGTCCGTATCGACCGACGCAGATGTCCGTATCGACCGACGCAGATGTCTGCATCGGTCGATGCGGATCAAAACAATGCTACTATAACCATGTTTCCACAACGCGATTGCTAAAGAGGTCGCTGCGCTATCAGCAAACAACAGCAACTGACGGAAATAAAAAGGCAGGCTATCCACACGGACAGCCTGCCTTTTCTTTATTATATAGTTTAATATACTTCTTACTAAAATATTATTAGAGCGCAGATATTAATCCTTAATGATATCCAACTCCTTGAACACGCGCTTCAAAATCTGAACGCCACGTTCCACCTGTTCTTCTGTATGGGTAGCCATGAGTGCAAAACGAACAAGCGTATCCTGCGGTGCGCAAGCCGGCGGAATAACCGGATTGATAAACACACCATACTCGAAAGCCTTAGCTGTCGCAACGAATGTCTTCTCAACATCGTGAACATAAAGCGGAATAATCGGACTCTCTGTCTCACCAATCTCAAAGCCCTCCTCCTTGAAACGACGGAGTGCGTAACGTGTGACTCTCCAAAGGGCATCAATGCGCTCCGGCTCTTTCTGAATGATGTGAAGCGCCTCAAGAGCGGCAGCGGTGGCAGCCGGAGTGTTTGACGCACTAAAGATATAGGTGCGACAAGAGTGGCGCAACCAGTTGATTGTATCCTTGTCACCAGCAATAAAGCCACCGATAGAAGCCATCGACTTAGAGAATGTACCCATGATAAGGTCTACCTCGTCTGTCAAGCCGAAGTGATCACAAACACCACGACCCTGCTTGCCGAATACGCCAAGACCATGAGCCTCGTCAACCATAATAGAGCAGTTGTACTTGTGTTTCAGTTCTACGATAGCCGGCAGATTTGCGAGATCGCCCTCCATTGAGAACACACCATCAACGATGATGAGCTTGATAGCCTCCTCTGGAAGATTCTTCAGCACGCGCTCAAGATCCTCCATATCGTTGTGCTTGTAGTGGAGCTGTGTTGCAAACGACAGACGACGTCCGTCAACAATACTGGCGTGGTCGCGGTCGTCGCAGATGATATAGTCGCCACGACCAACAACTGCAGGGATAACGCCACTGTTTACAAAGAAACCAGTAGAGAAACAAAGAGCGTCGTCCTTGCCAATATACTCTGCAAGTTCTTTCTCGAGCTGCACGTGGATATCGAGCGTACCATTCAGGAAGCGACTACCAGCACAACCAGAACCATACTTATCAAGAGCTGCCTTACCTGCATCAATGATGCGCTGATCGCCAGTAAGACCAGTATAAGCATTTGAGCCAAACATCAGAACTTTGTGTCCGCCCATTTCTACTTCTGTGCCCTGCTTGCTCGTAATCTCACGAAAATAGGGATAAACACCTTCCGCCATGTACTTCTGCGGAAGACGATAGCTTTTATACTTTTCTTGTAACTGTCCCATTATAATATTAAATAGGTATATTTCAATTTTGTTATTTCCAAGGTGCAAAGGTACAAAAAATATGTTAAACACACACGTTTTTCATAAGAAATATGACTTTTTGGTATTTTTCACCAAACCACAACCTTACTTATAACATTATTTTATTATCTTTGTGCCTTATTTATAGCATCAATAAATATGAAGAAAAAAGCCATTTTCATAATCAATCTAATTTCTGGCACATCTGACAAAGCTGCCATCCCCGAACTGATTGAGCAACTTCTTGACAAAGAGAAGTTCGAATATGAAATCGCAATAACTCAATATGCTGGCCATGCTTCAGAGATTGCATCAAAGGCGAAAGACGAAAACGTCGACTTGGTAGTGGCAGTCGGAGGCGACGGCACCGTCAACGAGGTAGCACGTGCCATTGTACACTCCAACACCGCACTTGGCATAATCCCATGCGGTTCGGGAAACGGACTTGCACGCCACCTACAGCTACCTATTAATGTAAAGAAGTCGATAGAAATATTAAACACCTTTGAGGTGCGCGATCTTGACTATGGCATCATCAACGGATACCCGTTCTTCTGCACATGCGGCATGGGCTTTGATGCCTTCATCAGTCTAAAATTCGCAGAAGCTGGCAAACGCGGTCCACTAACATACATTGAAAATGTACTTAGAGAAGGCTTGAAGTACGAACCTGAGACATACACAGTGATGGCTGACGACGAGACGAGCCAGCACAAAGCCTTCTTAATATCGTGCGCCAACGCATCACAATATGGCAACAACGCATACATCGCACCACAAGCGTCTATGAGCGACGGACTAATGGATGTCATCATCATGGAGCCATTCGGACTGATTGACGCCCCACAAATCAGCATTGAGATGTTCAACAAAACACTCGATAAGAACAACTCGAAGATTAAGACATTCCGCTGCAAGAAACTACGCGTGCATCGCCACTCACCAGGAGCTATCCACTACGACGGCGACCCAGTTATGACGGGTGCTGATATCGACGTAGAGTTGAAGCCAAAAGGCATTAAGATTGTGGTAAACTCACAGGCTGACCGAAATCTCAGAAAGCCGAATGCCCTACAGAACGCAGCCACAGAACTATTCAACGAGATAAACATAATACGCGAAGAAATAAGCAAGAGTCGACTAAAACTGCAACAGTGGAGTAAAGCCGTACAGCACAAATTCGACTTGTAAACAACAGCGAAGACGTTAAGCCTTCCACAACAACATCGTACAATCATAAATGTTCGCTTTCAAAAAGTTTGTAATCCACCAAGACCACTGCGCCATGAAGGTTGGTACCGACGGCGTACTACTTGGTTCATGGGCAAATGGCGGCAAACGCATCCTTGACATTGGTACTGGCACTGGACTCATTGCACTGATGATGGCACAACGCTATACTGATGCCACCATTGATGCTGTAGAGATTGACCATGACGCAGCCCTACAAGCATACGAAAACGTTAGCAACACCGAGTTTGCAAACCGCATAAAGATAGTAGAGACAGCAATACAACACTACTCCACTCAAGACAAGTACAACGCTATCGTATCCAACCCGCCGTTTTTCATCGATAGTCTGCTTAACCCCAACGCACAACGCTCTACAGCAAGACATGCTTGCACGCTGAAATACTGCGAGTTGTTCGCTACCGTGAAAGCATTGCTCGATACTGACGGCGAGTTCAGTGCCATCATACCAACCGAATGTTTGCAAGCATTCATTGCCGAGGCATACAAGGCAGGACTTGCCATGTCGCGCCAATGTGCCGTGCGCACCACTCCCCGCAAACAGCCCAAACGCCACCTTGTAGCATTCCACCACGCAGACCACAAATGCGAGAGAGAAATGGAAGAAGTATGCCTACAAGATATTGATGGTTCAAGATCAGAATGGTACGCACAACTGACCGCCGATTTCTATATAAAATAACAACAAAAATTCACTCATTAGCAGAATTTTAAGTAACTTTGCACGGAAATACACACGCCCCCGATACACAGTTAACGAGATATGAATAAGAGAACGAGTACTTCAATACAGATGATAGCCGATTATGACGGCGATATTTCAAATTTGTTCAACGTAAACATAGAAGGCGAACTGCCCATTCTTGCCACACGTAACATGGCAATGTTCCCGGGAGTGATTACTCCCGTAATCATTGGAAGAAAACAAAGTCTTAATCTGCTCAACCATATACGCAAGACTCAGGATGCGAGCTTTGCCGTGTTCTGCCAGCACGACCAGGAAGTTGAGCACCCAGACACCAAAGACCTCTTTGAGTATGGAGTGTACGCACGCCTCGTGAAGATACTCGAACTGCCCGGACCTGGAAATAACATCACCGCAATCATCCAAGGTTTAGGACGCTGCAGACTGAACAAGCTCACCGCTAACAAGCCTTTCTTGATGGGCGAAATATCACCAGCCATGGAGGAACTGCCTGATGCAGACGACAAGGAGTTCAACACGGCAATGGAAGATTTGCGTTCTACCACTACGGAATACATCCGACAGAACGAAGATTTGCCTGATGAGTCGCAGTTTGCACTGAACAACATTTCAAATGATGTAATCGCAGTAGACTTCATCTGCACAAACCTGCCATTCGACATAGCCGACAAAGCCGAACTTATCTATACAAGTTCTATCAAGGAACGTGTCATCAAGACACTGAAGGTGCTGCACAAGGAGATACAGTTGCTCGAACTAAAACAGAACATTCGCACGAAGACTCGCGAAGATCTCGACGAACAACAGCGCGAATACTTCCTGCAGCAGCAGATAAAAAACATCAAAGAGGAGCTGGGCAGAGGCGAAGGATCACCGGAACGCAAGGAGCTTGAGCAGAAAGCAGCTAAGAAGAACTGGTCGGAGGATGTGGCAAAGCTCTTCCGCAAGGAACTTGACAAACTGGACATGTTCAACCCGCAGAGCCCAGAATACAGCATACAGTACAACTATCTGCAGACGATGATTGCACTGCCTTGGGGCGAATACACCAAGGACAACCTTGACTTGAAACGTGCCCAGCGCGTGCTCAACCACGACCACTACGGCATGGAGAAGGTGAAGGAACGCATTCTCGAATACATGGCTGTACTGAAGTTGCGCGGCGACCTCAAGTCGCCCATCATCTGCCTCTACGGCCCTCCGGGAGTCGGCAAGACATCACTTGGCAAGAGTATTGCTGCTGCCATGAAGCGCAAGTACGTACGCATGTCATTAGGTGGTCTGCACGACGAAAGCGAGATTCGCGGACACCGCCGCACTTACGTGGGAGCCATGCCTGGCAGAATTATCAAGAACATACAGAAGGCAGGTTCGTCAAACCCCGTGTTTATCCTCGACGAGATTGACAAGGTGACACAGAACACCGTCAATGGCGACCCATCATCTGCCTTGCTTGAGGTGCTCGACCCTGAACAGAACAACGCCTTCCACGATAACTATCTTGATGTTGACTACGACCTCTCGAAGGTGCTCTTCATTGCAACCGCCAACGACCTCAACACTATACCGCGTCCACTGCTCGACCGTATGGAACTTATTGAAGTGAGCGGATACATAACGGAGGAGAAGATTGAGATAGCGAAACGCCATCTCATTCCGCGCGAGATAGAGAACTGCGGTCTCGACAAGAATGAAGAGAAGCCTACATTCACAAAGGCTGCTATCGAGAGAATCATCGAGCAATATACACGCGAAAGCGGTGTGCGCCAATTGGAGAAGCAGGTGAACAAGGCACTGCGCAAGATTGCATACAAGAAAGCCCTCGACAACGACGTAAACGAAAAGATTACGCCTAACGAAATTGAGGGACTGCTCGGCAAAGCACCTTTCTACCGCGACATATATCAAGGTAATAGCTATGCAGGTGTCGTTACGGGCTTAGCATGGACAAGCGTGGGCGGCGAAATTCTCTTTATCGAGACATCGCTCAGCAAGGGCAAGACTGGCAAGCTGACACTGACCGGAAATCTCGGTGACGTGATGAAGGAGTCGGCTGTCATTGCCCTCGAATACGTAAAGGCTCACATCGATACGCTCGGCGTAGACTATCGCATCTTCGACAACTGGAACATACATATCCACGTACCAGAAGGTGCAACGCCGAAAGACGGTCCGTCGGCAGGCATCACGATAGCTACGTCTATTGCCTCGGCTCTCACACAACGCAAGGTGCGCAAGAACACAGCCATGACAGGCGAGATAACGCTCCGCGGAAAGGTTCTGCCGGTAGGCGGCATCAAGGAGAAGATTCTTGCAGCCAAGCGTGCCGGCATCACCGACATTGTTATGTGCCAGGAAAACCGCAAGGACATTGAGGAAATTCCGGAGATGTACCGCAAGGGTGTGGAGTTCCACTACGTCGAGAACGTACAAGATGTGTGGAAGTTTGCGCTCACTGATGAGATTGTAGACAATCCGATTAATTTTAAAATTGAAGAAGAAACGAAAGAATGACTTTTGAACTGCAACATACCGACCCGTGTAGCGACGCTCGCACTGGTATAATAACCACCGACCACGGACAGATAAAGACCCCTATCTTCATGCCCGTAGGCACAGTTGGCTCTGTGAAGGGAGTACACTTCAACGAACTCCGCGAACAGGTGAAGGCACAGATTATCTTAGGCAACACCTACCATCTCTACCTGCGTCCAGGTCTTGACACTCTGCAAAAGGCTGGCGGATTGCATAAGTTCAACACGTGGGACCGTCCGATACTTACCGACTCTGGCGGCTTTCAAGTGTTCTCGCTCACCGGCATACGCAAGTTGCGTGAGGATGGCTGCGAGTTCCGCTCACACATTGACGGATCGAAACACATTTTCACACCAGAGAATGTTATGGACACAGAACGCATCATCGGAGCCGACATAATGATGGCATTCGACGAATGCCCTCCAGGCGAAAGCGACTACGAGTACGCCAAGAAGAGTCTCGGACTCACACAACGTTGGCTCGACCGCTGCTTCAAGCGCTTCAACGAGACAGAACCCCTCTACGGCTACAACCAGAGCCTCTTCCCTATCGTGCAGGGTTGCAAATACAAGGACTTGCGTCGTGAGGCGGCGAAACATGTCGCCGACAAGGGAGCTGACGGCAACGCCATCGGCGGATTGGCTGTGGGTGAACCGACAGAAGTGATGTACGAAATGATTGAGGTGGTGAACGAGATTTTGCCGAAGGACAAGCCACGTTATCTCATGGGCGTGGGCACACCGCAGAACATCCTTGAGGCAATAGAACGCGGCGTGGATATGTTCGACTGTGTGATGCCTACCCGCAACGGACGCAATGCGATGCTCTTCACCTACGAGGGCACAATAAACATACGCAACAAGAAGTGGGAGCAGGACTTCTCGCCGATTGACCCCGACGGATGCGACATCGACCGCATACACTCGAAAGCTTATCTACACCACCTCTTCAAAGCACAGGAGTTGTTGGCTATGCAGATTGCAAGCATTCATAACTTGGCTTTCTATCTACGACTGGTCACTGACGCACGCAAACATATTGAGCAAGGCGACTTCGTACAATGGAAAGCAAGCGTTATAGACAACCTCGGAAGAAGAATTTAAATGAAAATAAAAAACATCAGGCGTTTACACAAACTGCTACATCTGCAGCAGACAGTACGCAGAAAGACTAAAGGAATACGCACAGCTTGGGCATGGCTATGCCATAAGCTGCGCTTTCTCCGTGTCTTGAACGTGATAAACCCATTTCACTATATCAGCATTCTCGACTGGTATATCATACGCAAGTTCATCGGCACGTACATCTACTCTATCATACTGATCATCTCTATCAGTATCGTGTTCGACGTGAACGAGAACCTCGTAAAGTTCACGCAATACCACGCACCGCTAAAGGCTATCGTATTTGACTATTATGCCAACTTCGTGCCTTACTTCGCCAACTTGTTCAGTCCGCTATTCGTATTCATCGCGGTAATTTTCTTCACATCCAAGCTGGCTTCAAACTCCGAAATCATATCCATGCTTGCTGCAGGAGTTTCGTTCAAGCGCCTCATGCGCCCTTACATGATTTCGTGCGTACTCATCTCTACACTCTCGTTCTTCCTCAGTGCATACGTCATTCCACATGGCACGGTGATAAGACAGAACTTCGAGACGATGTACAAAAACAAAAAGAAGAACACATCGGCAGAGAACGTTATGCTGCAAGTGGACAAAGGCACTATTGCGTACATACAGCATTACGACAACAATCAAAAATGTGGATATGGCTTCTCTCTCGACAAGTTTGAGAACAAGAAACTCGTGAGCCATCTTACGGCAATGGATATCCAGTACGACACCATCTCCGACTCAAAGTATCACTGGACTCTTTCCAACTGGAAGATACGTGAGCTGCGCGGACTACGCGAACATATCACAAGCGGAACAAAGCGCGACACCATCATACAGATGGAGCCAACCGATCTCGTTTACTCGAAAGGACAGCAAGAAACATTCACCAATCCGGAACTGAAAGAATATATCAGCAAACAAAAAAATCGCGGTAACGGCAACGTCGTACAATACGAAGTGGAATACCACAAACGAATAGCTTCATCGTTCGCATCGTTCATCCTGACCACCATCGGTCTGTCGCTATCATCGCGCAAACGCAAAGGAGGAATGGGCATGTATCTCGGCATGGGACTCGCCTTGAGCTTCGGCTATATCATGCTACAAACAGTATCGTCTACATTTGCCATCAATGCCAATACGCCACCTATTTTGGCTGCATGGATTCCGAACTTCATATTTGCAATCGTTGCGTATTTCTGCTATAAAAAAGCCCCTAATTAAAAAAATAAAACCCATAACATAATATGTATTTCGACGAAACACAACTCAATGACAATGTGCTCGACGCATTATATGATATGCGCTTTGATCAGTGCACACCAATACAAGAGAAATGTATTCCGCCTATCCTCGAAGGTCGTGACCTCCTTGGTGTGGCGCAGACAGGTACGGGCAAGACTGCAGCCTATCTCCTCCCCATACTCTCAAAACTCGACGACGGTGGCTATCCGCACGATGCCATCAACTGCGTCATCATGAGCCCGACACGCGAACTCGCACAACAGATAGACCAAGCAATGCAGGGCTTCGGCTACTACCTCAACGGCGTGAGCAGCGTGGCTGTGTATGGTGGCAACGACGGCAACCGCTACGATCAGGAACTGAAGAGCTTTCAGATGGGTGCCGATGTGGTCATCGCCACACCAGGACGCCTTATCAGCCACATCTCTCTCGGCTCTGCCGACCTTAGCAAGGTGAGCTTCTTCGTTCTCGACGAAGCAGACCGAATGCTCGACATGGGCTTCTCGGAGGACATCAAGATGATTGCAAGCAAATTGCCTGCCACTTGCCAGACTATCATGTTCTCGGCTACAATGCCCGAAAAGATTGAAGAACTCGCAAAAAGTCTGCTGAAGAACCCCGTAGAGGTAAAGATTGCAGTGAGCAAGCCTGCTGAGAAAATCAAACAGAGCGCATACGTCTGCTACGAAACACAGAAGATAGGTATCGTAAAAGACCTGTTCCGCAAAGGCGACCTCAACCGCGTAATAATATTCTCGGGCAAGAAGCAAAAGGTGAAGGCTATCAACCGCACACTGCAGCAGATGAAGATTAACTCTGGCGAGATGCACTCAGACCTCGAGCAGGCTGAACGCGACGAGATTCTCTACAAGTTCAAGACCGGACAGATCGACGTGCTCGTGGCTACTGACATCGTGGCTCGCGGCATCGACATCGACGACATCGCCATGGTCATAAACTTCGATGTGCCCCACGACCCAGAAGACTACGTCCACCGTATAGGACGTACTGCACGAGCACAACGCGACGGCATCGCTATCACATTCGTAAGCGAAGACGAAATCAGCAGCTTCAAACAGATAGAGAAATTCCTCGGACGTGTTGTCGACAAGAACGAACTGCCCGAAGGTCTCGGCGAGACTCCCGACTACAACGCACCACGCTCAAGAGGCAGAGGCGGAAAGGGACGCGACGAAAAACGCCCAAGAAACAACTCTAAAACCAATGGATCGCATGGCGACAACAACAAACGCCGCTACAACAGAAAGAAGAACGGCGTAAAGGAGCAGAACAATAACGAGACTTCTGCTACAGAAACGCCACAGACCACAAATGCTCAAGAGACCGTTGCAGAAACAACTACTCCGGACGGCACACAACCCACTACGCAAAAGAAGCGCAGACGCAAGCCGAACCGCAAGCCTGCCAATGCAGAAGGCGGCAACAATCAGCAGGCGGAGAATGAAGCCAAAGAGAGCAATGCAAACAATAACAAGGGCGATAACGCTAAGAGACGCAATGAACGTGCTGCACGTGATGGCGAACAGGCAAAGCAAAACAACGAACAACCTAACCGTAATGGCGGACAGACAAAACGCAACAATCAGCAACGTCGCCAGCGTAAGGACAACGCTTCACGCCGTTCAACTCAGAATCGCAAGCAGGATAGAAAGGAGAATGGAAAGAGCACCACAGCAAAATCCACTCCCAATGTGCCAGCAATAAAACAGCCAACCACACTTACAACTATCCTTAAAAAGCCATTAAACTGGCTAAAGTCGCTCGGAAAGAAGAAAAATTAAAGAAAACCACGAAAAAGGTGCGCAAATATTTTGGAGTTTCAAAATAAATGCGTACCTTTGCACTCGCAATTAAGGAACAACACTTAATGCTTTAGACAATGGCTCCGTAGCTCAACTGAATAGAGCCTCTGACTACGGATCAGAAGGTTGCAGGTTTGAATCCTGCCGGAGTCACACAGAGTTCAAATAGAGTTTTAAAACTCCATGAGAATTTCTAACGAATAAAAATAAGAGAAGAGGATATTACTTTACGTAATATCCTCTTTTTCTGTATATTACGCTTCCCTACCCCAACGGAAAGCAGCCGATGTAGCCCTGGCTGATGTCGCTGACGGCGACAATGGCGGTGGCAGACTGCAGCTGCTGCAAGGCTTCCTCGAAGCCGTCGAGTCCGCAGACCTTTGCGAAGACAAAGTCATGGGCCTTGGCGAACTTGTTTGTTTCTGTGAGGGATGCGAAGAAGGCTGTGACATCCCAATTGATATTCTTGTCTATCATTTCGTTTGTCGTTTGATGTCTTCAACTTCTTTAGCCTTAGCGTCGAGTTCTGTGAGTGCTCGCCATGTGTCCATAGAGAGCACCGCTTCCTCTTTGGTGATGTCACCTCCAGTAAGCGCACGGATCTGTGCATTCATGGCAGTCCATAGCACCTCGCCGATGGGCGGTGCATAGCCAAGTAGGTCTTCTGAAGAACTGGACATTGGCTGCAGGAAGTGCGGAAACAGACGGGCGAAGTAATGCTTCAGCGACGAGAACCAATAGAAGGCGTTGAGCAAAAGCGGTGTTGTTAGGTGACGCGACTTGACCTTTGGGTACAGAAGCGTGGCGAGGTGGCTAAGCAAAGCCTCGTTCTTGGTGTGGAGAAAGCCCTGATAGTAGTTGTCGGCAGAGATGAACGTCGAGAACGGCACGCCCTGGAAGTCGGCTTCGATGGCAGTGGTTCTTCAGATTTTTGTGATACGAACCGGCAACGGAGCGAATTGCAGTAAGAATTCCAAAGATGCCGTAGCTGCTTGCACTTGTCTGATGGTCAGCGTTGTTTCCTGCTTGGGCGTATGGCGCTGCTTCACAAGATAGCTGCCGTCATGCGTCTTGCATAACACTCTTAGGTCTGCCCATTTGAACAGACAGAGCGTGAGTATTTCTTCCATGGGCAAATCATGCGAGAACTGCGTGAAGAAATATTGAAGTTGGCTGTCAGATAGTGACTGCCAATCTGTGGGTAGAGATAAATCGAAAAATGCTTCCATACTGCGAAAGTACGGAAGCATTTTATGGTGAGAAAAGACAAGATTATTTTATAACATAACGGAAGATGTCAAAGCGAGAAAAGCCAATGCTTTCGAGAATTTCCCTGCTTTTGATTTGATTGCTTTTATTGTTGTAGTTTTTTATGAGAGGAATTCTGATAATGGTCTTATCTGCATACCCATTGTCTACAAGCCATTTGAGATTGGCTAATACAAAAGAATTGTCCTTGCCTGTGTATTGCTTGTAAATAAACTCGTCCATATCTTTGATGTCAATCACTAAAAGGTCAGCAAATTGAGCAACTTTAAAGATATTTTTGTTCGGTACATTCAATGAAGATTCTATGGTGATTTTCCATTCCTCTGGCATTTTTCGAGTAAACTCACTTATAAAATCAGCGTACAGCAGTGGCTCACCACCACCAAAAGTAACTCCTCCACCCGTAGCAAAAAAATAAATATTGTCAGGCATCAAGCGTTCTATCAGTTTATCAACAGTAAGCTTACATTCTGGAGATTCTTTGAAGCATTGGGCGTTTATGCAATATGCACATCTAAGTGGACATTCATGAAATGCAACGAGAGTAGTGATGCCGTCACCGTCTGTAGCCAAGCGGTGACGGTCAATTCCTATCAATGGTGCTTCTAATGGTGGCATAAGTTACTTTAGCATAATATCTATTGGTATCATAATTTTCGCACATGTCGGCTTGCCGTCTTTTAAGGTTGGCTTCCATTTAGGCATCGCTTTTACAAGTCGTAACACTTCCTCTTTCATCTCTTGAGGACAAATTGTTATGACTTTAACATCGGCAAGACTGCCATCACCCAACACATAAAAATAAACATTTATGCGCTGCTGATATGCTCCTTGTAAAGTTTCAGGTACACATAAATTTTGTTCTACAAAATGTAGCAGGGCACTGTTGCCGCCAGGATAGAATGGCCCTGTGTCAAAATCTTTATTTTCAACAACCATTTTTCCTTCCTGTTTTTTCTTGCGACGCTTCTTTGTTTTAGGCTTTTGTGGTGCAACTACAACCATTTCTCCTAAAAGATCATCGTCTTCTTCCGTTAGGCAAAGCGTGTTAAAGCCTTTCAAGTCCAGTTCGCTGAATGAATAGACCTTGTTTTTATAACCAATATATTCCAATCGTAGCGTGGAATCCCTTGGAAAGGTAACAGAAAAGTTTCCGTCAATGTCTGTAATGCTGCCGGATCGTTTGTTTCCTACAACAATAATTACACCAACAATAGGAGTTCCGTCAGCATCTTTCACACATCCATTGATTGTAACTTGTGCTCTTGTTGGCAGAGAGTCTGCTGCGATTACTTCATTACCAATAGGTACAGACGGTGACGAAGTTTGGGCATATACATTATATGGGGTTACCAAAATGCCAATGGCAACACCTGTAACACAAACAGCCTCTCCCATGCGTTTGCGTAAAGACAATTCCGACTCTATATATTTTCTTTCAGTCTCGCATGCTGGACATGTTCCACTGCAATGTCCTTTGAAGTGGCAAACTCTTGGCTCGTATGCAATGCCATTCATGTCAGCAATCTTTTTTCTGACAGCTTTCAGTACGTCGCAAATTTTTCTACCCCTATCCATACTAATTATTATTAGTCAATGGCAAAGATAACAATTTTTTCTTAGAAAAAGTAGCCTCCTGCTTGCTTTTTATTTTTATAACCATGGTCTTCAAAGAGTTTGGTTGTTTCTGAGTTTTTCCATTCAGCGAACACGTTGCCCTTTGGCTAAACGAATGCGACTGGCATCCTCATTGAGGATGATCACGCTGACGCAAAAGCCGAAGTGCTTGAAGTCCTGGCACACTCCGAGGAAGTAACTTGCGAGGTCGTTGTCCAGCATAAAGTCATCCACTTGCGCTTGCACTTGTGCGGTGGCAAGCTCTGTGTCATAGACAAGTCCGCTGCCATAGCAGACTTCAGCGTTGAACATCTGGCAAGTGCTCATTGTCTCGTCAGACTCGATGAGATCAATGATATTGTACGGCATCTGGTTGTCGCCTCCCCACGGGATGTACTTCATCTTGTCGTTGATGATGATTGGTGCGATATTGTGCTCTTCCTTGAAGACTTCACTTGTCTTGGAGGTGAAAGCTGCGAAGGCGTGGGCACCAGGGATGGTGACAACGGATGTTGGTGGAATAAATGAAAAATCGCTCATATCTTGCTTTTTTAGAGCAAAGATATGAGCGAAGGATGGGTGGTGAAAAGACACTATGATTGGTTGCCTAATTAGGTAATATCACTTTTCATTTTCATCGGAATGTATATTATGGTATTTGTACCACCAATACGACGAGCCTTCTCTTCCAAAAAACTCGATGTAATGATAAGCAAGTATTTTTATATCTTGCTGATTCTTCTCATCGCCCCAGCATGGAGATAGATGAGTATCTTTGTATGTAAAAGATTCTGTTATTTCAAACAAACCAACACTATGTTCACTTATACCATACGTCAAAAATCCATTTAGTGTAAATGCTACAACCCTCAATCCTCTTGATACTGAATCAAAGACGCATTGACGCCATGAGCTATCGGTGATACACGATGACTTAGAAATGCTGTTAGAATCAACAAATTCTTTAAAGAAGTGATATGCAACAGGTACGAAGTTATCAGTTGGGGCAGCTGTAGAAGCTCCTACAACACCATAAAAGGAATCACCTTCTTTCATTTTGCGACACTCATATGAAATATCAGAATCATGTCTGATTGCTAACAAATAAACACCTGTTTTTGGAGCTGTAATATTATTTTCTAATATCAGACGCCAATGATGCTTTTTCAATATATTTGATGTCTTTATTTCCACATTCTTGTCGGTGTAAGAAAAGGTGATTTGCTTATCTCTGCAAATGAATTCACAAATCATGTCTTCATCTTCATATGCACATCCTAAATCATCTTTTATAATACAGTAGTTTCCATATTTATTGTTAAAGGTTGTACTTAGCTTGTCATATGTGCTTTTGAAAAGATTTTCGTCTTCAAAAACACCCAAATCAGCATCAATGCTCCAAATGGCCTCACGAAAAAAATCCAACTTAACTTTTTTGCAATGAAACCCTTCAAATGTTATGTTCCGGACTATAATTTTATAGTCATACGTCTCCTCAAAATCATAGTTATTCTTCTTTAGGAATCTTATTATTTTGTTTCTTTTTGTTTCAGCCATCGTAAATCCGAAGAATGTACACTTAATAGGGTTCTTCTTTTTGCTCATATTCTTTGTATAATAAATTAGGTTTAAAGAGTAAAGCAAAGGTAGTCATAATAATCAATAAAAGTATAAATGTTTCTGAAAAACTTCTGTATTGGATAAAATAGTTGTTGCTGGAAAATAGACTGGACTTAGATGTGTATGATTAAATGATGAATGTATAGCGGATAGTATGAAAAATCGCTCATATCTGGCTTTTGGGGGGGCAAAGATATGAGCGATTGGGCGGTGAGGAAAAGGCAATTAATTGTGGTTGCAAATCACACGAAGTTAAATTTTATCTCTGTGATGTACTCATCTCCCAGTCATGCAGAATGGAAAACTACAACAATATCAATGGAGTTGCTATTTGTAGTTCAAAGCCAATTTATTTGTAGTTTTATTTAGATTTTCAAAAATAATCATTACATTTGCAGTGATTTATCCTTTGGAGTAACCCGATATGCGGGAGCCCCATTTCGACACATAGGTGTGGATGAATCCGGGTAAGGGAGGCATATCCTCCGCTTACCATTTTATTTAGCCTTACTGCTTTTCCTTTTTATGAGCAAAAGCAATATTTTTCGACAGATAAGCTTAAACAGTTTTATAGAGGTTACATTTGAAGCAAATCAACCTCCTTCAGCAAGTTCTATAAATGCACAGTTAATTGATGAAGTTCAGAAGTATTTGGAGCCAAATTTAGATTGTGACAAGTTACAAAAAGAACTTGAAGCAAAGTAATTAAAAAAGCCTTTATGAATAGACAAGGCTTTTCCTTTTACTTCTGATAAGCCGCATTATCCGTACGAGTTGCCTGAAGGATGGGCGTGGTGTAAGTTAGATGATTTGGCTTTTTACAAAAAGGTCCTTTTGGCAGTAGCCTTACAAAAGCCATGTTTGTTTCCAAAGGTGATGATACATACAAAGTTTATGAACAAAAGAATGCAATTCAAAAAGATTGCACGCTTGGTACATATTACATTTCAAAGGAAAAGTATGAGTCACTTTCTGGTTTCGCAATCCAACCATTTGATATAATTGTAAGTTGTGCAGGAACAATTGGTGAAACCTATGTATTGCCTCGAAATATACAGAAAGGCATTATCAATCAAGCATTGATGCTCATACGGCTTTACTATCGTGATATTGAACAATTCTATCTTCTATATTTTGATTTCATACTGAAAGAAGAAGCAAAAAATAGTAGCAAAGGAACAGCAATTAAGAATATACCTCCTTTTGATGTGCTAAAAAACTTCTATATTCCAATACCTCCGTTGAAAGAACAAATAAGGATTTTGGATGAGATAAACAAATGGATGTCATTTGTTGAACTTATAGAAACTGGCACAGCAAACCTACAAAACGTTATAAAACAGACTAAATCAAAAGTCCTTGACCTTGCTATTCACGGCAAACTCGTACCCCAAGACCCAACGGACGAGCCTGCAAGTGAACTGCTCAAGCGCATTAATCCAAAGACTGAGATTACATCTGATAACGGGCATTATCAGAAGTTGCCCGAAGGATGGGTGATTACACCCATGCAAACACTATGTGCTTTGGTAGATGGAGAGAAGCAAAATGGCATCGAAAGAATAAATCTTGATGTGAAGTATCTGCGTGGAGAACGAGAAGCTAAAGTATTAACGTCAGGCAAATATACAGCTGCAAACACTTTACTGATTTTAGTGGATGGTGAAAACTCTGGAGAAGTTTTTCGTGCGCCAGTAGATGGCTATCAAGGTAGCACGTTCAAGCAACTTTCCATTCATGAAGAAATGTACACCGACTATGTTCTACAAGTAATAAACCTGCATCGAAAGACGCTAAGAGAGAATAAGGTCGGTTCGGCCATTCCGCACCTGAACAAGAAGTTATTCAAGGCTATCAATGTGCCTATTCCTCCATACGAAGAACAAAAAAGGATTGTAAATGCCATAAACCAAACATTTACAACCCTCGATAAGATAATGGAGAATCTATAGGTTCTCCATTATTAAATCTAAAACACCAAATGTTTCTTCTATTTTGTTGATTATGCGTTGCTGCTCTTGATACGGTGGAAGACACAACGGAATATCAAGATACTTATCGAGAATGAGATTATGCAATCCTGTTGTTTGGGTTTGCATTAATCTCATTTCTCCTTTCTGATATTTGCTCATAATATAATAGTACAAATACTTATAAGAAAGAACATCTTTATAGTGAATTCTTAACACCATCGTGAAATTGCTAAAAGAAAAGATCGCATCTTTACCTTCATACAAAATAGCACGTCCTACAGGATTATTATCACTACCACCAGATTTCTCCACAATCAAATCGCCATTCAAAAGATGACGTTTTTTGAAAGCTCGTTCTTCAACATCAATGTATTCAATTTTTGAGTAATCCAATTTAAAATCCTTTGTAAAATTGGCATTGCGTATTACACCAACTTTCACAAATGGCTCCTTCTTACCTTTCCACAACCCATTGATATTTTCACACATCTCAGATATCGATGTAATCACCCATCCTTCGGGCAACTTCTGATAATGCCCGTTATCAGATGTGATTTCCGCATTAGGATTGATGCGCTTTAACAGCTCTGTAGCAGGCTCGTCCGTTGGATCTTGAGGGACGAGCTTGCCGTGAATGGCAAGGTCTAAAACCTTAGATTTTGTTGTCTTAATTAATGTATTTAGATTGTCTGTATTATTTTCAATGGATTTGAACAAATCAAACCATCTATTTATTTCGGCTACAATACGCTTCTGCTCATTAACGGGAGGAAGATTTATTGGAATATTATGCAAATCGTTAGACGAAAGACTCATCAATCCAATACCTTTACCTTTAATTAAATTCTTAAATTTATTATACATTAAAGAATAGAAAAAGTATTCAGCACAAACTGGCAGCCAAGACCTTAATCTATGAAGATGGTTTTGAATACATATAGGATATTCATAATTCCAAATAGCAGAACGCCCAACGTCTCCACCTTCACAAACAAGTAAATCTCCTTTTGTTACGGTACACTTTTCCAACTCATTATTTGTAAAAAACATTTCTTTTACATTTGAAAGATCAAATTCACCCCAATAGACATTTGAAGTCGTTATATATTTTAATAACCTACCTTCTTTATTTGATGACGATTTCTGCTTTCCATTGTTATGCTGAAAAATTTCACCTAATGTAGTTATAGTCCAACCCTCTGGCAGCACATTCTCATAATGCGGCTTATCAGAAGTTGTCTTAGTCTTTTTAGGGCGTTTGATTTTGCCTTCTTTGATAAGGCGTTCTTTCTCGGCACGGATGCGCTCGAGGAGTACTGATGCAGGTTCATCGTTAGGGTCTTGCGGTACAAGTTTGCCATGTATCGCAAGGTCAAGTATCTTTTGGCGTAATGCTTTAGTATTCATTTGTTATTTATCTTCTTCAAGTTTCTTTATTTCCTCGTTCTCTTCAAACTCCTCAATCCATTCCTTCACCTTAGCTTGCAGTAAAGCCTTGTTAGGCAAATAGAGTTGGTAAGCCGACGCATAGATATTGGCATCCTTAGGTAGAGTCAGCTCTACGAGAGCATCATTCTTTTCCTTACAAAGAAGAATACCAATGGTTGGTTTCTCGAAATCCAACTTGACATAGCGGTCATAATAGTTGACATACATCTGCATCTGTCCGAGGTCCTGATGAGTGAGTTTGTCTATCTTCAAATCAATGAGCACATAGCATTGCAACAAGCGGTTGTAAAACACCAAGTCAACAAAGAAATGCTGTTCTTCAAAAGTAAACCGCTTCTGTCGTGCCTCAAAAAGAAAGCCTTTGCCAAGTTCGAGCAAGAATTGCTGCATCTTGCTGATAATGGCGTTCTCCAGTTTAGACTCGGAATAAACGGAATCCGGCTTCAATCCCAAGAACTCCAATGTGATAGGATTCTTTATGATGTCTGATAGCTTTTCTACTGTCTGCCCCTCTTTCGCCAAGCGCATCACCTCGTCCTTATTGCGACTCAAAGCCAACCGCTCATAAAGACAACTACCAACCTGTCTATTCAGTTCACGCACACTCCAATTCTGTTGTTTCGCCTCAATCTCATAGAATTTGCGCTCATCATGATTCTCAATACGCATAAGGATAAGATAATGCGACCATGACAAATCAAACTGAATTTGACAAACACCGTCTGTCAAATTCGCATACGCCAAATAGAACTGTCGAATCTGTCTTAAATTAGAATAAGACCAACCCTCACCATACTTCAGACACAGTTTCTCAGAAAGAGCTTTTAACACCTTCTTGCCATACGCTGCACGCTCATATCCCTGCTGCTCATCTTCCACAATATATTTACCAACACCATAGTAAGTGTAGACCATTGTAGTGTTCACAGTAGTTTTAACATGCTTGTGCGCCTCGTCAATAAGTTTTGAGATATGCCCAAAGAGAGCATTCTCTCGCTTTATGATTTCATCCATGCCCTTAATCCTCCTTGATGTCAACCAATATTTTTTCAAGTTCACTCACCGCCTTGCTGATGTTTTGGCTTTGTTCCTTTATGGTAGCCATCAGTTCTTCCAGAGTATGTTCCTCTTCCTCGCCACCCTGTTTAATCCAAGTGATATCGAGTGAAGTCTTGTCACGGGCGATGAATTCTTCAACTGAGTATTTGCGCCAACGTCCTGACGGATTACTCTCAGCATCGTAGGTTTCGGTGCGATTATTGATATTGTCGGGATTATAGCATTTCACGAAGTCGTCAAGATGATGGCGCTCCAATTTGTTGGTGGCAAGCGTATGCTTGACGTCGGTACGGTAGTCATAGAACCAAACCTCCTTTGTTGGCTGTCCCTTTGTGAAGAACAGCACGTTAGCCTTTACGCCCTGCGCATAGAATATGCCAGTAGGCAGACGCAGGATGGTATGCAGATTGAAGTCAGAAAGAAGGCGTTTACGGATAGTCTCGCCAGCACCACCCTCAAAGAGAACGTTGTCCGACAGTACCACAGCAGCACGACCACCCACTTTCAGCATGAGCATCATGTGCTGAAGAAAGTTCAGCTGATTGTTCTTCGTCTCAACATAGAAGTCGGGGCGGTTAAGCTCCACAGACCCTGCCGGACGCTGTCCGAAAGGAGAGTAATCTCATTTGTAAGTAGCAGCTGCGAGATGTGGTTGGCTTGCTCGAAGGAAAGCATTGAAGTCTCCACTTCGTGTTCGTATGCCGATTTGTCGTCATAGAACGTGGTGAGTCCGAGACATGTAGCCGTGGAGCTATAGCTCCGGCATCACGTTGACGGCACACAAGCGCAGCGCTGTATAATTGATAGGGTTTTCTTCAAGTCGGACGACACGCGGCGTCGGTTCACCGACAGCGTGAATGAGACACTCCGTGTAGCAAGTGAGAGTCTTGTTAGGTAGTGCTAAGAAGGAAATGCATTGCACCGCATTGCGTGGCAGCACGAACGAAGACAACGTGGTGAGGAAGTGATGCTGTATGTACACTGCCCCACTCCAGTACGGTATGTTCAGTCTTGAATAGATGAACGTTCGCTCTGGTGTCATCGCTTCCTCGGTATCGGAGTCTGCCGTGATTACAAAGTTGGCGTGAGTAAGCCTCCGCTCTGCAAGGAAATCCTCTATGATGCTTCGCAGATCATAGAGCGATGCTATCTTGTTGTAAGGGAACAGTTCTGTCTCAAAGATTATTGAAGTACCTGTCTGTACAGCAACGATTACGGAAGCAGCATCGGTGGAGATGTCAATGCGGTCTGGGATGGACGAAGTGAAGCTGAAGTCCTGAGGTGAATATCTGATTGTAAGCATACATTTGAAGATTTTTCTTCAAAGATAAAACCCTTTTATGGTAACATAAAAGACTGCTGCGCTTTCCCCCACCCAGCTCGAAGGACAAAGGGTTTTCCTATGGAACGGAGGCAAGTTCGGACTTGCTACGATCTCCCCGCAGTGACATAAGAAAACCCGACTCCTTCGAGCCGGGTGGAAGTGGAAGGCTGCCTAAGCAGCCTTTTCAGCCTTTAGCTTGCGCCCTCTTTTCTTCTTAGGCTTTTCCTCTACTGAAGCTGGCTCCGGCTTCTGCACCTCCTGCACCGTGGGAGCTGTGGCTCCATTTGATAAGACAGGCTGCGCCTCGGCAGAACATTCAAGCGAGCTTGTGTTCTGCACTCGACTTGCACTGTCTTATTAAAAGGTGCGAAGAGCGAAGCGAAGGAGGTACTGAATACGGAGCATACCACTGAAAAAAAGAAAAGCCTTCATCCTGCGTTGGGCGCAAGACAAAGGCGTATAGTAAAGGGTGATTAGACAGTGTTCCGCTTCATTGGAATATTACCACCATGTATCAGAATCATAATATGGGGTATTATCAATATTGTCAAGCAACTTAGAAAAATAATTATGTAAGAAAATGGCTCTCTTAAATATATCTTGCCAACCTTTTTGTGAAAGTTCAAAATGCTCCTCTTTCTCAAATAAATTTTGATTACTACCAAATAAAGTATTTAATCCCTCAACTATTTTCTCTGTCAATGGACGTAGAAAGTAAATGAGAGAAAGTTGTTCATACCCTTTTGTAAAGTTACTATGAATTTCAAATTTTATTAAATTGAGTACATCCCATTCATAGCAACAATAATACTCATCATATGTTTCAGTAGCCACAATAACGCCATGTGAAACTATCTTTGTGATTTGTTGTTTTAAATATTCTTGCTTAGAATTATATTCATCGATACATTCCGTTATCGAATCATGCCCATACAGAATTACCATCGGATCATTTGGGTCAGGGTTTGACTCATATACAAATTTACTCCAATCAATAACTTGTACAGACAAAAGATTAGTCTGTGTGTCACAAACAAGATAATGCTTAATGTCTTTGAACATATTAGTCCGAATTTTAATTACAAAGATACATAGTTTTTTTGTAAATACGCAATAAAAGAGTATTTATCTTACTCCACCAATCGCAATTGGATATAAATCGTGCTGTGGGAACTTCTCGCAGCCGATATAGAGCGTGTCGAAGGCATCGGTGCCGTCGGTACGGTGTTCGAGAAGGTATTCTTCGGACTCCGGCTGCTTCTCCATAGACTTGTTCTTGCGGAAGCCGTTGCGTCCTCGCTCCACTCCTGCTGACTGGATGGCGAGTATAAGATCATCGTTGTTTTGGCGGTTGAAGTACGGCATAAGGCGTTGCTTCCCGACAAAGCCCTGGTTGAGGTTGTGTCAAAGCTCCTTTTTGTTATATACACATAATACCCAAGCAGACATTAATAATGTCACATACCGCCTTCTTAGGTGAGGCTGACTATCAAAACGAAGATATAATAAGATAGGCGTAACACGATGTGTAACACTTTTCATTTGAATTTGTATTACACATCGTGCTACACAATATAACTATTCCTCCCCTCGCAACACTGGCAGTGAGATGTGGTACTTCACGGCGAGGATGCGTATTGCTACGATAAGGAGGAAGGCGGTGATAACAGAAATGGTCATATCGCAACCAAGCTCTACGAGTGCCCAATAAGCCAATCCGCCGATGATGCTCGCCATAGCGTATATCTCCTTCTGGAAGATGACGGGCACGTTGTTCAACAGCACGTCGCGGATGACACCGCCTGCCGAACCCGTTATGGTACCCATGATTATAGCCACCCAAAAGGCGTGACCACAGTCGAGTGTCTTCTGCAAGCCGGCTACGGTGAAGAGCGCCAAGCCGAGCGTGTCGAAGAAGAACCACGTATTGTCAAGACTTTTCAACGATCGCGCAAAGACGATGACGAACATCTGCGCCATGAACGTACAGATGAGATAAATAGAGGAAGTCATCCAGAACGGCGTTACGCCGAGCATTATATCGCGCAGCGTACCTCCACCGATAGCCACGGCAACGCCACATACGAAGCCTCCGAACCAGTCGAAGCGCTTGGCTGCGGCATGACGGATGCCAGAGATAGCAAAGGCGAAGGTACCAAGAAACTCAATAACGTTAAGTAGGGGCTGGTAGATATCTTCTGTAGGCATCATATTTAGTTAACAACATTAGTAGGTGAGCCTTCAAGAAACGATTTGATGTTGTTCACGGCGATATCCATCAAGCGCAGGCGAGCCTCAAGCGTAGCCCATGCCACGTGTGGCGTGATGAATGCATGTGGTGCACCGACAAGAGGATTTGACGGCGATGGTGGTTCGCATGAAAGCACATCAGCACAATAAGCACCGAGCTTGCCCGAAGCAAGTGCGTCGGCTACATCTGCTTCGTTCACAAGTGGTCCACGACCAGTGTTGATGAGTATCGCGCCGTCACGCATCTTCTCGATAGAAATGTTGTTCATCAGTTCGCGTGTTGTGTCTGTAAGCGGGCAATGCAGCGATACGACATCGGAAGCGCCGAATAGTCCGTCGAGCGTTGTCTTACGAATACCCTCTGGGAGCTGATCAGGAGTCTTGCTTGTGTACGCAAGCACGTTCATGCCGAACGCCTGCGCTATCTGCGCCACCTTCATGCCAATGTTTCCAAGTCCTACAATGCCGAGAGTCTTGCCTGCAAGCTCAAAGAGCGGCTTATTCCAGTAGCAGAAGTCTGGACAACGACTCCATACGCCGTTGCGAGTCTCTTCGGCATAGTGTTCTACATGGTTAGAGACATTGAGCAAGTGAGCGAACACCATCTGTGCCACGCTGTCCGTGCTGTACGCCGGAATGTTCGTCACAACGATGCCACGCTCGCGTGCCGCCTTTGTGTCTACCACGTTGTAGCCAGTAGCAAGCACACCGATATACTTCGTGTTCTTGAGCTGGGCTATGATGTTGGCGTCGAACACCGTCTTGTTAGTAAGCGCAATCTCTGCGTCGCCCACATGCTGCAGCACTTCTTCGGGCGCTGTGCGCGGATAAACGGTAAGTTCGCCAAGTTCTTCAATTCTGTTCCACGAGATATCGCCAGGATTTACACCCTGACCGTCTAACACTACTATCTTCATATTCCTGTCAATATTATTGGTTGAATTACTTTATTCGTTCTTATACTTATCGCCCCAACACTGGAGCATGTGCTGATACTGCCGCTCCTCAATTGGCGAATGTTGCGGTTGCCAGATGCGTGTATCCTTAAGCGCATCGGGCATATACTGTTGTGGGGCAAAGTGGTTGGGGTAATCGTGCGAGTATTTATAGCCGTCGCTGTAGCCGAGGTCCTTCATCAACTTCGTCGGAGCATTGCGCAGATGGAGCGGAACTGGCTGGTTGCCAGTCTGACGCACAATCTCCAAGGCGTGATTGATGCCGAGATACGCCGAGTTGCTCTTCGGACTTGTAGCAAGATATACCACAGCCTCAGCCAGCGGTATGCGTCCTTCGGGCCAACCAATCTTCATCACCGCGTCGAAGGCGGCGTTGGCAAGCAGAAGTGCATTGGGGTTGGCGAGTCCGATATCCTCAGCCGCACTAATGACGAGGCGACGGGCTATGAACTGCGGGTCTTCCCCACCCTCTATCATCCGTGCCATCCAATAGAGTGCGCCGTCGGGATCACTACCGCGTATACTCTTTATGAACGCCGATATAATGTCGTAGTGCATCTCGCCTTCCTTATCATATGCAAGCGGGTTCTGCTGCAGGCACGCCACAACCATCTCGTCGTCTATCACAATCTGATCGCCGGGACACGACTCAACGACGAGTTGCAGGATGTTGAGCAACTTGCGTGCGTCGCCACCGCTATAGCGCAGCAAAGCGTCGGTCTGCTTCAGCTGGATATTAAGCTTCGAGAGTTCAACGTCGGTCGTAACTGCGCGGTTGAGCAGTTGCAGCAGGTCTTCCTTCTCCAAAGGTTTCAGAACATACAGCTGACAGCGCGACAGCAACGGGCGTATCACCTCGAACGACGGGTTCTCTGTGGTGGCACCTATGAGCGTGACGATGCCCCGCTCCACAGCGCCGAGCAGCGAATCCTGCTGCGACTTGCTGAAGCGGTGAATCTCGTCGATGAAGAGAATGGGCGAAGCCGAATTGAAGAAGCGTCCGCTCTTGGCACGCTCTATCACGTCGCGCACATCCTTAACACCACTCGTCACGGCACTAAGCGTGTAGAACGGTGTCTCAAGACGATGCGAAATAATCTGTGCGAGAGTGGTTTTGCCCACTCCGGGCGGTCCCCACAATATAAAGGAGGACACGCGTCCGCTCTCAATCATCTTGCGCAGGACGGCATCCTTGCCCACTAAATGCTGCTGTCCGACATAATCGTCAAACGAGCGCGGGCGCATTCTTTCAGCTAATGGTTCACTCATAAGTACAAAATTAGTTATTATATGCGAAATAGCAAAAATTTGCCCCATTTTTATTCACCTCAACTCCTCAACTTTGCTTGAAAAAGCGACAAAAGAAATGCCCATTAGTCAGACATTGAAATCTGATTAATGGGCATTGATAAATTATAGCATAGGAGGTGTGAGCAATCTTTCTCATACCACATATCCACAGCAAGGATGCCGTAGACTCCTACGTAGTTTAATCCTCAGCAAGCTTCAGCTGCTCTGCAACCTCATCGCAGATGCGCTTTGCAAACTCTTCCTTAGTCATGGTAGCCTGCTCGCCACCACCCTGCTTACGCATAGAAACGAGACCCTCTGCAGCCTCCTTCTCGCCAACTACAACCATGTACGGAACACGCTTGAGCTCGTTGTCGCGAATCTTGCGGCCGATCTTCTCGTTGCGGTCGTCGATAAGAGCGCGTACGCCAGCCTTGTCGAAGAACGCCTTCACCTCGCGAGCGTAGTCGTTGTACTTCTCCGAAATCGGGAGGATAGCCACCTGATCAGGGATGAGCCACAACGGGAAGTGACCTGCTGTATGCTCGATGAGTACGGCTGTGAAGCGTTCGAGCGAACCGAACGGAGCGCGGTGAATCATAACCGGTGTCTGCTTAGAGTTGTCCTCCGCAGTGTACTCGAGCTTGAAGCGCTGCGGCAAGTTGTAGTCGACCTGGATTGTACCAAGCTGCCAACGTCTGCCGATAGCGTCCTTCACCATAAAGTCGAGCTTCGGACCATAGAACGCAGCCTCGCCTACCTCCTCGTGAGTCTCAAGACCCTTCTCGCGGCAAGCCTCGCGGATAGCGTTCTCGCTCTCTGCCCAAATCTCCTCGCTACCGATGTACTTCTCAGTATCCTTCGGGTCGTGAAGTGAAATCTGTGCCTCGTAGTTCTCGAAACCAAAGATACGGAACACCTTAAGGATGATGTCGATGATGTTCTCGAACTCCTTCTTTACCTGCTCTGGGCGCACGAAGATGTGAGCGTCGTCCTGAGTGAAGGTACGAACACGTGTCAAGCCGTGAAGCTCACCGCTCTTCTCGTAGCGGAACACAGTACCGAACTCTGCGATGCGCAACGGCAGATCTTTGTACGAACGCGGCTTGCGTGCGAACACCTCGCAGTGGTGCGGACAGTTCATCGGCTTGAGCATATACTCCTCGTCCTCCTCCGGTGTGTGGATAGGCTGGAAAGCATCCTTGCCGTAGTGAGCGTAGTGGCCCGAAGTCACGTACAGGCTCTTGCCACCGATACCCGGAGTGATAACCTCCTCGTAGTTGTACGGCTTGAGCATCTTGCGGAGCAACTCCTGCAAGCGCAGACGCAACTGTGTACCCTTAGCAAGCCAGATAGGCAGACCCTTTCCTACACGGTCAGAGAACATGAAGAGTTCCATCTCCTTGCCAATCTTGCGGTGGTCGCGCTTCTTAGCCTCCTCAAGCATGAGGAGATACTCGTCGAGCATCGACTTCTTCGGGAACGAGATACCATAGATACGAGTCATCTGGTCGCGCTTTGCATCGCCACGCCAGAACGCACCGGCTACGCTCGTAATCTTCACAGCCTTGATAGCACCTGTGTTCATCAAGTGCGGACCACGGCAGAGGTCGGTGAAGTTGCCCTGTGTGTATGTAGAAATTGTGCCGTCCTCGAGGTCTTCCTCGATATGCTCGCACTTGTACTCCTGACCGTCAGCCTTGAACTCAGCAAGAGCCTCTGCTTTTGACACATCGCGACGAACGACAGCTTCGTTCTTCTTAGCCAGTTCCTTCATCTTAGCCTCAATCTTGGGGAAGTCATTCTCACTGATGACATCACCCTCCTTCGGCATAACATCGTAGAAGAAGCCGTTCTCCACAGCCGGACCAAAGCCGAACTGAATGCCAGGATAGAGTTCCTTCAGCGCCTCAGCCAAGAGGTGGGCAGAAGTGTGCCAGAAAGTGTGTTTGCCTTCCTCGTCCTCAAACTTGTAAAGAGCGATAGTTGCATCCTCGTTGATAGGACGGTTGAGTTCAACTGTTTCGCCATTGACACCGCAAGATACAACGTTGCGAGCGAGAGCCGGCGAAATGCTCTCGGCGATTTGTAACCCCGTTACGCCCTGCTCGTACTCACGAACAGAACCATCCGGAAATGTGATTTTAACCATGACAAATTAGTTTTATTTAATCAAACTGTCCACAAAGTTATACTTTTATTTTTACATACAACCATTTTTGCAAAGAATAATAGACTTTTTTATTTCATAATACCATTATCCGTATCGCTCATCCTTATCCTCCTCTCTGCAGCCTTATGCCTGCCACCTCGGCTAAGCCGCCACGAAATGCTTAGAGCCACCTGGTTGCCGTTGCCCCTCGAATAGCCGATGGTATGCTTATAAAGATTACGGTTCAGCAGTTCGTTCTCGTATGCCTTGTAGTTATTGTCAAGTGGATTTGCCCACGACAACGACAACTGGCAGTCGCGCCACGTATAAGATGCTTTCACGACTGAATAGGCTCCGTTGTATCCTTTCGATTCGCCCTCCAAGAAGCGGCTGCCGTTGTCGACATATCCCTGCAATGTGAAGTTGCCGAGATAAGCCGTGATGCTGCAAGCATAGAACCACGAGGTATAGCAATGAGTATAGTCGTTGCCGAAGTTGAAGCATCTGAACAATCCTCCGTTAGCAGCAATCTGAAGCTTTTCGGGCAGAAGCCAGTAGCCAGCGTATGCCATAACGTTCAATGCATCAATCTCTTTTTGGTTTGTCTGTGTATAGACGAAATGATTGTCGCCAGTCCGCTCATAGTGAGCCATATTCGGTTTGAAGCATTGCTTGAAGTAGCCATCTAAGAAGGTCTGCAAGCGGTTGTTGTTGTATGAGACTTGCAGACGGTGTTCCATATCATGCGACGGCTTCAAGTCTGGATTGCCCACTGTCCATTCCATACTGTTGGTGCGAATCATAGCATCACTCGTCATCGCAATGCGAGACACTTTATCCTGCATCTGACACGTATAACTCAACTGTACGTTGTTGCTGATGTTATATGTGAGCGATGCCTTCGGGTGGAATGTCCCGAAGTTGTATCTATGGCCGTTCTGCGTGTAATGAATGTAACTTGCGCCCACACCTAAAGAATAGCGCAGTTGTCGGAGCGTGCCTTTAATTTCGGCAAAGCCATACAAGCGGTTGTTATCCGTATTTGTCAAAGAAGAAGCATCGCCCTGATAGGAGTTCTTAATGTATTTATAATTATAGTTTACACCCATAGAGAGCGTGAAAGGCTTCAATCGATTCTCGTAGATTACCTCTGCGAGCAGCGAAGCCGTCCTGCCGTCCACATTATATTTATATGGAGAGCCCTCGTCATAGAAAGAACCAGCCTGCGTGTAGATATATGTGCCTACAGCATTGGCGGCAATGGACTGGCGAGGGGTGAACTGGCGGAAGAAGTAAATATCCAATACCGGCGAACAGCTCTTGTCTGCGTTGCGACTTGTTGCCCTGTATTGGCGAGTGCCGTCCGTAATATCCTTAACATCGCAGTTGTCAGGGGCGTTGTTGAACGCTCCGCTCAATGAAGTTTGGAAGACTGTGGCAGTAGAATCCGCCCAATTGTAGGTAAGTTTTGCTTCGTGCGCTATCGATTTGCGAAGCGATTCTACGTCGTTACGGTCTATTATGTGTACGCTGCCGTCAGCCAACGTGTATTCTGCTGTCTGTCTGCTCTTTACGCCTTTGGTCTTATAACCGCTCATACCATACGAGAGCGCCCATTCGCTCTTGCCACGGCTCCACTTGCCGTACACCATTCCATCGCCCTGCAGAGTGGTAAGTGCCGACGTAAGGTCGGTACCAATGGTATAGCCGCTCTCGCTTCTGCGTGTAATGATATTTATGACGTATGCTATGTCGTCGCCATAACGCACACCTGGATTGTTTATGTAGTCGATCTTTGCGATGTCCTTCGGATCGAGAGCCAACATCTCCACCTTGCCCACTACGACACCATCGACTCGGAGCTGAACTTCTCCCCTATTGTCGACAGCCGTAATCGTGTGGTTGATGTTGTCGATACGCAGATTGGCAAACGATAGTTTCTCAAGAATGCTGTAACCATTGTTGGAATACCGCTTTTGAACATCGGTAGGATATATTATCATACCGTCTGCTTTGTTCACAACCTTAGCTGCTTTAACAGTAACTTCATCGAGCGTAACGCGCTCCTCCACATCCTGGGCATAAGCACCGAATGCAGAAGACATAATAATAGAAAGTGTAATCAATCGTTTCATCTTGCACCAAATTTTGTTCTGGTGCAAAAGTAGACTTCTCTTAAAAGAAATCCTATCGATTAGTCTGACATTTCCCTGACAAGTGGCTGACAAACGGCTATCTACTTGAGTCTCAGACTGTAGTTCCTGCCCCTATCCGACACTATCTTCAACCTGCTATTAGCTTCTACAATAGGTTTTATGCGTCTTATCAGCGTGTAGAGCGTATCGCTTGCATCAGGTTTCTTCGGCCATAGCCGCTCGCAAATATCCTGTTTCGATAGCGTATGCGTGTCGTTCGTCATAAACATTTCGAGCAGCGAATGCTGCATAGGCGTAAGACGAATCCGCTCACCCCTTTGCGTCATAAACGTATCGTTATGGAAGACAATACCGCCGTATGATATGCCTTGCGACACCAGCTCCGGTCCTTTCCTCCTTACGTACCACAAACTACAGAACAGCCATAGCATACCGACAAACAATATAGAACCTGATGCCCTCTGATCGGACATCCCAAAGGTGGTGGCAAAGCCACAGTTAGCCTCTGCCACAAGCCGGGTCTCCCAACGTCCATCCATACGCACGGTACGCATGGCTATTCCTGCCGTGTCCTTCAACTCGGCTATGGTGAGGTTGTTGCGATAGCAGCGTATGGTATCTGTAGTGACCACATTGTCGGGCATAGTCGCAAGGACCTGCTCCAATGCTCTATTTACATCCTGCGCTATCATGTGTTCTGTTCTGCGATAGCTGCTTATGCTTGTGCACAATGCGCAGAGCATAAGAAAACTGAATACTATATATGGAAGAGTCTTCATAATTCTATCACTTATTCAACAATTCAAACTCTTACAACATCCACCACATGGCTGCCGGCTCCAATAAGGTCGGCACGCTCGGAGATGCACTTCTGATATTCTATGAAACGCGCAAACGTCTCGTCACTCATGCGGTTGAGACGTGTGCGCATATAGTCGGAAGCGCCGTCGGGCGAGAAGATGGTTACACGTTTCAAGCCGGCACGTTCGTCAAGTCGGTTGATGTCGTCTATACGCACATAGTCGTACAGCTCGTCTGCCTGGGCCTGAATATGGAAATCCCCATCTACCGCCCCACGCTCCATCAGTCCCTCTATCCTGTCCTCGTCGAAGCAATACGACAGGATGCTGTATTCGTTCATCAAGTAAGCCACGAAAATCAGTCCGCCTGGTTTTGTAACGCGCTTTGCCTCGTTCAGGGCCTTCAGCTTCTCCTCATCGCCGATGAGGTGATAGAGCGGACCGAGCAACAGCGTAACGTCAGCAGCCCCCGTAGGCAGGAACGGCATGTTGCGTGCGTCGCCCTGCACAACGTCTGCCGTAGGCTCACGCTTCAAGAAAACATCTATATTGCGACGCACCAGCTCCACCGCCTTCACCCGATAGCCTTCAGCCATAAGAGCCGAGGTGTAGCGTCCCGTTCCTGCACCAATGTCGAACAAGAACGAGTCTGGCTTGATGAAGCGGCGCAAGTGATGCATGGTGGTTTCAAACTCTACGATGCCGTGCCTGCGTTGCAAGCGAAGGTCTTCGGGGTGCTTGTTGTAATGCTTCTCTATATTGGATAATGCCATATTTATATATTAAGAGTTGTGAGTTGAATGATATGTTGTTTCTTCAAACAACGATAATCCTCAACAAAGATACAACATATTACTTATACAACAATTTCTTCAAAAGAATTATTTTACAAATTCCGAACATTTCGGTAAAGCAAGTTGATTTTTAATTGGCTGCGGAAATCGTAAGAGAAATCATCTGGCACACACGATAAAGCACAAGCCTACGGCTACAGCTTAATGCCAAACCTCACGATTCCCTCGTACAGCATCCCCTCTGGCATGAACTTCTTTAGCGTATCCGTCAGCGTGTTAAGCATACGTTGGCGGATATAGTCCTGCTTGATATATAGCGAAACACGGCGCTGGGAGAGAAAGTCGCCCTCAATACGGCGCACGTTCTCACGCTGCTTTTCCGTAAGGTACGACACGTGCATCTCGGGGATGATAGTGAAGCCTCCATTCTCGTCCACTATATTCACCAAAGTTGCCACCGTGCCAGCCTCGTACACACGATTGCCCTTGCTCCTCCCCTTGCAGAAGGAGAACGCACTCTCGCGCAGACATTGCGCACCTCTCATTATCCACATGCCTTCATGCTCCAGATTCTCCGGTCTGAACACGGGCAGTTTTCGCCAGCAGCTCTCCGCAAGGTACACCATGAACCTCTCGGTATAAAGCGGGATCTCGAGTATCCCCTCCCTTCTGTTGTCGGATATGGCGATGCCCGCATCGAGTTCTCCACGCAGAAGCGCGGTTTGCATGAAGTCCACGTCCATCTCCTGTATCGACAGCTCCACCGTCGGGTAATCCTCACGATAATGCCTGATGAACTTAGGCAGGACATACGGAGCGATGGTAGGACCGACGGACAGACGCAGCTTTCCGCCGACCAGCCCCTTGTCCTCCGATACTATCTCGTTTATCCGCTCTATCTCCATCAGCACATGCTCAGCCTGACGGATAATCTTCTCGCCAGCCGAAGTCGGGTTTACCGACCTGTTTGTACGTTCAAAAATCCTTATGCCAAGCTCCTCCTCCAGCTTCTGAAGCATGGCGCTCAGAGTTGGCTGAGAGACATTGCACGACTCAGCCGCTCTCGCAAAATTGCGAAAGCGGCCTACTGCGGTTACATATTTTAGTTGCTGTATATTCATTATATAAACAGATTGACATTAGCCTTCTCGGCACGTTCCATATAGGTCGCCACACCGCCAACGGTGACATTGTCGAGAAGCTCCTCGCGCCTCACGCCCATCACATCCATCGACATCTGGCAGGCTATAAACTCCACACCGTTGTCGACGGCTTGCTGACGAAGCTCCTCCAGAGAGTCCACACCCTTCTTGCGCATCAGATAGCGCATCATCTTCGCACCCATACCCATCATGTTCATCTTTGAGAGGGCAAGCCTCGTAGAGTCAGACGGCAGCATCCACGAAAACATACGCCCGAAAAAGTCCTTGGCCACCTTCGGTCCGTTGGTTTTCTTGATGGCGTTCAGCCCCCAGAATGTGAAAAAGATGCTGACCTTCCTGCCGGTAACTGCCGCACCATTGGCAAGGACAAACGTGGCAAGGACCTTGTCAAGATCATCGCTAAAGAGGATCAGGGTCTTTCCTGAATCCCCCTGCTGCGGCTTGGAAGCCTCAACGGCACAAGGAGTCGTTTTCTCTATCATGGCTATATATACGCCGGACTCAGAGTGCCTGCCCAAGAATCTGTTCCCCGTTGTCCTGCACCAAGCCTCGGCATCGCGTGGGAAGGCGGCATCCGTAGCACGCACTTCCAACTGCTCTCCCGGCGCAAGGCCGTCCATAGCCTGCTTCATCTTGAGGATAGGGCCCGGACATTGTATGCCGCATGCGTCCACCCTCACAATGGTCTTTCCGCCTTCACACACAGATGTCTCGCACGAATGGTTGTAATGTACAGCCGCCTCGCTTGAATGGCTGTCCGCTGCGGTGTCGAAGTCTGCAGGAGCAACCAGCTTGGCTGTAGCAGCCCTATAGGTTTTAAGTCCGCCTATAAGATTTCTTACGTCCCGATAGCCGTTGGCCTTGAGGATGTTGGAAGCCAAATAGCCACGCAGTCCCACACCGCAGAAGAGCCATACGGGAACGTCCGTAGGGATCTCGCCCATACGCTCGCGCAAGTCGTCAAGCGGAATGTTCACGGCTCCGCCAATCGTGCCCAACGCATATTCATCGGCAGTACGCACATCCACAAGTATCACCTTCGTGGTGTCAGCCTGCTCCAGCTCCCGCCAATAGAGTGGAGTCATCTTTCCGGCAAGAATGTTGCCTGCCACATATCCCGAAATAGCCACGGGGTCCTTCGCCGAGGAGAAAGGCGGGGCATAGGCATGTTCCAGCCGGGTGAGGTCGTCGACCGTAGCCCCGGTCTTTATGGCAAGCGCATACTGGTTGATACGCGTGTCCACGCCCTCATAACCTACGATTTGTGCGCCATAGAGCCTTCCGTCACTTGGCGAGAAGGTTATCTTGATGTCCATCTGCCTACTGCCTGGATAATAGCCGGCATGTGAGCCGCTATGAATAGTAGCTGAGAGATATGGTATCTCCATCTGCTTCAGGCGCTTGGCAGGAAGCCCTGTAGACGCCACGGTGATGTCGAATACCTTGGCTATGGACGTTCCGACAGAACCTTCGTATTTCAACCTGTTGCCCAACACCATATTGTCTGCCACAATGCGTGCCTGACGGTTGGCAGGGCCTGCAAGGAAGTTGAGCCAGGGCTTGCCCGTTATTGGGTGAGGAAACTCAATGGCGTCGCCTACAGCATAAATATGCTCATGGGATGTCTGCAGATATTCATCCACCCAGATACCGCGCATCTCGCCAATCTTCAATCCGGCAGTTTGAGCCAAGCGGGTCTCTGCCCTTACGCCAATGCTGAGCAACACCATATCTGCCTTTAGACTGACACCCGATTTGAAGTGGACGGTCAGCTCGTCTCCCTCGCGTGAGAAACCTTCTACGGCTTGCTCCAGATAGAGCCTTACATCCTGCTGCTGCAGATGCTCGTGCACAAGAGCAGCCATGGAGAAGTCGATAGGAGCCATCACCTGATTTGCCATTTCCACCACAGCCACCTGGGCACCTGCATGCTTCAGATTCTCTGCCATCTCCAAGCCGATGAAGCCTCCGCCCACGATTACGGCACGCTTCACCTTATGCTCCGCCATATAGGCCTTTATGCGGTCTGTATCGCTCACGTTTCTGAGGGTGAAGATGCCCTTGCTGTCAATACCTTCAAGCGGAGGCACAACCGGCGATGCTCCGGGCGAAAGCAACAGTTTGTCGTAGCTCTCAACGTATTCTTTGCCGTCAGCGGTATGCACGGTCACCTGCTTTGCTTCGGCATCAATGGCTGTCACTTCGCTCAATATGCGCACATCGATATTGAACCGCTTGCCGAAAGCCTCCAGCGTCTGCACAAACAGGCGGTCGCGGTCTTCTATCACCCCTCCTATATAGTAAGGCAAACCACAATTGGCGTATGATATGTGTTCACCCTTTTCAAAGAGGACTATCTCAGCATCCTCTGTCAAACGTCTGATGCGTGCAGCTGCAGTTGCACCACCTGCAACTCCACCTACGATAATGTATTTCATTTTGCTTGCTGTCATGTTTTTACGTGTTTAAAAGTTTGCAAATCTTAATTTGATGGTGCAAAGATACTCATTCTCTCATAGACTAACAAACGATTCTGTCAATGCAGCAATAGACAGCAACTATCATTCTATCATGACACCATTACAACATCCACCACATGGCTGCCGGCTCCAATAAGGTCGGCACGCTCGGAGATGCACTTCTGATATTCTATGAAACGCGCAAACGTCTCGTCACTCATGCGGTTGAGACGTGTGCGCATATAGTCGGAAGCGCCGTCGGGCGAGAAGATGGTTACACGTTTCAAGCCGGCACGTTCGTCAAGTCGGTTGATGTCGTCTATACGCACATAGTCGTACAGCTCGTCTGCCTGAGCCTGATAGCCTTCAGACATAAGAGCCGAGGTGTAGCGTCCCGTTCCTGCACCAATGTCGAGCAGGAACGAGTCTGGCTTGATGAAGCGGCGCAAGTGATGCATGGTGATTTCAAACTCTACGATGCCGTGCCTGCGTTGCAAGCGAAGGTCTTCGGGGTGCTTGTTGTAATGCTTCTCTATATTGGATAATGCCATATTTATATATTAAGAGTTGTGAGTTGAATGATATGTTGTTTCTTCAAACAACAATAATTCCCAACAAAGGTAATCATAACTTTCAACATTCCACTCTCTACTCTCGTTTTTTTTACAACACACCATTTACTCAATAAAAATTTTGAGTTTACATATAAAGCAATTATTTTTGCAGCGCATAACATAAACAGAAAATTAGAAAGAATATTATGAAACTCAACAAAGTACACCACGTAGCCGTAATCTGCTCCGACTACGAACGCTCTAAACAGTTCTATACCGATGTGCTCGGCATGGAGATCAAGAGCGAACATTATCGCGAGCAACGCGACTCATGGAAGGCAGACTGCTATCTTGGCGACACATACGTCGTAGAACTGTTCTCCTTCCCCAATCCTCCTGCACGTCCGTCATACCCCGAAGCAGCCGGTCTGCGCCACCTTGCTTTCGAGGTGGACGACCTCGCGGCGGCGGTCGGCGAACTCGACAGCAAGGGCATCGCGCACGAGCCTATCCGCACGGACGAATACACCGGCAAGCTGTTTGTATTCTTCAACGACCCAGACGGACTGCCGATAGAACTGTACGAAAAGTAAGGAAGCATCACTTTTAGGTATTGCCCGGCTCGCAACAAAGTTGTATCTTTGCATCGTAACAAACAAATAAAAAGAAGAATATGACAGAAATGACAGCAACAATAATCGTAGGACTTCTCATTCCGCTATTAGGTACGATGCTGGGATCGGCTTTCGTGTTCTTTATGAAACCTCAAATCCGCAACTAAGCTCTTCAGCGTCCTTCTTGCGTCTAAACGTCCTCTCATCACTGAATTAGCAGATAAATTGAGGCTGAAATACCCACTTCTGCCCACAATATCCCCTTGCCCCACTATGCGACTTGAGGCAATACGCAGTATCATACCCATAAGTTGTAGGCGTTATCCAAAATCAGTCTGAAAAATATCTGCGTAAGCATTATTACAGGTATAGATATTCAGCACATACCGCCTTGATGTTCTGATCCACTTGGCTGGTACAGAGACAAACCTGAAGACAAACGCTTTTATGCGACTTGTTGCATTGAGTCCGAACCTCTTT
>OGEG01000524.1_pt1 | contig 39593 bp, 39 predicted proteins | sample 1570621 | NCBI WGS metagenome assembly OGEG01 (sample SAMEA2582130, study PRJEB24529) | metagenome | biome: Human gut stool | place: China | collected 2011 | reverse complement strand
TGCATAGCTATGCCTGATTATCTTTCTATTTTCGGATGATATAATAAAAATGCCTACGGAATCCGCAGGCATTTTCTACAAAAACAACTAACTAAACACATGCAAAGTTAATCAAGCGCACTGGACTTTTCTTTCACAGTACCGTTCGCATTGCGCGCATATATCATAACCTAACATTGCCTTGAGTATAAAATCTTCTCTTTCAATTCTACCGGGTTAATGTCAGATATTGTCATAAGGCTATGGAGTAAGAGAAAATTATGCCAAGTGATTTTTTATGTCGTTCACCCAAGCGTCGATACGTTTTTCCGTCTTATCACTTTCATTGATGTCATCAAGAGCGAGTCCGACAAACATACCGTCGATGACGGCGATAGAGGAGGAGAAAGAATAATCTTTTGCAGATACCTTACCAACGATGGTACAACCGGAATCCTTGATATCTTCGTATATGATACCCATGCCATCGCAGAATGTATCGCAATAAGACTCAGCATCACCACAACCGAACAGGGCAATTGTTTTTTCTTTCAGGTCTGATTCTTTCAACACTTTAACGCCATCATACCAGTCATCCTGCAATTCACCGTCACCCCAGGTGGAAGTTCCTAAAAGAAGAACTTCGTATTCTTTTACCATGTCGGCATTCATTTTGCTGACATCGATTACATCAGATGCGGGAACACCAAGTTTAGAAGCGATTGTTTCGGCAATGCCTTGTGTAGTTCCGGTTGAGGAACCATAAAATATTCCTATTTTCTTCATACTATAAAATGGTTTAATTTGTACGGTTGCAAAGTAACGGCATCAGAGGGGGTTATGAAATACCCACAAATAATGAAATGTTTCTTTGTAGCTAACCACTTATAGGTATGATGGAGTGGGGGTTACTGAATGATTACTGGTTCTCCCAGAAACTTCGGATTTTTGCCGGTCCACAAGTCCAGAAAGAGCTTAACTCTGGCAAACTTCTCCCGGAGTTGTGTTTTGAAACCACTGTAAGCATTCACGTCTTCGGCATTGTATCCTACGGCCTGTAATCCTTTGGCGTGCGCAATGTAAATGGCACGTTGGTTATGAAATTTCTGTGATATGCTTGTGAAGCTTTTCTGTCCGAAAATCTTTTCCATGCGAACTACGGAATCTAAAGTGCGGAATCCTGCATAATCCAGATAAATCTTATCTTCAGGAATACCGCGTAACATCAGTTCCGATTTCATATCTTCCGGTTCATTATAACCTTCGCGATTGTTGTCACCACTGATTACAACCACTTCTATTTTACCGGCTTTATATAAGTCTACCGTTGCCTTTATTCTATTCTGGAAGTATTGGTTGGGGAGTCCGGAACGTAATAGTTTAGAGGTTCCAAGCAGAAGACCAGCTTTATTCTGGGGAATAGAATCGATATTCTGATAGATAAACGCTTTTGCAGTATGGCGTACTGCGTAATTAGCGCAAACTATTACTGCAAATATGAGGATTGTGCCGGTCAGGATAGACCATTTGATCCGTCTTGCCCATTTGGATGATTTTATAAGCTTCTTCATACTAATCAGGTATTCTTACGGTTTTTCTTCAGATCAGGCAAAAACCAGGTAACCAATCCGAGTAACGGCATATAAGCGCAGACATTATAAACAGCTTCGATGCCGAACTTATCCGCCATATTTCCCAATACAGCCGAGGCAATACCTGCCACTCCGAAAGCAAATCCGAAGAATAATCCGGAGATCAGTCCCAGTTTACTGGGTAATAATTCCTGCGCATATAACAGGATGGCGGGGAAAGCAGATGAAAGAATCAGGCCGACACAGAAACTCATAATAATTGTGGCAAGCAAGCCGACATGAGGCATCAGCATACTGAAAGGTGCAGCACCGAGGATGGAACCCCAGATGACATACTTTCTTCCGATACGATCTCCGATAGGACCACCCATCAGTGTACCGATGGCTGTAGCCACAAGAAACACAAAGAGGTAAAGCTGGGAGTCCTGCACACTTACTCCGAATTTATCAATCAGATAGAAAGTGTAATAGCTGCTTAAACTTGCCATATAAATATATTTGGAGAAGATAAGTACCAGTAGGATAGAAATGGAAAGAACCGTTTTCCCCATAGGCAAAGGCATCTGCATATGAGGTTGCAAGGCAATATGATCACGTTTCATCCGGGTAATGTATCCTTTGTACCATTTACCGACAGGTATCATTACCATGATTGCTATCACTGATAAAATTGCGAATAATGCGATGTTGTGCCTGCCATAAGGTGCTACAATTAAAGCTACCAGTAACGGACCCAATGATCCTCCCAGGTTTCCACCTACCTGAAACAAGGATTGTGCCAATCCTCTTCTGCCTCCGGAGGCAAGTGAAGTGATGCGCGATGCTTCCGGATGAAGTACGGAAGAACCTATACCTATCGTGAATACCGAGAACAATACCCAATAAAGATTCGTGGAAAAGGCCAGATTCAACATCCCCGTCATAGTGAACAGCATACCCATCGGTAGTGTCCAGGCAAACGGGCGTTTATCAAAAAATAATCCGAATACGGGTTGGAACACCGATGCGGACATCTGGTAAACCAGGGTAATCAATCCGATTTGTGCAAAACTCAACGTCAAGTCCTCTTTGAAAAGTGGATACGTGGCGGTTATGACGGATTGCAATAAGTCGTTTAGACAATGGGAAATACTTAATGCGATCAATATCGGATAAGCTATCGAGCTTACCGGGCGTTGTGTACTCTGTTGCATGATGGTTGCGTCTCTAATGTAAATAGGACGCAAAGGTACAAAATAAAATGATTAATACGGATGAGTAAACCAAAAGCATGAACCTTCGCCTTCGGTTGATTCCACTCCGATTTTTCCTCCCATCTGAGATACTAAACTTTTGCAGATGGAAAGTCCGAGACCGGTACCCTGTACAAAGGTGTTAAGTTTCACAAACCGTTCGAATATGCTATCGAGTTTTTCTTTGGGAATTCCGAAACCTGTATCACGTACATAGAATTTGATTTCATGAGGTGCCGTCTGTTCATATCCCAAAGCTATAGTGCCTTGTTTCGTAAACTTCAATGCATTGTTTATGAAATTGGTTATGACCTGCATGAATCGGTTCTTGTCTGTATAAATATGACAATCGGGCATATATTTCTCGAAGACCAGTTCCACGTCTTCCGGTACTTTCATCTCCATCGATTTGATGATTTTCATGCAGCTTTCGTTTACATCCAGATTGGAGCGTACGAAGTCGAATGTCCCGGACTCTATCTTCGAAAGATCGAGAATATCAGAAACCAGTTGCAGAAGCAATTCATTGTTTGTTTCTACTATTTTGATATATTCCTGGCGTTCTTCCCTGTCGTCTGTTTCTGCCAGCAGACTGGAAAAACCAACGATAGAGTTGAGCGGAGTACGTATTTCATGGCTCATATTGGCAAGGAAAGCAGATTTCAAACGGTCCAGTTCTTCGGCTTTGTCACGGGCAATGATCAGCTTCTGTTCTGTTTCTTTCAAGGGAGTGATATCATAGTTGATACACAGCATTTCAATAACTCCATCCTGAGGGCGATAATCTCTGACCATTACATTTATACTGGTCCACGAATATTTTCCGTTACCTCTATCAACGCGTACTTCCTTACTTAGACTTGTGGCTTTCCCTTCTTTAACCTGACCTACAAACTGTTTCAGGACAGCGCAATCTTCCGGGTGAACATGAGAATATACTCCGATAACCTGAGGCATGGGAGTATTCTCTTTTTCACCCAAATTCCGATACCACGTATTTTGAGCATACCCGTCTCTTGTCATTACATTAAAATGAGCAAACCCCACTTTGGCATAGTCGCCTATTAAGAGGAACAGATGTTCAAACTCTTGTATTTTGGTGTATGCACTGGTAGTCTCTGTAGTGTCTATATTGATAAACAGGTAATTGCTGAATTGATTCTGCGAATCGTAAAGCAGAGCCACTTTGGTTTGAAGATTGATAACATCTTTTCTTCGACTTGTGACGTATCGGTCGATCTTAGAGAAATCATAATTAATCGAGAAGTCCACATTCTCTCTGGCACGCAACTTTTCTTTCACATCTTCGGGGATATTAGGATTCTCGAACAGTGATACCCCCAATGCTTCCTTCATATCCGTCAAGCCGAATATCTCAAGTTCTTTATCATTCATATCTACCAGATATCCGTCTTTGTCGTAAAGCTCGATACCTACCGGCAGATTTTTATAAATATTGCGAAGGATTTTTTCACTGTGGTCCAATGCGCGGCGATCCTCTTTAGCCTGAAGCTCCGCTTTGCGTAATTGGAGGCAAATGCTGATGATGTTTCCTAAAGATGAAAACCATTGATGGTCTATATTACTCCAGCTGCGGTGCGTTCTGACCATATCGATGCCCATATATCCCCATACCTTATCTTTCGATAGGAGAGGGACCACTATTACCGATTTAATATCTTGCATCTCCAGGGTATCACGGTAAACTTTTGCTTCGGGAGGCATATCATCCAATGTATTCAGAATGATTGATCTCTTTTCTGAGATTTGGCGATCCCACCAAAGAGAATCATCCCAAGGTACATCTTGTAGGAAATCCTGTTCCTGAGATATTCCTTCCGCTGTTGCTTCATAAATGCAGCTTTGTACTTTATGTTCCCTGTCTATTTCAAATATATAGGTACGGTCTCCTTTGGTTTGTTTGAGGAGATCTGCCAATATTTTATTGATGATCTGCGTAATATCATCCGATTGCAGAAAAGCGAGCAATGAATAAGAAAGACTGTTTTGTTGATAAAGCAAGCTATTTACCTGAAGGAAATCAATATTCTCATTCGTCTCTCCGGTCTGCTTGTCTATACATTGCAGATATCCTATCATATTTCTGTAACCCTCTTCATCTGGTTGTTTGAAGCTGATTTTAGAATACACCCATATATCCCCGTCTTTTGCCCGGATGGGGAACATCTGCTCATAGGTTTCTATGTTTGTGAGCGAAAAGTATTCATTCCTGAGTCGCCTACGATGATCCTCCCGTATTCTTCCGTGAAAATCTTCGAAACTGATTCGGCCACTTTCGAGTCCGAGTAAGTCAATTATAAAGTCTGAGCAAATATATTGGCGATTCTTCAGATCTGATTCCCACCAACCCATTTTGGCCATTTGCGCAATTTGGCGATATTTCTCACAGTCAATATTTGGCTTCTCTTTCATATATCTTTTTGCTCCTGTTTTCTATTTTTTATTAAAATCTCAGTGGGCAAATATAGAGATAACTTTTATATTTTGAGGGCTTTGCTGTCAAAAGAATGTTTTTCACTGTCGGAATCGGTAGGTAATATCATTCATTTTTCCCTGTGTAATCTTGTAAAGCCGCTGGTTGGTATGTTCGGACTTCAGACCGCCGAGGTTTTCCATGTAGGGTCCGAGTTTGATATATTGGAAATTCTGTGTGGGGAATTCTGCAGGTAATTCCGGTTTTCCGGAATACCAGCCTACTTTCACCGGAGCAATCTGTTGTCTCTGGAGGAACTCTGCGAAATACGCTATATCATAAGGATCTGCATCTCCACCCATAAAACAGACGCATGTAACAGCCTTTCCATACTTTTGTAAAAGTATGGAAAGGTTTTCTTCTGTCAGTGCTTCTCCGACATTTTGTTGCAGATAGGGACTATGGCAACCTTTACACCTGTTCGGACAGTTCGAAAGGTTGATTGCCAATGTCACCTCATCCGGTATCTCCTGAAAAACAATGTCGTAATCAGTGTACTTCAGCATAATATCTTCGGGCAGCCTCCTTCTGCCGGGCTTGAGAGAAATTGCTGACCAATGATCTGACCTCGTGTGATGCTCCAGCGGTGGGATATGCCACTGTTTATCCGCTTACCATGTTTTTACGTGTGCTTACTGCACAAATACTGATACTTGCTTAATTCCTAAACATTAATTGAATCAAACATTTTCTCTTTTAGCTTGTTGTTTACTCCTCGTAAGATTATCTTTGCGGGGAGTTTTTTTATGTGAAAGAAAAATGTAGTAACCAAAATGTATACAAACAAAGTAAAGAGAATAGCTGCCGTTCATGACCTGTCTGGTTTTGGGCGTGTATCCCTTACGGTTGTAATCCCGATTTTGTCTTCCATGGGTTTTCAGGTTTGTCCTTTACCTACGGCTGTGCTCTCCAGTCATACGCAATATCCGGAGTTTTCTATTCTTGACCTGACGGATGAAATGCCCAGAATTATTGCCGAATGGAAAAAGCTGGATGTACAGTTTGATGCTTTCTATACAGGATATCTCGGAGCTCCGCGTCAGGTACAGATTGTTTCGGATTTCATTGATGACTTCCGCCAGCCGGACAGCTTGGTGGTAGTTGACCCCGTATTGGGAGATAACGGACGGCTATACACAAACTTTGATGAATCAATGATTCGCGAAATGCGCCACCTGGCGACGAAGGCGGATGTGATCACCCCAAATCTCACTGAACTTTTTTATCTGATGGACAAGCCTTATAAAGCAGATAATACGGATGAAGAATTGAAATCTTACCTTCGTCTTTTATCTGATGCAGGTCCTCAGGTGGTTATTATAACAAGCGTTCCTGTTCACGAAGAAAGTCACAAGACTTCGGTATATGCTTATAATCGGGTAGGGGATCGATACTGGAAAATTACTTGCCCGTATTTGCCGGCCCATTATCCGGGGACCGGGGATACTTTTACAAGTGTCATAACCGGTGCTTTATTGCAAGGGGACAGTCTTCCTATTGCTTTGGACCGTGCCACGCAATTCATTCTTCAGGGCATTCGCGCTACTTTTGGGTATGAGTATGACAATCGGGAGGGTATTTTACTGGAAAAAGTACTGCACAATCTGGATATGCCTATCCAAAGTGCCAGCTATGAGTTGATTTGAAAAAAATAAGGGGCTGAACCTGATATGTTATTTGTTTGGAAGTGACGCTTTTAATAAGTGAAGACCGTTTTTACTTTCAAATCATTCAGCAATATCTTCATAACTTCAATCACCTTCACGGGATGCTGCGCTCATGATGCTTTGTGCAATGCTATGTGTCATCAGAAAAATATGGTAATAGCGATAAAAAATGACGTGTATTATGAAAAAAACTTGTCTTATACTATGAACTTTTCTGCCTTTTTTGTTAATTTTGCATATTAATCTCATATTTTAATATTAAACTGTTGGGATTCCTGATAAGATTCGGAGTCAGGAACCCTCGGATGATAACACACGAACTGTGATGAACAGGAGAAGATTTTATCAACAGAGAAAAACCTCCATGCTGTTTGCCATACTCGTATTTTTTACTCAGGTATGTGTAGCCCAGGCATATAAATACATAAGCATGGAGGATGGTCTGGGCAGTCAGAAAGTTTATCGTATCCTACAAGATTCTTTAGGATATATGTGGTTCCTTACTCAGGAAGGTCCGGACCGCTACAATGGAAAGGAAATCAAACACTATGAATTGATGGATAAGGGACAGAAACTCAATATGCAGTTTAGTCTGAACTGGCTTTATATGGCTGCTGACGGTGTGTTGTGGGGAACAGGACGGAAAGGCCGCATTTTCCGTTATGAGCAGGGACGAGATCGGTTTGAACAAGTGTATATGCCTCCTTTACCGGAAAAGGGAATCTCTTCTCCGAATATTACTTATAGTTATATGGATAATTCCGGACGTATCTGGCTTTGCAGTAAGGAACAGATAGCGTTGTTCGATACCCGTACGGAAAAGATATCGCAATTATCATCCAGTATAATCAGCAATGTCACTTCTATTGCCCAGATAGATAGGGAAAACTTCTTCATAGGTACGGAGTCCGGGTTGTATCGGGCGGTATTGGATGAGTCTCGTACGTTACTTTCGTGCACACCGGCATATAATCTTCATGCACCGGTGAGCGAGTTGTTCTTTTCAGTTGATTTGAAGAAACTGTTTGTCGGTACTTTTAAACAGGGAGTGTGGATTTGTGATCTCAATACTTCTCTGGAAAACCGGTCGGATGAAACCCTTAGTGACGTGAATATCAAACGTATTATCCCCTTTGGGGAAAGAGAAATTCTGATAGCTACCGACGGGAAAGGTATTTATCGTATGAATATTGATACATGTCATGCAATTCCTTATATTGTAGCAGATTACAGTATTCATAACGGAATGAATGGTAATAATATAAACGATGTTTATGTAGACCATGATGGCCGCATCTGGATGGCTAATTATCCCAGTGGAATAACCATCCGTGACAATCGTTACAGTGGCTACCGCTGGACCCGTCATTCGGTTGGCAACCGTCAGTCGCTAGTCAATGATCAGGTGCATGATGTCATTGAAGATAGTGACGGCGACCTTTGGTTCGGTACCAGCAACGGCATAAGCCTGTATAGTTCCGCTACGGGGGAATGGCATTCCTTTTTCAGCACTTTTGATCATGAACTGGAAGATAAGAATCATATATTCCTGACACTTTGTGAAATCTCACCCGGAATCATCCTGGCAGGTGGTTTTACCTCCGGGCTTTACCAGATAGATAAACGTGCCCTTACGGTTGATTATATTGCTTCTTCTCTTTTCTTTCATTTAGACCTGCGCCCCGACCAGTATATTCGTGATATAAGGAAAGATTCGGAAGGTAACATCTGGTCAGGCGGTTTTTACAATCTGAAATGTTTTGATCTTGAAAGTGGGAAATCTCGCCTTTATCCCGGTTTGAATTCTATTACCTGTATTCGTGAAAAAGACGATTCTTCGATGTGGATTGGCACTTCGTCGGGACTATATTTGCTTGACAAATTTTCCGGAAAATACCGCAGTATCGATATGCCTGTGGAATCTATGCATATCCATTCCTTGTATCAGGGAGACGATGGTGTGTTGTATATAGGTACCAGTGGTTCCGGGCTGGTGCTTTACAATCCCAAAGAAGAGGCCTTCGCTCAGTATTATACAGATAATTGTGCCCTGATATCCAACAATATCTATACAATTCTTCCTAAACCGGACGGAGATTTATTGCTTAGTACGGAAAATGGGATTGTTCATTTTTCGCCCCGCAGGATGTCATTCAATAATTGGACTCGTGAACAGGGGCTTATGAGTGTCTGTTTTAATCCCGGTGCCGGTATTCTGCATAGTAGCGGCCGTTTTATCTTGGGAAGCAATGATGGTGTCATTGGTTTTCCTTCGGATATGCACATACCGGTCCAAACTTTTTCTCCGATGTTGCTTAGTGATCTGAATATATCCTATCAGACTGTATATCCCGGTGATGAAGGATCACCTCTTGAAACGGATATTAACGATACGAAAGTCTTGAAGCTGAAATATGAACAGAATACTTTCTCATTGAGGGCTTCCTCCATTAATTACGACTATCCTTCTAACATTTTGTACTCTTGGAGGTTGGAGGGTTTTTATGATGAATGGACTGCACCTTCTTCCGACGGTCTGATACGTTTCACCAATATTCCTTCGGGTAAATATATGCTTCATGTACGTTCCGTGTCTAACGAGGAAAAGTACAAGTGTTATGAACAGCGCAGTATGTTGATTATTATATCTCCTCCGTTGTGGGCTACTCCGTGGGCTATAGCCGGTTATATTATATTGGCTATTCTGGCGTGTGTGATTTTGTACCGTATCATTACACTGAGAAAACAGAAGAGAATTTCGGAGGAAAAGACACGCTTCTTTATAAATACGGCTCACGACATCCGTACGCCTCTGACTTTGATAAAGGCTCCGCTGGAAGAACTATGGAACAAAGATATGGTGAATGAGGAAGGTAAGGGACATGTGAGCATGGCTCTGAGAAATGTGGATGTTCTTTTACGGCTTACGACTAATCTTATTAATTTTGAACGTATCAACACCTATTCATCACACATGTATATTGCGGAGTATGAATTGGGTGCGTATATATCCGGTATTTGTGACACATTTCATGCATATGCAAACATCAAGCATATCAGATTGACTTACGAAAGTAATTTTCAATACCTGAACGTGTGGTTTGACAGGGACAAAATGGATTCTATCATGAAGAATATCCTGTCGAACGCCATGAAATATACGCCGGAAAACGGGAACGTATATGTCAGTGCATCAGAATATGAGGATAGTTGGGGCATTGAGGTGAAAGATACCGGAATCGGTATTCTCCGCAATGAGCAGAAAGGGCTTTTTCATACCTATTTCCGGGGCAGTAATGCTATCAACTTGAGGGTCAGCGGTAGTGGAATCGGTCTGGCATTGGTGCATAGGCTGGTGCGTTTACATGGTGGAAAAATTGCTATAGAAAGTACGGCGGAGCAAGGTACACTAGTCAAAATCATTTTTCCTAAGGGAAACAAACATTTTTGTAAAGCCAGTATCATATCCGCAACTACTGGGCAATCTATCAGTATACCGGAAATTGCTACGCCGGCACTCTCGACCGTTGTGCCCAAGCAGGTTGATGCTTCTTCCCGGCGTATCCTCATCGTGGAGGATAATGACGATTTGCGTATTTATCTGATGAATACGCTTGGTGAGGATTATCTGGTACAGTCCTGTCACAATGGAAAGGAGGCTCTTGAAATCCTGCCCGAGTTTAAGCCGGATCTTGTGCTGTCGGATATTATGATGCCGAAAATGTCGGGAGATGAATTATGTGCCGCCATCAAGGGTAATATTGAAACATCTCATATCCCGGTGCTTCTGCTGACTGCATTGGGAGATGAGAAAAACATGCTGGAAGGGCTGAAGATAGGTGCGGATGATTACATGGCGAAACCCTTCAGCATCAGCATACTGAAGGCGAGTGTCAACCGGTTGATTGTCAATCGAATCTTATTGCATAAGAAGTATGGCAGTCCGGACTTCGAAACTGAAAAATGGCCGAAAGGGTGTCGGGATACACTTGATTGGAAATTCATTGCTTCTGTCAGAGAAAATGTGGAGAAGAACATGGCCGATCCGGATTTTACGGTAGATATGCTTTGTTCACTTCACCACATGAGCCGCAGCAGTTTCTATAATAAAGTGAAAGCATTGACTGATTGTTCTCCGGCAGATTATGTTCGTCTCATCCGTATGCAGTGTGCTGCCCGAATGTTGAAAGAAGGCGGCCACTCCATTACGGAAATAGCGGATATGACCGGGTTCTGCGATGCAAAATATTTCAGAGAGGTATTCCGGAAACACTTCGGGGTCAGTCCGAGTGAGTATAGGGGAAAAGGAACGGCAGAAAAAGAAAATTCAGATTAGGGCAAGAAAATGAGAATATTTTACTTTAATCCTTTTGTGAGATGCCTTTCGAGGTAAACTTGCCCCCTTCATGTTCATTCTCAGTGGTGGTCAGCAGGCTGGAGAAGCCTATGATAGCATTCAACGGTGTGCGTATTTCGTGGCTCATATTAGCCAGGAATGCAGACTTTAGTTCTTGTGTACCTTGCTGCATACGTCCCACATCTTCCGGTGGATTAACCAGCTCGACAATCCTTAACCTTGTTATTGTACCGTTGGTATATTACCCATTACACAAAGCAATGGGTAAATTGGGTTGGAATAAAAATACTATAATTGAATTAGAAGAATGAGTAAAATTAAACGATATGAAAGAGTTTTATGCAGGGCTATCAGAAAAATGCTAGGATATTTAAATAGCTTTATGATAACTTCTTTTCCGTCTGATTCCGTATCTTTGTCGCTAAATATCAGATAAATGAATACAATAGAACATATACTAAAAAACGACCTGAATCTGTCTGGTCAAATGTGCGACAGGTTCATCGGCTTGACAGAGACGAAACATCTGAAGAAAAAAGAGTTTTTTGTTGAGCAAGGCAAAGTTTGCAATTGCTTGGGCATAATTGAGAAAGGGGTACTACGTTCCTATCTCGAAAAGGATGCTGAAGAATTTATCAAAGATTTCTATTTCCCTGGCTCCATTGTCGTCGCATATGGTAGTTTCCTTACCGGAGAGCCTTGCATCGGCAATATACAGGCGTTGGAAGATACCGAACTTATCATACTTTCCCGCTCCGCTTACGACCAGTTGTTGAACGAATCGAGTGAGTGGTACAAGTTCGGCAAATATGTTTCCGACAACCTGTTAATTCGTAAATGCCGTCGGGAAACGTCATTTCTTATGGAGAACGCCTATGAAAGATACAAACTGCTTTTACAGACCTATCCCGCAGTTGAACAACATGTACCGCAATACTTGATAGCCGCTTATCTGGGTGTCAAACCCGAATCGTTGAGTAGGCTTAAATCTCTTAACATAGGTCAATGAAATGGCTCCGGTGATTGCGTATCTTTACGCCCAAAAGCAATATTATGGAGATTAAATCATTAATAAATACCAGTTACGACGACCTGTTCGAGGCATTTGAACAAGCTTTTGCCGATTATGAAGTGCAATTGAATAAAACCGAACTCCGGAAGATGATGAAGCGGCGGGGGTGTGACCCGAAGCTCTCTTTTGCCGCCTTCGATGCGGACAGGATAGTTTCTTTTACCTGCAATGGTATCGGAAATTTCAACGGAACACTTACCGCCTATGACACCGGAACCGGAACACTGAAAGATTATCGCGGACAGGGCTTGGCTACAAAAGTATTCGAGGAATCAATACCCGATCTGAAAGCGGCGGGCATTAAGGAATACTTGCTGGAAGTGTTGCAGCACAATACAGGTGCGGTTTCGCTCTATCGTAACATTGGTTTTGAGGTAACGCGGGAGTTCTACTATTTCCGTGCTACGACGGGACAGATAAAGAACGTGGTTAAGCGTACAGATTTCCACCATATAAAAGAAATTGATATTAACAATCATCCTGTTATTCCCACATTTTGGGACTTCAAACCCTCGTGGCAGAATAGTATCGAAAGTATAAACCGCTCGCCCGAAGATTTCCTGAACATTGGTTTTTTTGTCGAAGGCAACTTAATGGGATACGGCGTTTTCGAGCCTGCATCTGGCGACGTTACCCAATTGGCGGTTGATAAGCGATACCGTCGCCGGGGTATCGGTTCGCTACTGTTGCAGAAGATGCTTGAAGCGAATGAAGGAACTTCAGTCAAAATTATCAATACAGACACATCCTGCGACTCTGTTACCGATTTTCTAAAGGCTAAGGATATAGAGCCGACAGGGAAACAGTTTGAAATGATAAAATTATTGTAAAACAGACATGCTTCAATTTACTTCCAGTCTTAAAAAAAGAGGTCGATGCGAAGATTGAGAAGATGGTTTTCCAGCAGTAAAATAAACATGGAGAGGGAGCAAAGCTGAATTACAGGAGCAGATCATAGCATGGGATAGTGCCGGGATATTCGGTGATGTGGCGCTTACGCAACTTCACAGTTACATTCGGAATGTATTTAACATTCAGTTAGACAGCAATATTTCCCGAACTTTCGGAGGACTTAAAATACGACTATCGCCTACGTCTTTTCTCGATAAGCTAAAGAACGCTTTATTGCGGAGAATGGAGCGGAAATAACAGATTGTAAACATTATAAGAATATTGTATTTTTAGAGAGGTTAAATGAAATATAAACGTCTGAAAAGACATAAATAAAAAAAATGGATACACTATTTTGCCAAAGCTGCGGAATGCCGCTTGAAAAAGAAGAAGTGATAGCTACCCACAAAGATGGCAGTAAAAACAACGATTACTGTATTTATTGTTACAAGGATGGAGCTTTTACTCAAGAAACAACGATGGATGAAATGATTAAAAGCAGTTTGGAACACATGAAAGAGTTGTTTAAAGACGACCCTGATTTTGACCAACAGGCAGCGCTTGATAATATGAAATATTTTTTTCCAAAATTAAAAAGATGGGTAAATGCTCCACTTGACTTGAATACAAAATAAGGCAAACTTACCCACTGCGACAACGGAAATAAAAAAAACGTTGTCGTGGCGGCTGGGGAAAAAGTGTTTTAAGCTTAACTTTTGAACTGTATATTAATCAAAATTAACGGTTTACTTTTTCTGTTATTGTTGTAAATTATAGTTTTATCATGCAAAATTATACGGACCATTCTGAGTTTTGATAGCTAAACCTTATTTTGCAGTAAATAAGGCTGCCTCTTTGAAGAAACAGCCTTATTTACTTTTAGAGAGTATTTATCTTACCTCTTTACACATTCATAGCGTTGGCACTGAGTGCTCCTACTATAGCCGAAGCTACCGCAATTACAATTTTGAGAATTTTATCCCAGATTGACTTTTTCATATTCTTTGATTAAATGATTAATGATATTTTACCCCAGCGGATTTTCCTCAATGCCACCATCGGCACCGGAGCCTCCCTGACCACCAGACGAACTTCCGTCCTTATTAACCAATGCCTCCAGATCGTAGAAGTCAATTTTCTGTCCGGCACGTGTTGCCGTCACGTCGGGTCTGATGGTGGTTGATGGTCGGAAATTGATTTTCACGGCCTTGATGTTCTTAGCCGTACAATCCTCCTTTTTCTCCACTCCGACGGTCCGTGCCGACAGGCTGAAAACCCCGAAGTCCTTGATGTTCACCGATTGTCCGCCATACAGCTTGTCAATCAGCGCTTCTACAAAGTTGGTAATTACACTTTTGATATCTCCCAAGGTGAGTGAACTTTTCTCCTTCATCACGTACGCCACGTCTTCCAGGTCGGCATTGTCCCCTAACGTCACCAGTTGCGGATAAAACTTTGCTACCGCATCCTCCTTTCGCGGATCTTTCCGCGGAATCTTTTTGAATGGTACTCCCATAATTAATAATTTTTTAAAAGTTAAAAAAACAAGGTTATTTAATGATCCTCGGGGGGAAAGCTGTCCGAATCCTCTTCTCATGCTTTTCTTAATTTACTCCGCCATCATGGGCTTGCCGGAAGATTTTCGCTCTTTTCCCCTTTGGACACTGCAAATATACCCCGTTCTTTTCCCTTCCACTTTCCGCTTGAAGCTATTTGAATTTGTATGAAAAAAAGAGAATGTAAATGAGAGGTAATACCTTCTTTATTCCTTTCAGTTGTCGCTGTAAATGAGTACCTTTATACCATGTAAATCACTAAAAAACAAACTTATGAAAGAAGAAAACTTAGATGAAAAAGTCCCTGTCCGCGCTTATACCAAAGCCGACCTAGCCATGCTTTACAATCCCGGTGTATGTATTACCACCGCCCTACAGCTTCTCCGCCGGTGGATTTATGCTAACAGGCAACTGATGGCGGAATTGAAGGAAGCGGGTTATAACAAGAACCGCCATTCTTATCTGCCCCTTGAAGTGAAACTTATATTCAAGTATCTCGGTGAGCCTTAAAGGCTTTGCCCCCAACTAATAGAAAGATTTGTACTTTTTGTAAAGAAAATGCCAATATCTGTAACGGGTGATAAGATATAATGTAATGCTGCATTACATATATTCTTATCACCCGTTACATTATATGATAACTCAACTCCTGAATCTGTTGTTCACTTCATCATTTTGCAGGTCCACCACTTCATATTCGGTGCTTCCCTGACTGTTCCTTCTTGTCCTGAACCCGTATTTTTCGAGCGACATCACCAGTATCTGTATCGTCTGCCTGTTCACCTGTATCTTTCCGTAAATGGCTATCTTGCTGAGTATGGTGGCTGCGGGCATCCATTTCACGCAGGTCTCTCCGGGCTCCGGCTTCCGGAAGTATACGAGCAGGTTTTCCTCTACCGGATCCTTCATTCGGTGCAGCTCGTTGTGGCGGTTCAGCTCGTCTATCTCTTCTCCTTCGTACCAGTATTGGTACCCCTGCTTCAGCAGGGCATGCGCCTGCGCGTATACTCCCTCGTAATTGACGGGCGTCCTGTAATCCAGTGAAATGATGGATGAGGGCAGGAACCGTCTGTTTCCCCCTATGTCCTGCAGGCATTGGCGGCTGTTGGTGCTGGCAATGAAAGATGCGTGCCGTATGAAGGTGTACGCCTGCGCGTCGTACGCTTTCCGTTCCGTGACGCTCTCCTGTGTGATTACCCTCTTCAGCCCCGCCAGGTCTCCGACCCTTGCCCCTTCGAACTCTTCCATGTTGATGATGAGGTGGGTGCTGAGCAGCAGCTGGTGGTCCTTGTTTTCGGGGTTGGCCATTCCGTTCCGGTAATATTCCCTCCATTCGGGCGGCAGCAGCCTTCTTATCCATGTGCTCTTTCCCTTTCCCTGTTCGGAGTAGAGTATGATTACCAGATGGTTCACGGTGTCGTCCTGCAATGCACAGGCCAGCATTCCCACGAACCACCTCCTGAAACTTTTCCTCCAGAACTCCTGGTCTTCGGCCTGTACGGTATCCGCCAACTGGCCGATGTAATCGGTCACTCCGTCCCATGGTTTCAGTTTTCCGATATACTCCGTGAAGGGATTGAAGTCCCTGGGGTATGAAGAGTCAATGACCGTCTGGAGGTAATTTCGGAAGCACTTGATTCCCGCCAGTTGTAGGTCGAGGAAGATGGCGTTGTAGCTCCTTGTCCTCATGGGGCGGAACCTGCCTTTCCATCTTTCTTCCTTCTCGTTGAAGTTGCGGTATTCCAGGCGGTCCAGTATCACGTTCCTTCGGAAGTCATAATGTGTTTTCAGGAAGTCGAGTACTTGGTTTATGGTGTCCGGTTTTTCTTGCTTTCTCCCGAGCGCCTCATACGTCTTGTCGGTATAAATATATGCGTTTCGTATGGGTGCCGCCACATCAAACTCCTCACTGCCTAACTTTTCTTGTGCCAGGCGTATCACTGTTTCCTCTTCCAGTCCTTTTGCATAACACTTGTTGCCCAGTGCGAACATGAAGCTGTCCCGGTTTCCCGGTTCAAACTTTGATATTCTCTTTACTGAGAGCACCGCCTTGTTGAATTCCATCTTTTCCCACGGCTCGGCTTCCGGTTTACCGGCCTCTGCTTTCTTGCCCTCCGGTTTATTCCCGCTCTTGGGCTTCCCTTCATTCTCCGGCTTATCACTCACCACTTTACCACTTATCACTTTCCTTCTCCCCGGCTGTGGCTTTTCGGGTGGAATGATATTTGTCAGTGTCTCGTCCACCTCTTTCAGCAGTCCTTCATTCAGGTATGCCTTGTCGTCGTAAGAGGTGAAGAATCCCCTTGATATGTCCTTTCCGCTGCCATCCACTTCCACATCCAGCAGGTTTTCGTAATATTCCTTGCAGGCGTTGTACATGGCCAGGTGATGCCTTTCCAAAGTGTGGAACTCTATTTTCTCCGTTGTTGGCAGGTCGCTCCGCAGCTGTATGGCGCAGTCGGTTTTCAGGAATACGAAGATTTTGAATCCGTGTCCTTTTGGGGTGAGGAAAGAAGCCAGCGTGTTGGGGTCTCCATTGATTTTCTTTCTCAGCTCTTCCAGCCTCTCTTCGGGCTGGTCGTCAATGTCCAGCAGGGTGACATGTGTATAGTTTGTTATGCTGTAGGCCTGCCTTTTCTCCTTGTATCCTGCCGTGACGGTATAGAACGGCAACTGTTTCTTCACATTGTTCGCCTCTTCCGTCTTTCCCTGGTTGACGAGCATCCTGATTTTGAATACATGTCTTGCATGCAGTCCCTTTGTGATGTGCTCAATCACTTCTCGGAGTGTGATTTCTCCCCTGACGTTGCTGAATCCGCTGTATGCGGTAACCGGAATATCTTTCATTTGGTTTTAGTTTGTTTTAGTCTGCCTTATGGCGGCTCGAAATAAGGGATAATATTCTGAATGACAAAAACGCCTTTTTTCACTGAAAAGGCGTTTTTGCACAATCTTGGATGTCTACTTCTTTTTCTTCTTTTTTCTTGTTTCCTCCTCTTTTTCCTGAAATTCTTTTCTCAGGTTAATGATTTCAGTATTAATGCTTTTCAGTGCCAGATCTCCTTTTTCATGCTTTCCCTTTTCAAAGCACGCGATGTGCTCCAGTTTCTTTGCCAGATCCATCGTTCCTTTGATTCCCGTTTCTTTTTTGTGGTGTATAAGCATGTTTATCCATGGAGTGAGGAATTCTTTCCTTTCTTCTGCCCGTACCAGAATCCGTTCTCCAAACGCTTCATTCTCAACTAACAGGATATTGATCCTGTCTTCTTTTCTCTCGATTTCGATGTCATAGGCATCCCTGCATTTGAGCTCAATGCTCAAGATTGTGTTTTTTTAGTCATAAAATCACAATTTTAGAAGTTGGTAATTTGTTTTAAATTCGCTATTCGAAAGCAAAATTAACTGTTCTAACTGTAATATCTACTATTCCCGTCTGAAAAAGTGAATGTTTGCAGTCTTATGTGTTACACACAAAATGCTAAATAGGTATGGGGACCTGCTACCTATTGCTTAATAGAATGTGTGTAACAGGTTATAAAGAAAAAGTAGGGAAATACGCGCCTGTATGTGTGTATGCGCGGGTACAATATTATAATGGAAATGTATTCCTTGAGGGGCTTTCGGGATAGTACTTTAAGGATGATGAAAATAGGGAGTGGGGTAGGACGATAAATGTGGTGTAAATAATGATTGTCGTAAATGATGGTGTTTTTTAATCGTTCGTTTAATGTGCGCAAAGATAATACCCAGAAATGAAACAACAAAATATTCTGATAAAGAAAAATGAAATATTTTCCTTTTGCCTATATATATTACTAATACATAGATGATTGTCTCTGATGCAGAATTGTGATTTTGCGATTCTTTTCTTATTGAAAGAATCTTAGTGTTAAAACAGCCTTCCAACCTGTCTTTTAAACGAACGATTAAAAGACAAATTATTCTCTTAATTCATTTGTTTATAGCTCTTTACCTTCCATAATAAATAAGGTAATGAACAACTACGAAAAATCAATGGGCAAGAGGAACACGACACTTGCCGTATCTTACATAAAGTGTTCGCAAGTGATTGAAATTCAGGATTATGCAAGAATTTCAAAGCCCCGGGAGAACATACTTTTCTGAAATACCCCCTGATATGGAAGCGGACAAAGAGACCGAAATATGGTACGCAATGCGTGCCACATACCGTAGAGAGCCTGATGCTATGCGTCTACTTGAAAAGGAAAAAATGGGTTGTTTCGTTCCCATGCAATACAAGATTAGCATCAAGAAAGGTAAGAAAGTCCGCGTTTTGGTTCCGGTTGTATATAACTTGCTTTTTGTTCATGCCCGTCCTTCCGAGGTAAAGCGTATCAAATCACAGGTAAGCTATTTGCAATACATTACGGATACCCGTAGCGGTCAGAAGATCATTATCTCCGATAGCGAAATGCAGCGCTTTATTGCTGTAGCTGGTACTTACAATGATCATCTCATGTATTTCCAACCTGATGAACTGAATTTGTCCAAAGGTACAAAAGTTCGTATCACGGGCGGTGACTTCGAGGGTCAGGAAGGTATTTTTCTGAAAGTAAAAGGCGCACGTGATCGTCGTGTAGTTATCGAGATACAAGGTGTTATTGCCGTTGCGCTTGCCACCATCCATCCGGATCTTATAGAAGTAATCAAATAATTGACGATCGGCGGTTGCTATTGAACGGCTGATAAATCATAAATTATAAATCATAAATCATTATGTCTCTTTCTGAAGAAACACTTGCTCTTCAGCGTGCAGCGCACGATCTGATGTATTTAGGTATGGACGGGAATCCGGTCTATAGCGACGACCTTTCCCGTCGTAACGCTGAAGTTTATCATCTGACTACTGCTTTGTATAACTCCGGTGTCAAAGGTTTCACTGTAGAAGAACAGGCGAACGTTTGTCTCGCTCTTCTGATGGGCTATAGTGCCTCGTTCATCGATCACGGTGAAAAACAAAAGCATATCCAGGAGGTCTTGGATCGTTGTTGGGATATTCTTGATGCTCTTCCTGCTTCGCTGCTGAAACTTCGCCTACTTACCGCCTGCTATGGCGAGGTGTTCGATGAGCCTTTGGCTGACGAAGGTCGTACTATCATTGCTTCCTGGGATTCTATATCGCTTACTGTTGAACAGCAAGAAGCTATTGAAGAATTTCAGAATGTAGTGGATAATCCCTATCCATGGGAATACGTTGATGAATGAAAATCGTCTTCCCCCCATTACCTTGTACTTAAAAATGAAAAACTACTTATAATTTAATATTATGAAAGATGTTGAGCAATTTGAAAGTAAGAATCCGGCAAATATGCCGGAAGAAAATGAAGATATGCCTCTGTGTCAGTTTATTGTAGATAACGGTAGTTTGATAGCTTGTCACAATAGCAGTTCTATTTATTTAGTCCAAAGAGGACATCGTCATCTGATTCCTAATGCGAAAGTTTATGATGCTCTGTTTGTAAGTCGTCATTTAGTACACTTTATAGGAAAAAGACAACTGGATTCAATACCTCTTGGTATTCCTCTTTCAGAAAATGCTTGTTTGATAAAAGGGAATAATACTGATCCTGTATATTTATATTCAAATGAAGCTAAAAGTCACATTCGCTCTGCAGAGGATTTTAATCATGCGGGTTTTGATTGGGGAAAGATTCATAATCTACCTCAAAAGGAAGTGGATAATATTACTACTATACGAGATTTTATCGTGGAGCAAAATAACAAGGTTGTCATAAAGACAAATGACATACCGGTGCAATATGATGCTGACAATAATTATGGGGTTCTAACTCAATTTACATGTAAATGTAAGGAAAGGGATGTAACGTGTAATATACTGTTGCCTTCTGAGAAATGCAGAAAGGGATGTGAAGAGGAGTGTAAAGAAGAGTATCCCGTATTATATTTATATCATGGTTTAGGTATAAATTCCGAATGGATTCATTCTGATCAGGGGCGTATTAAGCAAATTATTGGAAATATGGTTTGTAATGGGCTAATTCCGGATATGATTGTTGTTATGCCCGATATGATGTATTCGGGTACGGAGACAAAAGCGTACGACTTTTATCGATTTAAGGCTTCGTTGAAGGAACTAATGTCGTATGTGGAGGATCACTATAAGGTGAAGAAGGGTAAGGGCAACACAGCAATAGCAGGATTGTCTTTGGGAGGTACTACTGCTCTTTATAATGCTTATTTATTTAAAGATACATTCAGGTATGTGGGTGCTTTTTGTCCTACCAGCATACTTTTGTATCAACCTTCAAGGGGCATAACGGAACCATGGATACCAAAAGAGGAAGACTTTGTGTTGGGAACAGGTGAGGAGGATTTTACATTTATAGCTAATGGCACGGCTGATTGTTCAGCAGGAGATACTCCTAAATTTTATAGTAGAGCTTTGAGGGAAAATGGTTCGGACAATGTTTTTGCTCTTCTACCAGATGGAGGTCACTGTTGGACTACATTTAGAAAACTCTTCTATGTATTTATGGCTTTTGATTTCTTCCGTAAACGATAGGTGAATATCAAATTATTATACATTTTGGATTTAGATGGCAGAATCTTTAAAAAGAAAGACAGTACATGGTATGACCTGGAGCCTTGTGGATAATATAGCTAATTCAGGTATCACTTTTTTAGTTGGACTGATTCTTGCTCGTTTATTGACTCCGATGGAATATGGAATAATGGCAATGATAACCATTTTCATTGCCATATCCACTTCTATTATAGATAGTGGCTTTTCTAATGCTTTGATTCGAAAAAGTGAGATAAAACGGATTGATTATAACACTGTTTTCTATTTTAATCTGGCAATAAGTATCTTTTTATATATTATTTTGTATATTGTTTCGCCTGTTATTAGCTCTTTTTTTAAGGAGCCGATACTAATAAAAGTTACAAGAGTTATAAGCTGGATATTAATTATAAATGCATTAGGGATTATTCCCCGAACTATTCTTGTTGTAAATATTGATTTTAAAACTCAAACAAAAGTTTCTCTAATATCTTCTATTGTCAGTGGTGTTGTAGGGATAGGAATGGCGTTCTATGGGTTAGGAGTCTGGAGTTTGGTTGGTCAACAGCTTTCCCGACAGTTATTTAATACTTTTTTTCTTTGGATTTATTGTCGCTGGCGTCCTGTATGGGAATTTTCAGCAGATAGTTTCAGAGAGATGTTTGGGTTTGGATCCAAGCTTTTGATTTCTGGTTTAATTGATACAATATATAAAAATATTTATTATGTAATTATCGGTCATTTTTATAGTTCTGTCCAATTGGGGCAATACACTCGTGCTGATCAATTTAAAAATATTTTTTCTAGCAATTTGACTAATGTTATTCAACGTGTCAGTTATCCTGTTTTGAGTTCTATACAAAATGATCCTAAACGTTTAAAGGATGCTTATTGCCGTATAATTAAAACTACTATGCTGATAACATTTACCTGTATGATAGGTTTGGCCGCCATTGCTAAGCCTTTAATAATAGTTTTAATAGGAGAGAAATGGTTACAGGCTGTTTATTTTCTTCAAATTATTTGTTTTGCTGGCATGCTTTATCCTCTTCATGCTATAAATCTGAATATTCTTCAAGTAAAAGGTCGTTCAGATTTATTTCTGAATTTGGAAATAATAAAAAAGATAATAGCGGTCGGACCTATTGTGGCTGGTATGTTTTGGGGCATTGAATGTATGCTTTGGGGGAGTGTCCTGACATCTTTTATTTCTTTTTTTTTGAATAGCTATTATTCGGCTGACCTGATAAATTATCCTACGTGGAAACAAATAAAAGATATACTTCCTACTTTACTCGTTTCGGGAATTACTGCTCTGGCTATGTGGAGCCTGACTTTTGTAAATATGCCTATGTTTTTTCTTTTATTATTACAGTGTTTGTTAGGATTGGTTCTGTCTATATTTATTTATGAACGGTTGCGGCTGGAAGAGTATCTGGAGGTTAAGCACATTATTCTCTCTTTATTGAGCCGAAAAAAATAATTTATTCAATTTTATATGGAAAATAAAGTAATTACGGTTACTTCTCCATTACTTCCTTCTTTGGATGACTTCCTCCCTTATCTGGAGGATATATGGCAGCGTAAATGGTTGACAAATAATGGTCATTATCATAAGGAACTGGAGAAAGCCTTATGTGATTATTTAAAAGTACCTTATGTAAGTTTGTTTACAAATGGTACACTCCCTTTGATGTGCGCATTGCAGGCCTTACGCATTACGGGAGAAGTCATTACGACTCCTTACAGCTTTGTGGCTACCAGTCATTCTTTGTGGTGGAATGGCATAAAACCTGTCTTTGTGGATATTGATCCGGGAACGTGTAATATTGACCCTTCAAAGATTGAGGCAGCCATTACACCTAAAACAACTGCTATTATGCCTGTGCACGTATATGGAAAGCCATGTGATATAGGACGTATTCAGGAGATTGCTGATAAATACGGTTTGAAAGTCATTTATGATGCAGCTCATGCTTTCGGTGTAGAGGTGAATGGTCATTCGATTTTAGAAGCTGGTGATATGTCTACGTTAAGTTTTCATGCGACGAAAGTTTATAATACTATTGAAGGTGGTGCTTTGGTTTGTCATGATGAGAAAATGAAGAGGCGGATTGACTACTTAAAGAACTTCGGCTTTGCTGGGGAAACAACTATTATTGCACCTGGAATTAATGGGAAAATGGATGAGATTCGTTCTGCTTATGGTTTAATTAATCTGAAGCAAGTAGATGCAGCTATTGATTCCCGGCGTCAGATAGCTTTGCTGTATCGGAACACTTTACAGGAAGTAAAAGGTATCCGTTTTATGGAAGATATGCCTGGAGTTCGTCACAACTATTCTTACTTTCCCATCTTTGTCGATTCTGAAGAATATGGAATGACTCGGGATGAACTTTATTTTAAAATGAAGGAAGGTGATGTTTTAGGTCGGCGATACTTTTATCCTTTAATAAGTGAATTCTCTACATATCGGGGATTAGAGTCTGCTAGACCTGAAAATTTGCCTGTGGCGCATAGGATTGCTGACAGCGTGATTTGTTTGCCGATGTATCATGACATTCGGAAATATGAAATAGAACGTATTCTGTCTTTGATAATCAAATGAAAGATATTTATATATTGGGAGTAGGACATAATACTGTAGTGTATATCGACTTGATTGAAAAATGCGGATATCATGTAGCAGGGCTCTACCATTATGAGAAAGGCAGGACAGGTGAATTGTACTTTGGATATAAAATAGTAGGGACGCATGATGAATTGTTTACATCAGATTTATCCGGTAAACAATTTGCTATTAGTGTTGGTGATAATGAAATTCGCTCTCGGCTCTATAATAAACTCCGGGATAATGCTGGTATTATTCCTACCCTTGTTCATCCCTCTGCGATTGTATCCCGCTATGCCCAATTAGGTCAAGGGGTAATTATTCATGCTAATAGTGTGATTTCACCGGATGTGATTATCGGCGATGACAGTGTTGTTTCCTCTAACGATCTGATTACTCATGGAAGTCGAATGGGAGCACACTGTTTTATAGCTAGTAATGTTGTGTTGGGAGCATATGTAACCATGCAAGATTATGCTTTTATAGGTTCCGGTGCAACGATTATTTCCGGGAAGGTTTCTTATATTGGTAAGGGTGCCTTGATTGGTGCAGGAGCTGTAGTTACAAAGAATGTAGAACCTAATAAACGGGTAGCTGGGAATCCGGCTCGTGAAATTTGATTATATGACTATCCTTTCGAGTGTTTTACGTTATCATTTTTGGATCAGGGATTTCTTTCGGGGAGGTAAAATTCGTTCTCATTATATGAATGTACGATATCTTCAAGAACATGGTGCGCAAACTCAATTCTTAAGACAGCGGATGTTGACTGATTTATTGCGCTATGCAGTGAAAAATACCCGATTCTATAAAAATATAAATTCCTTGGAATTGAAAGATTTTCCTGTAGTAAATAAATCAGTATTACAGGAGCATTATGACGAAATTTTTATACCGGAGGAAGAAAACCCGTGGCAGTGTAGTGGGAAATATCATATTCAGCGAACATCAGGTTCGACGGGAACTCCCTTTGCTGTGCCTTTTGATACTCGTAAAAGGGAACGTCGCTTAGCTGAGTTGAAATATTTTGGTGAAATAGTTGGTTTCAAATCGCATGATAAATTGGTGCAACTTCGTATTTGGACTAAATGGCAAAGCAAATCTAAAGGTCAGTCCTTCTGGGAAAACATAGTTCCCTTTGATATTTCTAATTTGAATGAAACAAATTTAGAGATGTTATGTGAGACTATACGGAGCGTTCGGGCTAAATGTTTGCGTGGATATGCTTCTTCTTTCGATTTATTGGCTCGTTATGTTGGTGAGCATCATTTGAAATTACCTTCTGTAAAAATAATTATTGCAGGTAGTGAAACTTTATTTGATTCTACTCGTGAACTGGTTGAAAAGAATCTTGGTTGTCCCATCATATCTCAATATGCTAATGAAGAAAATGGCATTTTAGCACAGGAACGTGTGGGTGATAATGAACGCCGATTCTTTTTGAATGAATCTGGATATTTTTTTGAGGTCTTGAAATTTGATAGTGATGAACCTGCTGAATATGGAGAGCTTGGGAGGTTAGTGATTACAGATTTGTTTAACTATGCTTTTCCGATTATTCGATATGATAATGGAGACAATTGCATAATGAAGTTGGATGAAACAACCCAAAATCCTTATATTTCAAAATTGTATGGTCGTCGACTGGATATGATTTACAACACTCAGGGTGAACCAATTTTTCCAATGGCTTTAGCCCGTATTCTGAAAAATTATGAGATGATCTGTCAATGGCAGTTTATTCAGAAAACTTCATCCCACTATGTACTAAAGTTAGCTGTTAATTGTAAAAGCGGATTGGAAAAAACATCGAGTGATGAAATACTAACACAGCTAAAAAGACTATTGGGAGATGATTCGGATATTAGTATTGAATATGTAGATGATATTCCTGTTTTGAATTCAGGGAAAAGAAAGTCGGTAGTAAATCTTTGGAAGAATTGCCATTGTTGATATTAAATGAAAAATAATGATTGATAAAAAGGAATCAATGCTGACTTTATCCTTGTGTGGGGATATTTTTATAAGCAAACGTTTACCGATTCAATCCTATTCCGGTTTTGAGCAAATACAACAGTTGTTGCAGCAGCATGAGTGCAGATTTGCTAATTTGGAAACAACGATCCATCGGAATGAAGGTTATCCGGAAGCTTTTCCAGGAGGAGGGTATGCTATGGCTGCTCCTTCCTGTTTATTGGATTTGAAGAGAATGGGGTTTAATCTATTTAATACAGCTAATAATCATGCAATGGATTATGGTCATAAAGGTTTGTTGGCAACAGCTAAATACTTAAATGAGTTCGATATACCTTTTTCCGGTACTGGTGAGAACCTGGCAGAGGCGAGTAAACCTGCTTATTTTGAATGTTCTATGGGGCGTATTGCTTTAATTGGAGTAACAAGCTCTTTTCATGATTCTTATGCTGCCGGACCTCAAAATCAAGATATGCAAGGACGACCTGGAGTTGCTCCGTTGAGACATCAGGCTGTATATGAATTGGATAAGAATAATTATAAGGCATTATTGGATATATCAAAAGCTATCGGTATTAATAGTTATCATAATCAAGCGATAAAGGAAGGATATCTTCTGGATAACAAGAATTTTAAATTTGGTATATACGAATTTAAGGAAGGAGTAGATAATAGGGTGTATACTTTTCCTAATGAAGGAGATTTGCAACGGACAATTGCTGAAATAGCTGATGCTAAATATCAATCGGATATTGTGATAGTGAGTATACATTCTCATCAATTTACTGACGGAAATAAGCAGATTCCACCAGAATTCATAAAAATATTTGCCCATGAATGTGTTGATGCAGGAGCTAATATCGTCGTTTGCCACGGACCTCATGTTGTACGTGGAATAGAGGCTTACCATTCAAGTCTTATTTTTCATGGATTGGGAAACTTTATTTTCCAACATGAGGAGGTAGAGTATTTGCCTGAGGAGTTTTATCGGAAATATTGTAAAACTCGGGAAACTGTTACCGGTGTAGGTGAAATTATGAGTATCAGGAGCAAAAACGGTATGATTGGACTGTGTACTCAACCGGATGTGTGGAAAAGTGTAATTGTAAGTGTAAATTGTGGTATAGACTTCCTGGAAGCAAGATTATATCCGGTGGAAATTATGCTCAAAGGAAAGAGAGGATTAAAAGGCCTTCCTGTGTTGACTTCGGATTTGGCAATTATAGAAAAGATTAAAACTTTGTCAATGGATTTTGGAACAGAGATCAAAATAGCAAATAAAAATTTCGGTTCAATAAGAATATCCAGAGTATGATTGAAAATGATATTGTAATGGTTAGCGTTATATGCCAAACATATAATCATGAAAAATATATAGCAGAGTGTTTACAAAGTTTGGTCGCTCAAAAGATTAATTATCGCTATGAGATTTTGGTACACGATGATGCATCCACAGATAAAACGGCTGATATTATACGGCAATTTGAAAAAGAATACCCAACTTTAATAAAACCTATTTATCAACGGGAAAATCAATGGTCGTTAGGAAATAAAGTTTTTAGTGGAATTCAATTGCCAAGATGTACAGGAAAGTATATTGCTATATGTGAGGGAGATGATTATTGGACAGACCCGCTTAAGTTGCAAAAGCAGGTTGACTTATTGGAGAGACATATTGAATATTCAATGTGTTTTCATAATGTAATAGAGCATTGGGCGGATGGGCAAAAAGAGGATTGCTGTTTCTTTAATATTGTTGACAGAGAATATAGCGGTTTAGAAATTTATAGGAATTGGATAGTACCTACTGCTTCAGTTGTATTCAGAAAAAGTATATTGGAATCTGGACGTTCTGATTGTTTTCTGAATCCTCATTTTATATATGGTGATATTGTTTTGTTTTTGCTTGCAGCCAGTTGTGGGAAAATAGTGGGAATGAAAGAGGTGATGTCTGTGTATAGGCGCCATGAAGGAGGTATGGTCTTTGCCTATAATGTGAATCGTATTATTAGAAGTTTAGAGCATCATAAACAGGTTCCTTTAGTTTTTGGAAAACAATATAAAACGGCATCAAAGGAGTTAAGAGTTCCATTATTAGTAAGCCTTTCTTTTTATTATCTAAAGAAGAATAACTATTTCTTAATGATGAAATACTTGATACTTTCATCAGGTATCAGTATCAAGAGAACTTTCTTTTGCATTAGTGAAAAAATAATGAGGAAGATTTGAAAATTTATTATTAAATGAAAAAGATAGGCACAGGTAAACCATCTCTGTTCTTTTTGATGTTTATAATTTGGATAGTCAGTTGTTTTTTTGTTTGTGATCAAAATACAGATGGAGGTAAAACAGCAGTTTTATTATTGCTTGCTTTAAGTTACCTTGTTAGTTTTTCTTTTTTAGGAAGGATAGAGAATCTGTATAAAGAATTTCATGGGCCAGCTTACCATCTTTTTTTTGTGGTATGTTTGATCAAGTATTTTGTGATGCCACTATCGTTGTGCCTTTCTCAAAGTTTTGATACCATAGGTCCTTCAGTGGCAAGTTCTTCTTTTAATATGGCTGTAATGCTGATTATTTATGAGATGATTTGTATTGTACTTTTGAGGGTTCTATTTCTTAAGTATTATATATCGGCAAGAAAAGAATATGTTTATTCGGAAGGAATAAAGAATGGTAATAGCAGAGTGATACTTATTTTTTGGGGGGTGGTATTGGTAGGGATTATTTTGTCTTTTGTTCCTAATTTCAATATTATTCCGAAGAACCTTTTTGTCCTGGCAGAAGATTTTGAAGGACAGGATACAGCCGTCAGTTTGGGAGTGATCGTAATTTGGTGGAAGTATGTTTTTTTTCTTTCTACCTTTTCTTTTTTATACTATATGTATAAAAAAGGCTCTAACAGATTATTTTATTATCTGAGTGTATTGTTGATATTATTTTTCCTTGGATTGATAACAGGAACAAGCCGTTGGTCAATTTTATTTTTTCTTTTATTGTCCCTATACTTGTGTTCGAAAATGTTTGGTTCAAGAGTCAGAAAAATTATTTTTCCAATAAGTTTGGTTAGTTTGACTACGATTATAAGTATAACTTTATATAAATTTAGTTGGGCATTTCAGTACTCGGAAAATATGTATATAGATTTCTTTCAGGTTATGATGGGGCAATTGCAATCTTATTTTTCAGGACCTAATCTGGTGGCTCAAGCTCTTGAAATGGAGAATAATCCAATGTTTGTTCATAGAATTACTTTTTCGACTTTTATCAATGATTTTTTAGGCTCAATACCTTCTGTTGCAAGCTCTATAGATCAAACAGATAGAATTAATTATTATTTCAACAGGTATTTATTAGATTGGTATTCTGACAATACTTCCCAGATTATTCCAATGACTGCGGTTGGTGCTATTTATTTTAATATACTTTTTTCTCCAGTTTTCACGGTCTTGTTTACTTGGTTAGGATTTATATTTGAATTTAAGGGAATATCGGATAATCGAATATATAACAATTTTGTTTATTTATATGCGGCTTTTTGGTGTGTATTGGCTATTTGTTTTTGTCCACAAATTATATGGGGAAATCTAATAGGTCTTGTATTTCCTGTTTTTATTATTTATAAATTTCTCATGGCTAAGTATAGTTGTAATGAATTGTCCTAAAGTTTCTTTGCTTCTTCCGATATACAATGTAGAAAAGTATATTGAGAATTGTGTACACTCATTGTTTAAACAGTCTTATAAGAATCTTGAGTTTATATTTGTTGATGATTGTAGTTGTGACAATAGTATTTCTATATTGAGAAATGTAATGCAACAATATCCTTCAAGAGTTAAGGATGTACGGATACTGTCTCATGCTCGAAACCGTGGTGTAGCTGTTGCTCGAAATACGGCTGTTGAACAAGCATTGGGTGAATATATAATGTATGTGGATGGTGATGACTATATTGATAAGGATACAGTCAACCTTCTTGTTCAGAGAATGCAAGATACAGGTGCTGATATAGTACTTGCAGATATATACTTTGTCTACGAGAAGAAAATGATCATGCATAAAGTACCATTATTTGAATCCCCTCAGCAGTATTTGGAGTCAGTGCTAAAAAGGCAAGTAGAATTGAGCGTGTGGGGAAAACTATTTAAGAAAGACTTATTTTGTGATGTCAGATTTGTAGAAGGAGTGAACTTTGGAGAAGATTATTCTGTTTTGCCCTGCTTAATTTACAATGCGAAAAAAATAGCTAAAGTAGATGTACCTCTTTATTATTATATTCAATACAATGCGAATTCGTATACACGTAATTTGAATCTAAACTCTTTGAATCAGGTTTGTGCGGCCAATGAACATATTGCTTCTTTTTTTTCAGATAAAGATATAGATTACAAAACAGTGATGCTGCAATCTAAGTTGTATCTGAAATTACATCTTCTGAAAAGTGTATATAAAAATGGATATTTATTGAAGGAAGTTGTGAATAGGTATACGGAAGTAGATATTATCTCAACTCAGTTACCATGGCCGGATAGGCTTGTGTTTTATCTGTCTAAGAGGCATTGGTATTCGTTGTTGACTATCTATTTGAATGTTGCTATATTTTTAAGAAAATATATGTAATTTGTTTCTAATCATTTTCAGTTTTTCATAAATATTAAATGTAGTGGATTTGGTTTTCTGTACGGAAGGACGGTTTGTACGTCGTTCTGATAATTCGGTGTATAGTTTGGATGGTAGTCTGACTAATAATTTATGGTCTCGTTATCTGAACGTTTTTGATAGAATCTATGTTATGGCAAGAGTGCTTCCTGATGACTGTGTGGAAGTTAGAGATACTTATTTGGCATCAAGTGAACGGGTGTCTTTCATAGATTTACCATATTATATTGGGCCTTCTCAATATATGAAAGTCCGATTTAATTTGATTGGCGTAATAAGTAAGCATATAGAGCCTGGAAGAGTCTATATTTGTAGAGTTCCCGGACAGATTGGGAATCTTGTTATCGGAAAGTTGCAGAAAAAGAAGATACCTTATGGAGTTGAGGTAGTAGGGGATCCTTGGGATGTATTTGCACAGGGTGCCTTGAATCATTCTTTCCGCTTTTTCTTTCGTTATTACTCCTACTATTATTTGAGAGAAGCTGTGAAGAAATCGGCAGCAGCTTTATATGTTACTGAAAATACATTGCAACGCAGGTATCCGGTTCTATCTGGAGTGTTTCAGGTGTCAGCTTCCGATGTTCAGATTAATGTTGACCGATTACCCCCCATCGCAAAAGAGTTCCGTCAACGTGATATCTATCACTTAGTTTCGGTTGGTTCTTTGGAGCAAATGTATAAAGCGCCAGATGTAGTGTTATACGCAATCAGAAAATTAAAAGATAGAGGGATTAAATGTCATCTGACTTGGTTGGGAGATGGAGTCTATAAAGCTCTGATGGCAGAGTTGGCAGATAATTTGGATATTAAGGATCAGGTTTGTTTTATGGGTAATGTCCCATCCAATGAAGTGATTAGGCAGCTATCTAAATCAGATATATTTCTTTTAGTTTCAAGGACGGAAGGACTGCCTCGGGCCCTTATTGAAGCTATGGCAATGGGATTACCTTGTATTGGAACACAAGTGGGTGGTATTCCTGAATTGTTGGACAAACAAATGCTGGTTCCGGTTGATGACCCACTGGCTTTGGCAAATAAAATAGAGCTCTTACTGAACCATATAGACATGACAAACAAACAAGCAAATAGAAACTATGAATTTGCCAAGAGCTATTATGACTCTGTTCTTCAGCAAAGAAGAGAATCGTTTTATCAATACCTTATCTCCATCGTAAAATAGAGATAAGGTAATGCTTGGTGCTTGTGCAAAAAATCCTCCAAATTAAGGATAACAGTGTAGACAAACTTTATACAAATGAGAAATAAAAAGTTGTTTTATATCGTAACTACCATTCCTTTATCATTGATTTTTTTTAGGGGACAATTGGCATATTTAAGTAACAATTTTGAAATTGTTGCCATTTCATCCGATAGAGATGCCCTTGAAAAATTTGGCGAGACGGAAGGAGTTGAGACACACTATATTCCGATGGTGAGATCAATGTCTCTTCTGCATGATTTTAAAAGTCTCATAAAAATTATTTCCTTCTTCAGAAAAAATAAGCCGGACATCGTTCATGGCAATACTCCTAAGGGAAGTTTTTTGTCAATGATAGCTGCTAAACTAACTGGCGTACCTGTAAGAATTTATATGTGTCATGGACTTAGATACCAAGGATCTAGTGGCTTAATGCAGTCTGTTTTAAAAATGATGGAGCGTATTTCTTGCTATTGCTCAACAGAGGTGCTTTGTGTGAGCAATGGGGTGAAAGCAACATTGGTGGCTGATAGAATTTGTAAGATAGCTAAGCTAAAAGTTGTAGGAAACGGAAGCTCTAATGGCATTGATGTTACTAAATTTGATAGAAAAATGATTTCTACCGAAGCTATTTCTTCTATTGCGGATTTGGATGATAAGTTCGTTTTTAGTTTCGCGGGGCGTATTGTAAAAGATAAAGGTATAAACGAATTAGTATCCGCTTTTAAAAGATTAATAAGTCTATATCATGATATAATTTTGATATTGATTGGTCCATTTGAGGATAGTGATAATCCGATAGAGGAAAATACTAAAACTGAGATAGACTCGAATCCTTCCATTCATTATTGGGGAAGTCAAAAGGATGTCAGACCATTTATGTGTGCTTCAGATGTCTTTATTTTGCCATCATATAGAGAAGGTTTTGGAATGGTGCTTATGGAAGCAGGCGCTTTGGGTATTCCATGTATAACAACAAATATTACCGGTTGTAATGAAATCATTCAAGATGGTGTGAATGGTCGAATTATTCCTCCGCGTGATGAAAATGCTCTTTATGACGTAATGAAATGGTTTTATGAGCATCGAAATGACGAAGTTCAGAAAATGGCGGAACGAGCCAGGCCTATGATAGTGGAACGGTATGAGCAGCATAAAGTTTGGGAAGCATTGTTGGCAGAATATCAATTACTATCCAAATGAATATATATTCTTTTTTTTTAAAACGATTGATAGATTTTCTAGTCGTTTTTTGTGTGTTGGCTGTTATTTGGCCGATACTGCTACTTGTAATGCTTTGGTTATACTTTACCAATAAGGGTACCGGAATATTTTTTACGCAAGAGCGTCCGGGCAAAAATGGAAAGATTTTCAAGGTTATCAAGTTTAAGACGATGACGGATAAGCGGGATGCGAATGGTAAGTTATTGTCGGATGCTGAACGTTTAACAAAAGTGGGACGTTTTGTGCGCTCTACTTCAGTAGATGAGCTTCCCCAATTATTCAATGTATTAAAAGGCGATATGGCGTTAGTTGGTCCCCGTCCCTTACTTCCCCAATATCTTCCTCTTTATTCAAAGGAACAAGCTCGCCGACACGAAGTTCGTCCGGGCATTACGGGATGGGCTCAGGTGAATGGACGCAATGCCATCAGTTGGACAAAGAAGTTTGAACTGGACGTGTGGTATGTTGATCATTGTTCTTTTTTACTGGATTTAAAAATTATATTCCTTACAATAAAGAAAGTCTTTGTACGGGAGGGTATCAGTTCGGATACTTCCGTAACAATGGAGCCTTTTACCGGAAACAATTGAAACTTTAGATAATGTATTTATATGGTGCCAGTGGTCATGCCAAAGTGATCATTGATATATTACGTGCAAATAATGAGACCGTTGAAGCGTTGTTTGATGATAATGAAGCGATTCATAACCTTCTTGGTTATCCCGTATTACGTTCGTCGGAAGTCCGGGGACCGTTGATAATCAGTATCGGTAGTAATAACATCCGTCAGAAAATAGCAGAGAGCCTGAATGTGACTTTCGGTAGATCTTTTCATCCTTCATCAATTATATCTGATGAAACCGAGATTGGTGAGGGTACAGTAGTGATGCAAGGCGCTATTATTCAATCGGATGTTCATATTGGGAGGCATTGCATCATCAATACGGGAGCTTCAGTGGATCATGAGTGTGTAATAAAGGATTATGTGCACATCTCCCCTCATTGCACTCTTTGTGGTAATGTACAAATAGGAGAGGGTACTTGGGTTGGTGCTGGTTCAATTATCATTCCGGGTGTAAAAGTCGGTAAATGGAGTGTGATAGGTGCCGGCTCTGTTGTTACAAAAGATATTCCTGACAATGTTCTGGCAGTAGGGAACAGGTGTAAAATCATTAAAAACTTATCATAGTTTTTTTTATCATATAATTTTATGGACAAGAGAATTTATCTTTGCCTTGCTCACATGAGCGGCGAGGAGCAGGCTTTTATAAAGGAAGCTTTCGATACTAACTGGGTTGTTCCTTTGGGCCCCAACGTGAATGCTTTCGAAGATGAACTGAAACATTTTGTAGGACAGGATAAGGAAGTTGTTGCTTTGTCTGCGGGTACGGCGGCCATCCATCTGGGATTAATCCAACTTGGTGTAGGAGCCGGTGATGAGGTTATCTGCCAGTCGTTTACGTTCTGTGCGTCAGCCAATCCTGTAGCTTACCAGGGAGCTAAACCTGTGTTTATCGACAGTGAGGAGGATACCTGGAATATGGACCCTGTTTTGCTGGAAGAAGCCATCAAAGACAGAATCGCAAAGACAGGTAAGAAGCCGAAAGCTATTCTTCCTGTTCATCTTTACGGTATGCCTGCCAGGATTGATGAGATTTGCGCGATAGCCGCTAAATATGAAATCCCTGTGCTGGAGGATGCTGCGGAAGCTTTAGGTTCTGAGTTTAATGGCCGGAAATGCGGTACTTTCGGTACCTTTGGCGTGTTGTCTTTTAACGGTAATAAGATGATCACTACTTCGGGTGGCGGAGCTTTGATTGTTCCTGATGAAAGTACCAAGAAGCAGACCATGTTTTATGCTACGCAGGCTCGTGAACCTTTCCCTCATTACCAGCATGAAAAGATCGGTTACAATTACCGTATGAGTAATATTTGTGCGGGTATCGGTCGTGGTCAGATGACTGTGCTGGATGAGCATATTGCGCATCACCGCCATGTACATGCTCTTTACGAGAATGCTTTTGAAGGTGTGGATGGTATAACGTTGAAATCTAATCCTGATGGTCGTTTCAATGCTAATTATTGGCTGTCTACTATTCTGATAGATCCAGTGAAGACCGGTACTAATTATGATGAGGTCCGGCGTAAACTAGATGAGCGGGGAATTGAAACCCGTCCCTTGTGGAAACCTATGCATCTTCAGCCTGTCTATGCAACTAATCCTTGTTATGTGAATGGTGTTTCTGAACGTTTGTTTAATATGGGTTTATGTATTCCTGCCGGTCCTTGGGTGGCGGATGAAGATGTGGCTTATATTGTAGAGCAAATAAAAGGCTGTTGTATGAAGTAACTTGTAGTTTATTGTAGACAGGTTTCTACATAATTGTGGAAAAAATACTCAAAACAGGAAAATACTTTTTATACTATTCCTTGTTTAAGTGGTTGATATACAGTTAAATACTGCTTTGGTGATAGCTTTGGCATGCGTCTTGCACTATATTATGTAAGAGCTAACAAGAAATGTTTAACTTAAACAATTAGAATTATGAAAAAGTTATTTTTAGCAGTAGCATTGGTAATGGGATTGGGTACTTCAGTGGCATTTGCTAACAACATGGTATCAGACGTTGAAATCGCAACGATGATCAACGAGTTTAAACCGATTGATGTAAAAGAACTCCCGCAAGCAGTTCAGGATGCCATTAAAGAAAACTACTCGGAAGCGACCATCAAAGAAGCAGCCGTTGAAGTGGCTGAGGATGGAACTAAGACTTACAAGGTTACATTGGTGGATGCAGCCGGTACAGAGAATCCGGTCCTTTTCAATGAAAAAGGGGAAGTTCAGAAATAAGTTATATACGCAATAAAAAAGGTGCTCGCATGGGCACCTTTTTTATTATTCATATTGTATAAAGCGAATGCGGGTACCTTCACAGGCACCCGCATTTGCTTTTATGACTTATTCACTACAAAGCATTATTTTATTCTTTTGTAGCCGTATACTGGAAGTCCGTTTAGTTCTTCTTCGATGCGCAACAGTTGGTTGTACTTAGCCATGCGATCGGAACGGCTTAACGAACCGGTCTTGATCTGCCCGCTGTTGGTTGCTACGGCGATGTCGGCAATAGTGGCGTCTTCCGTTTCACCGGAGCGGTGGGAAGTAACCGTGGTATAGCCGTGGCGGTGAGCCATTTCGATAGCATCCAGCGTTTCGCTGAGCGAGCCGATCTGGTTGACTTTAATGAGGATAGAATTGGCACAGCCCATAGCAATGCCTTTGGCAAGGAACTCTACGTTTGTTACAAACAAGTCGTCTCCTACCAGCTGGCAACGATCGCCGATACGTTCGGTCAGCTTCTTCCAGCCGTCCCAGTCGTTTTCGCTCATTCCGTCCTCAATAGAGTCAATCGGGTATTTATTAATCAAATATTCCATGTAATCAATTTGCTCATCTGCAGTACGCTTCTTACCTTTCTCACCTTCGAAGATAGTGTAGTCGTACACTCCATTCTTATAGAATTCAGAGGATGCACAGTCCATACCGATTTTTACATCTTTACCCGGTTCGTAGCCTGCTGCTTTGATAGCTGCCATGATGGAATCCAGTGCATCTTCAGTACCGTCCAATGCAGGGGCAAAACCTCCTTCATCTCCTACGGCAGTGCTCAGACCGCGGTCGTGCAATACTTTCTTCAAGGCGTGGAATACTTCAGTACCCATGCGCAGGCCTTCACGGAAAGAAGGTGCACCTACAGGGCGGATCATGAATTCCTGGAAAGCAATGGGAGCGTCGCTATGTGAACCTCCATTGATGATATTCATCATGGGGACAGGCATAACGTAAGTATTTACTCCGCCGATATATCTGTATAAAGGTATGTCGAGGTAATTCGCAGCAGCCTTGGCTACAGCCAGAGAAACACCCAGAATGGCATTGGCACCCAATTTTGATTTGGTAGGAGTACCGTCCAGTTCCAGCATCTTCTTGTCAATGGCACGTTGTTCCAATGCCGACCAGCCGATGAGGGCCGGAGCAATAATGGTATTTACGTTTTCTACGGCTTTCAGAGTTCCTTTACCACCATAGCGTTTCGGATCTTTATCGCGTAATTCCAGTGCTTCGTGTTCACCGGTTGAGGCGCCTGATGGTACGGCCGCACGTCCCATAACACCACATTCCAAAACTACGTCCACTTCTACCGTGGGGTTACCGCGTGAATCGAGTATCTCGCGGGCTACAATCTTTTCAATTTTCATAATTATCTTCTTAATTTTTGTTGCAAAGGTCGCACAAATGAGGAGATGGAGCAATACCTACAAATAGTGAATATCCTTTTCGTGAATACTTATATATTGTTATTTGTGAATTATATCATATTGTAATCTATAACCTCGTATTCTCCCTCCTGCAATCTTTATTGCTTTCCTTTTGTAATCTCAAGTCTTTTTGTATCTTTGTTCCCGACCCCAAATCTATTACAAAATGAAAGTACTAACTATCCATGATCTGAGAATTATCAAGAAAAGGGCAGAAGGCACGCTCTTGCTACGCGAAGAAAGCAATGAGACGGTTGCGGCGCAATGCTGTGGGTTGGCATTGGGAACCGAGCATCTGCAAATTCTGATCTGTGGCGGTACAGGTTGCAAGGCATCCGACAGCCACATTATTGCTGAACGTCTTCAGCAAGCACTCGAGAGAAATAATATTGCCGACAAGGTGGACATTATCACTACCGGTTGTTTCGGCTTTTGTGAAAAGGGACCTATCGTAAAGATTATCCCTGATAACACTTTCTATACCCAGGTGGTTCCTGATGATGCCGACGAGATAGTCAGAGAGCATATTATCGGGGGGCGGAAGATAGAACGGCTGCTCTACATCGATCCGAAGACGGAGAAAACCGTCAGTGACTCCAAGCACATGGATTTCTACCGGAAACAACTCCGCATTGCATTGCGTAACTGTGGTTTTATCGATCCCGAAAATATCGAAGAGTATATCGCCCGTGAAGGATACTTTGCATTGGCCGATTGCCTGCTTAACAAACAGCCGACGGACGTTATTGATATTATCAAACGTTCGGGACTTCGCGGACGTGGCGGTGGCGGTTTCCCAACGGGACTGAAATGGGAATTTGCCAACAAACAACAGTCAGATGTCAAATACGTGGTTTGTAACGCCGACGAAGGAGATCCCGGGGCATTCATGGACCGTTCCATTATGGAGGGCGATCCACATTCGATTGTAGAAGCGATGTGTGTCTGCGGTTATTCCATCGGGTCCACCAAAGGATTAGTATATATCCGTGCCGAATATCCGTTAGCTATCAACCGACTGAAAACAGCTATCAATCAGGCACGCGAATACGGATTACTGGGGGATCATATCTTAGGAACAGATTTCAGTTTCGACATAGAAATACGTTACGGAGCCGGAGCTTTTGTATGCGGAGAAGAAACTGCCCTTATTCATTCGATGGAAGGAAAACGGGGAGAGCCGACCCTGAAACCTCCCTTCCCTGCCGAATCCGGTTATCTGGGAAAACCAACCAATGTGAATAATGTGGAAACGCTTGCCAACATTCCCATTATTCTAACTAAAGGAGCCGACTGGTTTGCAACGATTGGCACAGAACGTTCCAAAGGAACCAAAGTGTTTGCTCTTGCCGGAAAGATTAATAATGTCGGACTGATCGAAGTGCCGATGGGAACTACTCTTCGGGAAGTAATCTACGAAATCGGAGGAGGCATCAAAGGCGGAAAGAAGTTCAAAGCTGTACAAACAGGAGGACCGTCAGGCGGCTGTCTGACAGAAAAACATCTGGACACTCCCATTGACTTTGACAACCTTCTCTCGGCCGGTTCCATGATGGGTTCAGGAGGGATGATTGTCATGGATGAGGACGACTGCATGGTATCCGTAGCCCGCTTTTATCTGGATTTTACAGTGGAAGAGTCCTGCGGGAAATGCACACCTTGCCGCATTGGAAACAAACGTCTGTTGGAACTACTGAACAAGATTACAGAAGGAAAAGGCACAGAAAAAGACCTGGACACACTTGCCACTTTGGGACAAGTCATCAAAGATACGGCCCTCTGCGGACTGGGACAAACCTCTCCGAATCCCGTTTTATCCACATTGGATAACTTCTACGATGAATATATGGAACACGTACGGGATAAGACTTGTCGCGCCAAGCAATGTAAATCACTATTAACATATACCATCAGTCCGGAACGTTGCATTGGTTGTCATCGATGCGCCAAAAACTGTCAGGCGGATGCTATCAGCGGACTGGTGCGCAAACCACATGTCATTGCTCCCGATAAATGTATCAAGTGCGGCATGTGCATGGCACGCTGCAAATTCAACGCTATTCTTGTCTGCTAAAATCTTATTTACTATGGAAGAAAAACAAATTACTCTCCAGATAGACGGTCATTTCATCACTGTGCCCGAGGGAAGCACTATTCTTGAAGCCGCTATCAAAATCGGTATCAATATACCTACGCTGTGTCATATCGACCTGAAAGGAACCTGTA
>OGEG01000495.1_pt1 | contig 40606 bp, 56 predicted proteins | sample 1570621 | NCBI WGS metagenome assembly OGEG01 (sample SAMEA2582130, study PRJEB24529) | metagenome | biome: Human gut stool | place: China | collected 2011 | reverse complement strand
GCGACCTCACGGAACACCCCACCGTTCGTTGAAACAGAATTGCTAGCACCAACAATTTCAGCGTAGTACCCAGCTATCGTAGCTCCATTCTTTGCTTGCGCCCCGTTGAAAACGACCTTCACAAGTGACATTATGGACACGAAGTGTGTTGGCTCTGGAATTATCCTTTGAGTCGTTGGATTTGTATCTGTCAAGGTAAACCCAGTGAATGAGGGTTTCATGTTGTCTGTAACAACGCTTGCTGTTAGTGTTGCTGATTGCGTCTGAATCAATTTGCCGTCTACATAAGTATCAACATATATAGTACCTCGGCCAGTTGTAGCATCCGGTATGTTGTTTGCGAAATCCGCTGGGATTGTCCACTTAAACGATGTCCCAACATTATCAGCAATTTTACCTTGCTTGTTGCCCCACGCATAGCGTAGCGTGTGCGTAGCACCAGCTAATTTCCTGTCAATAGTGATATCTACTTGATTGCCAATAAATCCTTCCGAAACGCTAACCGAACTTCCCCTTGGAATAGTTGTCAGTGTTATGTCTTGATTACCAATATCTAGATTTCCTGGGCTGTATCCACCCGATCCGTTGAAATGCGCACGCACACCGAAGGCACCAGACCCATCGTCAGCATGGCGGACAGTAATTGTGCGGTCAATCAACTGTATCTCTGAATTTCGGTTAAGCATCGCTGGACTACCAGAGTAGTCGATTCGTTGCCCAAAACCATCGACGTACCCAGAACATTGATAACTTGCAAATGTCCACCCTTGATTAAGCAATGCCAACCGAATACGGACATCGCTTGTGTTGTTTTGGATATTCTGTCCAACTTGGTCAATCCACAGCCTAATCCGATATCCACGGTCATTATTTGACCAAAATTCTACCATGATTAACTACCTCCTACATATCTAATGACATTCCTGTCGGGATTGATGAAATCTTGCTCTTCTCGATAGCGACCAATCTGAATGGTTTTCGAGAAGATCCCGTTCTCGATGTGGATAACGCCTTGTGAAATATACATCACTTCGTTACCAGCCGAGAACATCGAAATGCGACCGCTTGGACTGAACAGCATAGAGCTAGAGTTGTCTGTTTTACCAATGACAAGCCCTTCATTTGATGAAGTCATGTAGCTGTCAATGAAGTTCCAGCGCTCTGACATGTCATCCAGATTGTTCTCTAGCTTCGCTACACGAGCACTGGCATCAACAAGGTTCTTCTCAGCCTGTGCCCGATTAGCATTATTTGCATTCACGAAATCTTGGTAGGCTTTGACCCACTGATTAAGTGTGTCAAGGGATGCTTTAGCCTCAAGCTCGGCTTGTACCACAGAATTAACTTCGTTAAGCTTGTTGAGTTGTGCTTGAGTCAAAACTTGGTCAGCCTTAGAATCAATGTCATCCTGTACATCTTCAATTGCAGGGGTCCAGTCCGTTTTGACTGTTCCTTTTTCGATTTTTACTTCCCAAACAGACTTGCTAGCTGTTTTGTGATAGGTATTGACACGTAGATGATAGTTTCCTGTCGGTTTGTTCCAAGTAATCAGCGTTCCTGTAGTTCCTGTTTTTAAATCAGATACAATTTGATAATTTTGGTATTTATCATCAATCAACCAAAGTGTCGCATTATCACTCTCGACATTTGCGTTATGCAGAGCAGTAAAATTACCGTCCGATTTCGCACTAACAAGGTACTTTTGATCCTGCTCTAAATAGACAGAAGTTTCGTTTTTGTACAAAACGTTATTATCAAAATTCGTTGGTTTTCTGTCCGGCTTAAAAGGTCCTTTCGAGCCTTTTAAAAGATTTCGACCACCAACCGAGACACTACCAGCCGTGTCATTCCAAGAGTAATCAGCTGGATTAGTGCTATTTGCTTTATCAAAGTTAGTACATATCCCTAGAAAACGCTTGGTGCCGTCTTGCGTCAGACTGAAACCAGTTCGACCATCGGCGCTATCGGCATAGGCAAAGTGGACGTAAGGCGTTCTTCCATCTGCCCCAGCTTTACCCGGAATGCCATCCCGGCCATCGCTACCCTTCCACTTGCTCCAGCGGTAATCTTGCGGATTACGGCTATCGGCAGTATTGAAATTTTGATACATACCAATGAATGGTTTGTTAGTGTCTGTTTGACTAAATCCACCACCAGAAACGGTGTCAGCGTAGGCAATGTGAGTGTACTGTGTTTTACCATCAGCACCCTTAACGCCGGGAATCCCTTGATCACCCTTCGGGCCTTGCAAGCCTTGAGGGCCGACAGAACCGGTTAGTCCTTGTGGTCCTTGCAAACCCCTATCACCTTTTTCGCCCCTATCACCTTTCGCACCAGTCTCACCCTTAACGCCTTGTGGACCTTGCTCACCTTTATCCCCTTTAGGTCCGGGGTCGCCTTTCGCACCGTTTCTACCGTCTGAGACATTTAAAAAAGTAACTTCTTCCGAAGCTACTTCTTTATTATCTACCCATGCTGAAACCGTCAACGCTGTTGGTTGGGTGATCTGTGATGCCACCATGTCGTAGGTCATCCCCACGTATTTTATAGCACCGTCAATTACGAAACGCCACGTTGCGTTAACGGTTTTATCGCCTTGTTTTAAAACTGGTCGAACAGTCGAGCGACCAATACCATTTTTAAATGCCGTTCCGTTTGTGGTTGTGATCTCGACACGGTAGGGTAAGGCTTTTGCTGCGATTTCATCAATCCGTTGTTGCAAGTCAGACGATGGCTTGTTCACAATTTTACGGTAATTCGAAAACACAACTGAGTTATTAAGTGGCATGTCGAAACTAACAACCATTTCAGTGACACGAGCTTCGAGAGCTAACCCACCTCTAAAATTATTATTAATAATTTTGACGGTATCACCTAAGTTAATATCCTTGTAGTTTTCAATGAAACTGGATTGGATATCGACGGTGTAGGTCATAAGTGGATAAGCGTACTGCTTGATAGTACGCAAGGCGTAACCTTTTAAAGCGTTAACGTCCTTGTATTCTGTCTCGAAGTCCTTGCGTGTCCAGTTATCTGCATTGCCCGGATTCATGGTAGATGGGTAACGTTCCCTAGACAGCGGGGCAAACACTAAGCTATTCCCACGTTTTGAGTAAAACTCTACTTGTCCTAACTCATTTTTCTCCTCAAACTCAACATCGTTAAGGTTAACACCATCTTGCCCAACAAAATTACCAGCATTGAAAAGTTGCGTTTTGTCGCTAGTGACTTGCACACCTTTCAATTCATTTTGGAAGTAGAGGACTACATCTCCCCTAACTTTACCAATGCCGTGATGATTTTCGTCTGGTTGCTGGTAGATATCAATGATGAATCGTTTCAAAGTACCATCTCTGTTTAACTCGGTTCGAAATGCCATTTCAGCATCAAATTTAGTCATCAAGCTTCGTAACTGTGCTAATCGTGTATCTTGTGCTTCAAATTCAACTTTTCGTGTTTTGTCTGAAACTTCATTAACCCCAATCTCCATGTTTGCAAAACCGAGATAGCCCATATCGTTAAGATACCATGCTATCGTTTGGGCGTTTTCGCTCTTATAAGGAATAGCACCCTCTTGAGCTAACTCAAGGTTAGTGTTGTTACATGTTACTTGGAAATTATCATCGTTTTCAACAAGTTGCGACACATAAAAAACACGGTAAGTGTTATCGTAGTAAAACGAAACAAGCATATCATCATTGATATATTTTACATCGTCGTGTAGCTTCCCGTCTACAATTTTAGGAATTATGAAATCGAATGTACTAGTTGCGTATTCAAGATAAGTGTGCCATTGACTGTTTGAGTATGACAACATGCCAGGAACGTTATTATTCAACGCGCACACTTTCCGCATGTTCTTGTCATGAATCCAAATTTGCATTAAACATAACGCTCCTTCCAAGTAATTTCAATAGTTGGGTCAGTTCTTACCCAACTTGATGTGTAGATGTCGATTTCAGTTTCACCAGTGCCGATGCTAAATGGCTCGGATAAATAAGTTAACTCATTAGACGCTGGCAAGTTATCAACTAATGTTTTACCTTTGGCCATGTCGATTTCAAGGATAGAACCCTTACGGAAACGATTAGGAATATCTTCTTCCTTCTCTACGTGATGCTTTGCGTAAACAAAACTATCCAGATACAAGTGTGTGATCAACGGCCAATCTTTGATGCCGAAAATACCAATATGGATTTTAGCTGATTTTTTCCCTTTAATCTCTGGCACGGTGAACTTAGGATAAGACCCTTGCCAGTAAAATTGAAGAACATCATCAAAGCGTTGAACATCCGACCAACCTTGTGGTTCATTGAATGGGTTAGCAGTTGAAACGTGTGTCCCGTAGAAATGTTTTCTATCGAGGACTTTATAACCACCTTTGCCATCTCCTGCTAGGAAATTATAATGGCAGTCAAAACCATTAGTGTGTTTGTAAGTTTCTACACCGTAGAGAAATACACCGTTTGCGTCTGTTACAGATATTTTGATGAAACCGAATTGATTTGCAGCACCCAGCCACAATATTTGTCTCCACCAAAAATATTCATACAACGAGCCTTTTTGACCATTACTATCTGCCGGAATCTCCCATGTTAACGAACTACCTCGTAGGTATTTATCCCCACCACCAGTGTTTGTTAAGGCAATGTGTGGTCTGCCCCAATTGTTTTCGATAGCAAGAGTGCCATTGAGTGAGTGACTATCATCATTAAAACGCCCTTGATTTTTCGCACCAACCGCAAAACCGTTGGTGATCCAGTTATTAGAAACATAGTCGAACAGAATTTCAGATTGTTTAGCTGTACGGGTATTGGCTTCATTAGGGTTTCCAATCTCATAGCTTTCGCTAGAAGACTTCACAATCCCAACCCAGCCATTATCTGAGTTAAATTTCAGCTTAATATCTGGGTAAGTTTCAGCCGTACCAAAGTTCTTCAACGTAGCCTTGTAGTGACCAGTAGAGACTTTCTTAATACTGCCGTCCTTGGTTTCACCGTCGCTACTTACCAAGGCTTGTGCCTTGTTCTCACCGTAGCTTTTCGGCACATCGAATGTGACCGTTACCGTTGCGGTAATCGGTGCCGTGTTCTTATCCACGGTAAGCGACGCTTGACCAGACGGAATAGCTTCCCAAACCTTGTTAGGCTCATCACCGAAAATTAATGGTTTCGGTTTATCAACATTAAGGTATCCACCTAGCGTTTCAGCAATGGTATTAAAGTAGTCGTAGTTTCCTACCAAGGTAAACGATACTTGAATTTGCTTAACTGACAAGGTGCTATATAGGAATTGCTGGCCGTAGCGTCTACGCCCTTGGTCTTGATAGTTATTGTTAAAGTTAGATGCCACGTTTTTCGTGACATCTACTGGAACGGTACGCCCTTGCCCCTCATTGAATAGTTCGGTTAAGTTTTTACCGTCATAAGTTACTGACATTCCTATCAAATAATGCTACCTCCTAACAACGCTTGTCTGCGTTCGTAATCGTTTGTTGCTTTTGTCATAAAGGGTGCTAACCCGTTTGATACACTTCTTCCATCGATAACGTTTCTGATCTCGATTGGGTTAGAGCCATTGGTTACTAATTGACTTAGCAAACCAATCATGACATCCAACTTATCTTCGAGGACAGAAACACGCTCACGGTCTGAAGCGTTATCGTGGTTGCCTTGTGGGGCATCACCAGCGAAACGAGCCACTGCTTCAGTAAGCAGTTGCCACGCCCTGCCACGTTTGGCGATATCTGTTGGAATAACATACTCTGGCATATCGCCTTCAGCTAATTCGTAAACACCGTTCTTGTGGACTAGACCACCGTTAGCGTAGCCATAGGCTGCGACACGGTTAAAGGCTGCATCCGATGTACCATAACGGTGCTTGATGTAGTTAATCGCAGCAAGCAAGTTATCATAACCATTACGGATGTTATTGTGACCAGCGTGTTTATATGCGTCAAACGTTGGTTGAATAGTCTGCATCAAACCAATAGATGGTGTCCCAGCTCTGGCGTTACTATCCCAGTTATTTTGAACATTAGGGTTACCACCAGATTCACGCTGGATAGTCGCCAAAATTTTAGAAACACGGAAGTCGTTCGGCTCGATTCCATTTGCTTTCAAGGCACGAACAACAGATTCACGCCATCTTGAAACACCCGTACCTTGAGGTCCATCTTCACCACCACCGGCTGGACTGAGCAACGGACCAAGGGTTTTCTTAATCCAGTCGAACATGCCACCGACTTGACGTTTAATCAACGTTTGAAGTGGACTGTTGCGGTCTTTAAGTGGTTTACTATTATCTTCACCACTGCTTCCACTGTCTCGGACACCGAAATCAAGGAAGGTCGCAGCGTTCGAAATATGTCGTCCGGCATATTGGTGATACTGACCATTGCCACCGTAATTATACTCTTCACCGTCGTAGGTATCACCATGAACGGCTGTGACAAAGTCAACGTGGTTGCTTGAAACAGGACCACCAGTGTAGACCGCTACCGTACCCGGTTTAGGTCTACTTAAGTGTGGCACGCTGGCAGATATCCATTGATTACCATTACCAAGGTGACTAAACAAACTAGGCTTAATACCAAGGTTAGCCAAACGGCTGGCAACGAAGGATACACATTCACGATAGAAATAACCCCACGGGTCAGCACCAGCGTCTTTAGCTTTGTCTTTGAAGCGGTAGTCATCACCTTTGGCACCCATAGCCACCGTGCCTTCATCCATTGAGGCATTGGCCATAGACCAAAGTTCTTTCCACCAGTTTTTGGCTTCTTCGACTGGTTTCTTATACAATGCGTTACCAAGTGGGTTAAACATACCAGCTAACTTATCAGCATTAGGACTGAATTTTTTAGCCAATGATCCGACTGGGTCTTTAACGACATCGGTGACAAACTCAATCATTTTCATGAATTTATCGACACCGTTTTTCATTGTGTCCCAAACTGAGCCAGCCACGTTTGTAGCCGTATCCCAGATTTTAGACCAGAAACCAGTACCTTTGGCAAACGCTCCACGTTCAACGCCCATAAGCATGGCCAGTTCACTAGCATTGATGACTTCCGAACCAGCCGGCAAGAGATACTCAACGTTTCTGCCTTGTGGCAAGAATGACTTGCCGTTAGGCAAGATTACCATTTCTTGGTTGTTGGTCTCTGGGCTATCGTAGCCATCATTAAGAGTAGCTAACGTAGGCTTGGTGATTGGGTTACGGTATGAGCTAAACATACCAGTACCGCCAGCAAACTTAACTTTCGGAATTTTAGAGATAGCCTCTTTACTACCTCCGAAATCAGAAATCAGTTTGTTAATACCATCAATACCAGCATTAGGCAGTGCGATGACAGCATTAATACCGTCACCAGCAAGTTTCTTCATGCCGTCCCACATTTCGCCAAAGCCTTTTTTCACGTTATCCCATGTATCTTTGAAGAACTTAGCGATATTGGTCAATGCGTCGGTAATCAGTTTGGTAATATTAACACCAAATTTTTCTTGCGTTAACGCTCCGATTTCATCCCATTTTTTAGATAGGAATTTCTTAGAGTTTTCCCAACCGTCAAACCAGTTCTTATTGATACCCTTATGGTTTTTGTCAATATCCTTACCAAGAGCAATCATCGCTTCACTAGCATTGCCCTTGATGTTCTCCCATGTTTTAGATGCGAATTTCTTGACATTGTCCCACTTTTCGCCCCAGTCTTTCTTAAGGGAGCTCATGTGTTTTTCAACGCCTTTAGCCATATCTTTGACATGGTCCACTGTGTTATCGACAAACTTCTTAAACTTCTTATTGTGCTTGTAGATCAGAGCAAAAGCTCCAGCGATAGGATTGGCAATAAATAAAAGGACTTGTTTCCAATCCTTTTTGAAGAAATCAATGATTTTACCAAAGATTTCTTTTGTCACTTTGAAGATTTTTTCAAAGGCTTTCTTGGCAGCCTTAAACATATTATCTACAAACTCTTTGAACTTCTTGTTGTGTTTGTAAAGCAACACCAAGGCTGTGATAGCCGCTGTTACTGCAACCACGATTAAACCAATGGGATTCGCTTTCATTGCTACGTTCAATGCCCATTGAACACCAGTCGCAACTTTTTGAGCAGCAGCCATAGCTTTTTGAGCGACAGTCATAGCTATCGTTGAATTTTTCATCACTTCAATAGCTTTGGCAACTTTCATCACTCCTGAAACTACTTTAGAACCCACGAAGTAAGCAGCAAACAAAGAACCGACTGTTTTAATAGCCGTCTTATGTTCGGCGATACCACCCAAAGCCTTGGACAGTGATGTTACTGGTGTTTTAGCTTTCTTACCGTTACCAGTCATGAGGTCGAGCGCCCCAGCGACACCTTTAATCATGCCCACTGCGGTTTCCCAAACGCCACTAGCAAAGTCTTTGCCGATACTTAAGACCGAACCTAGACTGTCTTTAACTTCTTTGAAGAAAGCTACAATTTTAGGGGCATTGTTAGCAATGGTTTTACTAACGTTATCAACGACCTTATTAAGACCGTCCATGAAGCCGTTGAGCTTATCAGTTCCGTTTCCTAGATTAAAGACTTTAGAAAAAGCATCCATGATAGTCCCTAGACCTTTGGAAACGTGTTCCCCTAAATCTTTAAACTTGGTTTCAGTGTTAGGGTCAGCAACCCAATTACCAATCTGTTGTAAGAATGGGTTTTTCATTTTATCGATTGGGTCACGGAATGCAGCGACTACTGCAGGCATACGGGATTGGATTGTTCTTTCAAGACCACCGATAGTGGTTGAGAAGTTAGCCGTCGCATCCTTGTACTTGTCTTGCAACTCAAACAAGGCTTTTTGCGCCATCTCTGCGGTGATCTTACCGTCTTTTTGAAGTTCCGCATATTTATCGGCGGTCATGTCTGCAATGCCAAGTTCTTGTGCTGCCACTTCTTTAAGTTGGTTTTTCATTTCAGGAAAGACATTGATGATAGACATCATGTCTTGCCCTTGGACCTTACCATTGGCAATCATTTGCGCCCATTGAGTAGCGAAATTCTCAACGGCTGCATCCGTTTGACCAAAAGCGTCTTGCAAGGTCAAGATGGCTTGCGTTTGTTGCTTGGTCAACTCGGTATTGTGGGTAACGGCATAGAATTTTTGATTCATGCCGTCAACCATTTCGGTCGAGTTAGCCGCAGCTTGCGCCATTTGATTGGTCATATCGACCATCTTCTTACCTTCTTCGGCGTTGCCGGTAAGTGTTAACCAAGTGGCATTCATGGTTTGTTGGTATTTAACGTATTCGGCACTTGATTGGGCGATTTCGTCAAACTTGCCCTTAATAGCTCCCAATGCGTTTTGGAAACCGTTACTAATCAAATTAGCGGCAAACGTAGCCCCAAAGATACCTTTTAAGCGTGAGGTTTTCGTTTCAGTCTCACTGACTTCACTTCCTAAGCGTTTAAAGCTATCCTTTAAGCGTCCAATGAACGTGCTAGAGCGTTGACTTTGTTCAATCTCATCATTCAATCTATCAGCAGCATTACGAGCGTGAGCCAAACTAGTAGCTGTTTCATCCAAGCGTCTACGCTGAACGAGGTATTCTTCAGAGGTTTTACCAGATTGGCGAGCGACACGCTCAAGCATTTCTTTCTGTTTCTCATACTGCTTATTTAAGTTAGTAATCGAACCTTTGTATTGCTTGAGTTGCTCTTGTCTAGCTTCATCTTCCTTACCTTCCGCTTTCAAACGCTTGATATAAGCGTCGGAAGTTTCGTTTTGTAGCTTGTACTCTCTTTGCAATTCAGCAAGCCCAGACCTATGATAGTCCAGACTGTTCTTAGCTTGCCTTTGTTGGTTTTCCAACGATGCCAAGCGGGTAGTAGCTTGGTCAATCTGTTGTTGGTATTTAAGGTACTGTTCAGCGGTTTCAGCGGTACTACCCTTAAGTTGAGACTGCTCTTGTTTCAGTTTCTCAATCTTGTGCTGTTGGTTTTGGATAGCATTGCCCAAACCATCGTACTTAGCTTGTGCTGCTCCCAGATAGTCCCCAGCACTACGCATTTGGCTCTCTTGTGCCTTCCATGCGTTCGTAGAACTATTGACTAACTGAGTTAACCGCTTAATCGAGTTAGCCGCTTGAAGCGTGTCTAAGGCGATTTCCGTGGACATGGTAGCTTGTACTTTTGCCATGTATTATTTTTCCTCCTTTCCTTAAAAATTAGAGTAAAGATGTTGGGTCAACCATCCTATCTTCTTCCTCTTTGGCATTTAAGATTTTCATTAGCTCATAATAGTCAGTGTCGTAATACTGATCTAGTGTCCACCCAAAACCTTGGATTGATTTTTTAGCAATGATTTTTAAATCTTCAATGCGATTTTCTAAATCAAAAATCTGTTCGCCTTTAGATTTTAGTCTTTTGGGTCAATGTCACCAGCAGCATTTTCGAGTTGTTCGTCTGTCAATCCGTACATGTAGCCCACCAATTTTTCAGAGATTTCTTGTGTGCGGACGTTATCCAAATCAAGCAATTTATCATAGGCTTCATCATCCAAGTCGAGAATAGCACGGATAAAGCTGAGCATTTCCTTGAGCACAGTATAGCTTGCTTGTGCTTGCTCTTGTGTATCGCTATCTTCCATAGTGTCACTGAGTTTCAACACGGCAAGTTGATACTCGTGCATACGCAAAACGTTACGGTTGCTTGTAGTCACTTTGAAGGCTTTTTTACTGATTTCTGGGATTTGAATAGTTTTGATTTCCATTTATCTTTACTCCTTTAACAAAAATAGAGGTCAGGCCATGAGCCCGACCTCTTGCGAATTATTTAGATTATCCACCGACTACTGGTGTACCAGTGAGAACATATCCACCGAATACTTCTTTGAACATGTTAGCTTTGTCGAAAGTAGATGCTCCAGAATAGTATTTCTTGTAAGGTTCACCGTTGAACGAGATGGCTGACAATGCGTTAAATGTCATATTGTCGTCTTGGCGAGTTTGGGCAGTATCAGTATCTGTTGCAACGTTTTGAGTTGATTCTTGCATAATGCCGTTAGCGAAACCAAAGAAAACTGAGTGTTTGCGGTCAAGTGTTTCAGATTCAATCAATACCGCTGTGTGTGGCTTTTCACCGTCCATCACGTAACCACCCTTGCCGTCTGCTTTGAAACCAAGCATTTTTTGTTTGATCTCAAAGTCAAGGTTGTTGAAGTCGAATGCGACTGTTGGTGAACCCGGTGCAATCATTACGTCTTGTACTGAGTTGTTCCCAGGTACTTTAGTCGCTTGACCTTCCAGGTTAGAAATGTTAGCGGTACGAGTACCAAGCATCTTAGAATCAACTTCGATTACACCGTCTGTTGAAAGGCCGTCAGCACCTTTAATTAGTTTTTGGGTTTTAGGGTCAACCAAAGCAAGGCGGACCATTTTCAAACCTACAATTGCCATATAGTAATTACTCCTTTGTTAAATTAATCTGTCGAGGGCAACAAAAAAGACCGCCGTAATCTGTAATGTATCGGGGTCTATGCTATGTTCTCTCATATCTGTAATTGAGTAGTGTTCTGATTTTAAGAACTTCAATAGTTCCATTTCAAAGGCTTCGATATCAAAGTCGATATCAGCCTTGTAGAAAATCTGGACTTCTACTCTATCTGTTTTACTGAAAAAGGTATTGTTTCCGCTTAAGTCAAGGGATGGATTGCTTTCGGTGAGTAACACAATTGTCTTATCGGTGTTTTCTTCGAGCTCTTTAGGCAAGTTGTTTGCATATACTTCGCTTATTTCACCAAATTCTTTGCCGTCAATGAGCTCTTTTAGTTTTACGGTTGCTATCACTTAATCACTTTCCTCCTTTCTTGCGAATGAGTTTTTCATACTCCGCTTTTTCTGCTAATAGCACTTTCTTTTGAACGTTGCTATCGTTTTGGACATTGGTAACGAAATGATCAGCACGGTATTTCTTAGTGCCGTCATTTAATCGTCTGGCATTTTGAGCGTGGTAATTATTTTTCCAGCCTACGGTTGCCACACCGTTCTTTCTGCCGTCCGCATTCGTTGATTGGACAGATAAACCGTCAGCCATGTGTCCATACTTCAAATCTTTTTTGTTTGAGTAGTGTTTCTCACGAGTCACTTCTTCCAACTCTTTTTGAAACACTTTCGCACCAGCGGTTGTAATTTTAGCTTGTTCCGTTGGTGTGATATCGCCAATACTGGCCACCGTTTCAAGCCAGCCCTCTAGTGCTTTATCAAGCCCTACCATAAGCTATCACCCAACTTTCTTATGCTTTCTAAGTGTCAGAAAGTCGTAGCGGTTAAGCCCAAAGTTTTCGTTGGGACTGACACGCACAATATCATACTGAGTGCCGTTTAGGACGGCCACTTGACCTTCAATCACTTTGGCATTATGGCGAATGACAATAACTCGTGTATCGCTTTCGCCATTTTGCTGGGCTAAATACTCTTGATTGAGTGTGCGAGTGTGGGGCTTGTAGTGCAATGTAAACTGTTTCACGAATTTCGGCACGCTTACACCCGTAAACTTATTAGGGGTGCTTTGGTATGTACCAAAATCAGCTTTGAAACGAAAGTCTGAGGGTAAATATCTAACTTTAGGCATTAGTCACCTCTTTCTTCACTGTACGTTGCGTATAAGCCCCTTAATTGCCCGATTATGCTATTTAAAGTGAGATTAATCGGATAAGTCACTGTGTCAGTCAAAGCGACTCTATAAGTGAAATACGAACTTGTGAGGGCTATTACAGCCGTGTCAAACAAAGATTCCACACTGTCAAGGTCGTAGAATTTCGGGTCATTACCGACTGCATTGATAATGTACTGTTGAGCCGATTCAATGTAAGCTGGAATGAGTGCAGTGTCGTCTGTCTCATCCAGATTGAGGGTCTGCATGATAGTTTCCTTAGATACACTCATTACTTACCTCCTAAATTAAGCTCCCGCTGTAAGATTAGCCTTTTGGTCAGCAATGGCTTTGAATGACGCTGGCACAAACGCTTCTTCATCAGTTTTAACAACGTCGAAACGGTCAATAACGCGCACTTTAGTCGTATCAGTTTCAAACGCACCACCACCGATATTTGTTGAAAGTAGTGACAAGTGTTGGCGGTCAAAGAGTGTTACCGCTTGTTTCAAATCGCCAAAGTACAATGGCATAGCTCCACCAGTGCCATTAGCAAGCCAGCGGTCAGAAACTTCTTTAACTGCAAAACCATCGATTGAGTATCCAGTAGGTGATTTAACGTCACGCTCCATGAGGTAGTCACCCATAGCATTCTTAACTTTCTTAAGGGCAGTGAATCCAGAAGTGTTAGTCAAGAAGAATGAAGTTTGCTTAATCGCTGGGTCAACTTTAGCCTCAAGATCAATGATGTCATCCCATTTAGCCAATGTTGGTTTAGTTGGAAGTGTAGCAATCACATCCAAGATAGCTTTGTTTCGTGTTACTACGACTTTTTTCGCAATCCAACCAGACAACCATGCAAGGATGTTTTCAGCAGAATCAGCAAGCAAGCTGTTAGTTACTGTAGAAATACCAGCATAGCGTTTGATAGTGTAGCGGATAAGAGACAATTTAGGGTCATCATTAGCACCAATTTGTCCAGCTTCATCATCGATTTTAGAAAGGCCAGTGATTTCAGCCCATTTTTCGTAAACACGAGAACCAGTAAGAGTAGTTACGTTTTCAACGTTAACGTATTCTTGCAATGAGTCGTATTGACGAACCAAAGTATTGATAGCTGTACGAATATCTTGTGGGATAGTCAAGCCAGCGTCTGAGCCAGAAGCGTCTGTTTTAGAATCAAGCAAGTTTTGGTAACGACCACGAACAAGGTTTTTGAAGTCTGTAATAAAAGCGTCTTTGGCTTCTTCTTCAGTCTTAGTCAATGGTTGTTTTTCTTCCTCTGACATGTTAGCTACTTCGCTAGCACGAGCTTCAGTGTACTGTTCTTTGAACATGTCACGTTTCATTTTAGCAGTGTCACGTTCGTTTTTGATAGCTTGCAATCCTTCAGCAGTAACTGAATCATCAAGCATAGCTACGTTAAGTTTTTCATTCAAGTTTTCGACCTTGTCGCCTTGTGCAACCCAAAGGTCATGCAATTCATTTGATGTTTTCATCAATCATCTTCCTTTCATTTTTCAAGTAAAACAGCCAATTTCTGCTCACGCAATGAATTGGTCTTAGGTGTCGCAATCATATTCTTAAATTTAGTGATTGCTGATTTGCTTGGTAGTTGATGTACGGCATTCGTAACCATGATTTCTTCTTCATCGTTGTCGAAGAACATAATTTCATCCGCAAAGCCTTTATCAACGGCAGTTTTAGCATTAAGCCATGTTTCTTTAGCCATGAGGTCTAAAAGCTCTGGTTGTTTAAGGCCGGTTTTCATTTCATAAGCCAAAGCAATGGATTCATCAATGCTATTAAGTACCGCTGATTGATGCTCTAGGTCGTCGCTATTACCGACAATGCCAGTGGATGCCTTGTGAATCATGATATGTGCCGTTGGACTGATACGCACGGTATCACCAGCCATAGAAATGACGCTTGCAGCACTAGCAGCAAGCCCTTGCACGTTAACCACAATACGCTTGCCACTCGCCTTAAGCATTGTATAGATTTCGCTAGCTGCAAACACATCACCACCATTAGACGCTATATTAAGCGTTATTTCTTCGTCTTCATCGTTAGCAATGGCATCTTGTACCAGTTTCGGATAGGTACTAGACATGCCAAAGTATTCGTAGAAAGCACCAGCATCATCACTTACAATATCGCCTTTAATGTCAATCTTGCCCATTTATCTCACCTCCTTTCAATGTGGTTCGGTTAGGGTTTTTACCCTCTGGCAACTCTTTAGGTAGAATTTCAGCTTGTTGCAAAATATACAAGCCTTGATTCTGTGCGAGCGTGCCACTTTTAACCATGCTATTGATACGGCTGATATAATTAGCACCAGTCGGGTCAACCGCTGGGAAAATATCCGCATCCACATCGCATGAAAGTTTTTGAGACAATTCACTAAGAAACGGTCTTAAGTAGCGTGCGACTGCTTTAGAGTACACATTTGAGCTCATTTCTAGTGATGATTGTTGGTCACCTTGCCCACCGACAACGTTCTCTGGGATACCGTAGACCTTTGCAAATTGTCCGGTCGTCCAGTCCGCTTGCTTAAGTAGTTGGGCCACGTTGGACTTGATTTCAAGAGGTGTGAAATCCTCTAAATCATCCAGTACCAACGGACCGCCTTGCATTTGCTTCATCGCTTGTCGTGAGCGTGAGACCTTAGTCTTGAAATCGAGCAAGCCACCGCCTTTAATTTTTAAAATACCATTGGCGTTTAGGGCATTCTTAAGTGAGTTAAGCGTTAGCTTATCACTAGCTTTTTGAATATCCAATTCTCTACCTAGAGCCATCAACGGGCTTACGCTTGTCAAACCACCATCTACAGATAGCAGTCTGAAGTGTAAGATGTCGCTTTGTGGTACGTGCTGTTTAGGCGGAATGCGTGGATCATCAAACGTGATGTTGTAATAAAGTCCATTCTGATTATCCAATCGGTTGAAAGAGACTTGAGATGGTCTTAAATACTCCCACTTCATATCACGCCCGTTATCATTACGCCATCGATATGCAAAGGCTTCTCCGCCCAATAGCATTTGAGCAAAGATAGATTGGTAAAAGTTAAAGCGATTTGCGTTGTTAGACGGGTTATCCACGATACCTTGCATTTGTTTTCGGCTAGTCGTTAGCTTAGCAGTCGCAAGGTCGTTAGATAACTGACTGATAATAGAGAATAGGTCCGAGTTTTTTAGAGCGGTTTCGGCTGATACCCACTCACTACCATTCAAGGTAGCTAAAAACTCTGGATCAGTGATATCAAAAAAGCCCCCTTGGTTGCTCGGTGGGCTTTCGGTTGCTAAATTAAATATCGGCAATTATTATCACCTCCTTTCTAGCCTTTTTTAGCGGCTAGCTCACTAATCAACCCTGCTAGTACGAATGTAATGGTCATGCTAATGCCAAACCATACATATCCGAGGTTGTAAGTCGTTAAATTTAGCGAAATCGCAGCTAAAATGAACATAAGAATGTCAAAAATAGCCCAAATTGCCTTAAAAAACTTCAAAATCATGTATTAATACTCCTCTAATAGCCCACTATCTGGGTTTTTCAGCCAATTTAAAACGGCCTCTTGACTCATGTGTTCGACCTTCCACGTTGGGTTGTTAGTAATAGCGTAGTCTTCAAACGCATACATACCATCATAAAATGCGTCGATAAGAGCGTCCACAACGTCGATTTTATAGGTCGATTTCATTTTATCGACTTGAATACCGATGTTATCCTCTTTAATCACCGCATTTATCAAGGCTTTTCGCATAATCTCATCATCAAGGCGAGTGATATTGCCTTCGATAAATAGCGTTTGAAGGAATTTTGTTGGATCTTTTAGTTCGCTTGTCCGCTGTCTAATCGGCATGAGTGGGAAACTAGTGTTAGATTCCAAAGCCTTGATAATCTTAGAGACTCCCATCGCATCGTAGCCAAAGAAAACCACATCAAGCTGATTATCTTCCACATACTCACAAAACCAACGGTACACTTCCTCTGGATTGATTAGTCCTTGTGGATGGCTTGTAATTGTACAAAAACCTTTTTTCTCAAGCTCACGATAATTGACGCCATCTTGTTTTTCTTTGGCTTCAAGTGAGCCTGCTTGTTGCCACGGAATGAAACTATGCTGTTCTATATGCCATTTTTGGCTACCGTCTGCCCCTAGATAAGGATAGACAAAGCCAATTGCGGTGTTGTCGCTAAACATTGAGGCATCAAGCCCAACATAAGCACGTCTGCCACGTATATCAAAATCAGAAATGACCGAGCGCTCGATGTCTTCCAGCTTTAAGAAGCTGTTTTCATCTTGTTCGCCCCAAAGGTTCATATTCTTGATTATAAAATCGTTGATATTTCCAGATAAAAGGTCAGCGTCTCTCTTATCCATAAGACCTTTTAAAAGCGTATCGTGTTCGCTTTCAAGGTCTAATAAGGGGTTCGACTTGCTCCATGTTTCAGGCATATAAATCTCATCTATGCTATCCTGCGACCAAACGAGGCACAATTGAGTATCACCAGCCCTGTCGTCACGCTCCATAATCCCTTGCATCATCCGTTCATCGTGTCTTAATGGCGAAGTGGGGTTTGGATAGGCAGTGGAAATTTGAATAAATTGTCGGTTTGGAATTTTAACCTGCCCAGAAACGATTTTAGAAATGCTCGTTCGGTCTTTCAAATCACCCGACTCATCCATAATCGCATTGGTCAAGTAAAGTGGAATCCATCATAGTTACCGCTTTCGGAAGATATAGCCCTTAAAACGTTGTTATTCGTTCTCATAATGACTTGTTCTGACTGGATAGATAAGTCCAACTCTTCAGCTAGAGACTTAAAAGGTTCTTTGGTGATTATCTGTTTAAGCATATTCTTAATATAGCCCATGAGCTTCATGGTCTGCTTAAAGTTGATTGAGCTTACCAAATAGTCTTGGTTAGACAGTCCGAGGCTTTCAAAAAGGAATGAGAAGCACATAGAAATAGCTTGTATGTATGTTTTCCCTTGACTACGACCAACAGATACAATGACCTGTGAAAAACGTTTGCCACCCGTTTCATTGCGCCAGCCAAAAGATTGACTAAGTAAAAATTCTTGCCACCCCATAAGTGCTGTAGGCTCACCAGTATCCACATTGGGACAGATTTTAGCGAACTTCAAGACCTTGCCGGCTTCAGCTAAATCATAGTGGTAAGGAAAATCAGGCTTCCCTTGATGTCTTAAATCCCGCAAATGCCGTAAGCAAGCAAGTTGCATCATGTAACCAGCTTGTGTTTTCCCATTCATCACCTCAAAAGCGTATTTAGTCCCTGGGTCTTGATATTTTTCTCTAACTTCCGAAAAGTCGCTGTCTTGATATATCTTTGTTATTGTTTTATTCGTTATTTGTTTAGTTTCCACTTTTAAAATCACCCCCTTTCTAATAAAAAAATAAAAGAGATGGGGAAATAAATTCCTCATCTTTTTAATTATTTAAAAATTCCTGCATCATTTCAGTAGTTGATTTCTCTGGTTTGCTACTATCAGCAATCGTCAGCAACTCTGCCCGACCTTTCGGCGTAAGACCTAGTTGCATGGCTATCTGATTCAGCGTAGTTGTTGCATCCTTCATCGTTGCAACCGCTGGATTCTTTTTAAAGCCAAGCGACTGCTCGCCTAAAATCTCACCGCTTCCCTGCGCCTGTACAAGCTTTTTGATTTCCTGCTGGATGCCGTTTAGCTTGATATCTTCATAAGCCAGCTTGTAAATTTCGTAGTTAGTGCAGTAGGATTCCACCAAGAATGTATCTATGCGCTCGACCTTGCCTGTTCCTTCTAAAAACGGAACGACTTTGCGCCAAACCTCCCTAGCTACCTGTCCTAGATAGTTTGGTGGGTCACTCGGTAAACGCCCTTTATTTTGTTTATAAAATGGATTTTTAACCAAGTTCGCCTCACCTCCTTCTAGTTCATTTTGACATCCTTTAAAAATCTGAAAAATTGGTCTGCGACATAAAAGAACACCTTGTGGTGGCTCTCCTTGGCACGAGAAGGGGGCGGGGGTCAATTTTAAATCGTTCCGAGGGTTATTATACCACCCTTATTCTAAAATCGTGCTATGGGCTTATTAGAGGGGTTTAACGACGTCCTCTTTTTTGCGGGCTATTAAATCGGCCCACGATGCCACGGAAAGTCGTAGTTCGGTGTTCTGTTTCGTTCTATTTTGACCAGTACCATAGATTTCTTGTTCCAAGGTACGTTTCGTATTATCGCAGCTTCTACACGTTGCTACCACGTTGGAAACTTCCGTCCTAAGTTCTGGAGCTATTTCGACGGGTGTTACGTGGTCGCCTATACGAGCGTCTGGTGTGGTCACACCCAAGGCAAGACAATACTGACATAGATAGTTGTCACGTTCTAACGCAATCTTACGAATAGATGACCAAGTCTTTGAGCGATAGAATGCGTAGCGTTCCTTACTCTCATCATCTCTGTTCCTTACTCGCTTGTTGTATCTTGTGCGTGAGTATCTCTCTCGCTCTGCTATGTATGCTGCTTCCATACTGCTATGCTTACTACAGTAATGTAACGGTCTCTCTGTTAGAGCATGGCAGCCCTCTGCCCTGCATCGTCTGACCATCGGCATGGGTGTACCTCCTTTCAATCAGATAAAACAAAAGAAGAACACTCCTGTGTCCTTCTGATTCGATAATACTATATTACCACGTTGATAGTATGATGCACTATAGATTGGTATAGACCGATGTAGATTAGTCCAAATACTTCTCAGCTTGTCTTAACTTAACGTAGTATGTTGCCTTACTAAAGCCCATGCGGTCACATATCTGCCAGATATCTAGCTGGTCTATGTACACCATCTGGAGTAGGGAGCGTGCCTCTATATCCCCCACCTCTGCTATTTGACGGCGGAAGGCTCGCTTTTGCTTAATAGCTTCGACAAGGAAACGTTTCATTTCCTCCCGTTCCGTCATAAGTTCCACATAGACATCATCCTTGCCCTTGCGTTTCCCGCCTTGTACCATGTCAGCTTGCATAGCACCAGCCGTAACTTTAAGAGCTTGAGATTCTAAGCGTTTAATCTGTTCTGTCTGACTGTCAATGTACCTGTCTAATGCCTTAATCTTTTGCAGCCGTTCCACTGTTCTCATAAATTACATTCCTTTATGGTATAATATTATTAATAGCGTTTGAACAGTCCTGGGCATTAGTCTGGGTCTTTTTTGTTTACAAGAATAAAGAAGGATTAAGTTATCACCTCCCATGCGTTAGATTTAGTCTTGCCACCAGTAATGCAGAGACTAGGGTGAAAAGAAATCAAAAAGGATTCCTCGATTCTAATTATTTATTTACTGGGTTTGTTGAGCAAGGTCTGTCAGCTTGCTCGATGTTGAAAAAGTGTCTCTTGGATAGTGTGACAGACTAACAGCCAGTGACGGAATCGAACCATCTGAACCGTTCTGGCTACAAACCCATTGCCAATGCCGTGTATAGAGCATGTTTAACGCTGGGTTTCTTACGACCTAATTCGCCTTTAGTGCGATATTTGAGAACAATACGATCAATTTCATCGTCTAGTTTTTCAGGCCATTCGTAATTATTTAAGACATATTTGGCAATCTTGCTGAATAGGTCTCTGGAAAATAGCCCTTCCATTTGAATGACCTTGAGTGGCGTTAGAACGATACACTCGACATAGCATCGATTGATTGAGTCTTTGATTCTATTAGCTTCTTTCTTATCGCAGCCTTTAACGTCCATGATGTATTTAGCCATGCTGTTCTTATGAAGGTTGCGTAGTTCTTTCACTTCACCTTGAAATTGCTTAAACAATTCCTCTGGCAATCCCGCATTAGTGGTATCTACGATTGGTCGAGTGACCTTGCCTCTTGTGTAATTCTTGGCCAGATAATCTTGAAGGTCGTTGAATAATTCATCAGAAATAATTCCTTTTAGCTTTTCTGCAGTGTTGGGAGTCATTTTCCAACGCTCAACGACTACATTGTTAAATGCTTGATAAGCAAGACGGGCTTGTAAATCGTCGCACTGTCTCACCTTTTGGAAAAACTGCTTATAATCTCTCGGATGTGCCTCTTTAAGAGCTGCATGCTCACTGACTAACCTCTGATGAAGTTCTTTGGTCAGTCCGGAATATTTGTACTTCACGTTCATGGGTGCCACCTCTCTATCACTTTGTGATCTGTGACATATCCCTCTAACGAGATTTCTATAAGTTCTCCAGAACTCCACTCATATCGGCCTTGTTTGACTATAACTGTCGACAGTGTCCGTCTGAACAGCGGGTCCATCCCGCAGACAATAGCCATATCTTTTCTAAAACGTCCGCGTTCAAAAACCACATCATAGAGTTTTGAGACGTTTTTCATTACTGCTTTTTTTCGCTGCCGCTTGTTCATTGACCTCTCCCTCTTAAATAGCTGGGAATATCATCCCCAACATTTACGCTGTCATACTGTTCCTTGCTGACAAGGAATTTACCGTAAGCTCCACAATCAATAGTGTAGAGATCATTAATTTTCTCTTTTCCAGTAACTTTGCCGTGCATTTCAGAACCAGCATTATCTACACGATGGATAGTCATTGTTTCAACTCTGCGTGGCACTGTCAGAACATAATATACTGACAGCATGTTAACGACCAGACTGACGACTAAGATAGCGCTTGAAATAGTCAAACTATCCGTGTACCACTTTTTAGAGGTCTTCTTCTTTGACGAAAGTTCCATTAATCATCTTTCCCTTCCTGTTTTTAATTTCTTCATACGCAATTCTGTTCTCGTAGATATCTAAGCTTGTTCATCGTGCGTCCTCATGTCTTGATAATCTCTAAAACTTTGAAATTTGCTGTATTCAGATATTGTCTGTTCAAGTGATTCTTCCACTAGAGCTGAAAGACTTTTGTAATTTCCGTACTTTTTCAAAGCTAAGATGTGTGTGAATAGATCACTGGAAATTGTAGCCTGCACTCTCTTGCTCACCACTCCACCTCTTTCACTTCCACGCCCGGGCAGTCGAATACCCACTTATTGAACATCATATCCATAATATCTCCCCTTGCTGCCGATTCCAGTTTTTATTAAAGTTGTCGCCCACGAGGGACTTTTCCCAAAAAACGCACTTGCTTCTCGTCGTGTTTCAAAAAAATATTTTTTAGATTCCATTAATATGATCTACTTGAGGTAAATTGCCTGGATTCGGTATAAAGGCCTTAGCAACTAATCTATGAGCTCTAAATGTTTTTTGTTTCCTTTTCCCCTTTGTCCCAACTTGAAGATTTATTAGCACATACCCATGACGTTTCACAATTCTTGACCTTACATTCTTTTTAGTTAACTTATTCCTAAATTCGCCATTTTCAGACACTTCATAATCCGGTGCTTCTAAAATCGTTTTCCATTCTTCATTCAACTTCTTTAACCTCTACTCCTTCACAAGAGAAAACCCAGCCAAAGCCGTTCGCTTCTAGCTCTGTTCTCGTAAAACTTCCACCCTCACTATATTGAGTCCTTGTAAACTGTGGCGTTAATTCCTCGTTGTTTAAGTAATATTTGCCTAGATATTGCCCTAAACGACCTTTAATTTTAACCGTATATTTAGCCTCTTTATCGACCTCGTAGCCAAATTGATGCATGTTTACGAGGACACTAAACGGGCTTACTTTGCCACTAATCAGCCATTTTTGAAAGTCAGTCAAACCGCCACGCTCGTAATTTTCTTCAGATCGGCAGACCTCTCGATACAGATTTATCTCAAACTCATCCTTATGCCCCTCATACCAATCCGCCACGTACTGTGGCACCACTGGTTTTTTAAAGAACGAATCATATAGGTCTTCTGCATACGATACAGAAATATGTCCGATTGTTGATAATTTCTCGATTGCTTCTTGTCTAGTCATTTAATTCAACTCCTTGTAAACGATTAATGCTGATGTATGGCAATATGTAGCACTAACACCGCTGTCGGCCACGCTTGAAATATTCGACTGATATTTGATATCAATGATTTTAATTTGTGGATTCTCTTCGATAAACTCATTAATCAATTCGTCGATGTCTTTGTAATCGGTGAATCCATATTTAACATCTAACCACTTCGTTCTAATCATCATTTTCCTTCTCCCAGCAACATCTTTTCTAACTTCTCAATCTCTTTGGACCTTACATAAATTCGATTTGTCCCGTCTGCGAACGGTGTTTTACAAAAAATAATATTAGGACCAATAGAGATGTGACCGATATCATCGACGTTTAAAATCGTGTCTATATCACACCCTTGATTGACGTTTGTAACTCTAATAAATTTAGCCATTACTGTACCTCCACCATTTCCACCTTATATTTTCTTGCATTGCGATATTTCACACCTCGCAAGCGGTGCAATTCGTTGATAGCGTCGTTCTTGTTGCTAAAAATATGCTCGCTGTCTTCCATGTTGTCGTAATATACGATTACTTTATATTTCATAGCTTTACTAATCTCCTTCCGTTTTCACTGGTTCTACGAGCGTATACCGGCGTGCCATAGTAACCAACGGTGCTAGCTGACACACCAAGTTGTTCAGCTATTTCACGCTTAGTTCCCATTGCCAGTAATTCCTCGCCCTTATATAGCGCATACTCTTTTACTTGCATAATTCCATCATCCTCGTTAGTAATTCTTCATCCGGTAACTGCTCCAGCGTTAAGATACGATTTAACTTCTTGGTATTGATACCTAACTTAACGCTGATAAGCTCCATATCCTTACGATTCTCCCAGAACCATCTCGAAAATTCTTGCGTCTGACCTAACACACTGGTATGGTCATAATTGCCGGGTGCATACACACCAACCAACTTATCCTTGTATTTGCTATTCATTCGAGCTCCTTAATTTCAAACTCAATGCGTGGATTAGGACTGTACTTCTTGCGAGCTCTTAAATCGCAGACAATACTGTCATCCGTCCAGACGATACCTTTCTTGTCCACTTTGTTGTATCCGGCTTTTGAGATGCTGTCAAATAGTGATTTAACCAGATTATCAACGTCTGGAGTTTTTGCATGCCAAAGCTTTTCGGCCATAAACCGCTTAAACTTGTCCCATGTTTTAGCTCTCGCTTTTGGCGTGGGCTTTTTTGAAATATTCAATGGAGCTTTCATGTAAAAGGTGACATCAACCGAGATAGGGCCGTCAAAGAATTGCCCATCATATTCTTGCTCAATAAGTTGTGAGCATTGACGCCTCCACGCTTTCATCTTTGGGTCTTCATAAGTACCGAATTTGCTGAATCGTGGCCTTGTTTGGGGCTTTGGCTCGATGTTTAAAATCATCTTCATAAGCTCACCTAGAATGGCAAATCTGATTCTTGGATATCCATAGGGTTTGAATTACCGAATGGAGCGCCACCTCTTGAATTGTTTGGTGCTTGCTGTTGTGGTTGTTGGTTGTAACCACCATTAGCATTTCCACCTTCACGCGCTGCACGGCTTTCCAACATTTGGAAGCTCTCAGCGACAACTTCGGTCACATATACACGTTGACCTTGTTGATTCTCGTAGCTACGGGTCTGAATGCGTCCAGTAATGCCAATCAATGCGCCTTTTTTAGCCCAGTTAGCCAAATTCTCAGCTTGCTGGCGCCAGATAACGCAATTGATAAAATCTGTTTCACGTTCACCGTTAGAGTCCTTGAAGTTGCGGTTAACGGCTAGGCTGAAAGATGCAACTGCGATATTGTTTCCTGTGTATTTTAGTTCTGCGTCTCTTGTTAATCTTCCAACAAGACAGACTGAATTCAACATAGTTTCTCTCCTTTTATTCACGATTTAGTAAATCATCCAATGTTAGAACCTCATGCAGTTTTTTCTGTGACTTGCAATAATCACAATGCCCACACTTCTTAGGTTCTTCGTTCCCAAGCATTACTTGATAGGCTCTAGGGGCGTGTCTAGTGATGTAATCAAGCCCTTCTTCTAGCCATTCTTCCGTTAGCTCAATGATTTCCTTGTCTGGCTGTTTCTCTTTCGATACTGCCACGATAAACGGTTTGAATGTTGGATAGTCCATTTGTCGTAGTAGCTCTAAATAAGTCCCTAATTGGACATGGTATTGAAACCCTAGAATGTTGTTGACTGCCGTTGGTACTTTAGCATGCAATTCCTCAGACCATTCCTTGGCCCAAATAGATTTCATGGTTTTTAAATCAACCACATAGCCTTTTGAAAAGTTGATACTATCCAACTTGCCTTTGAATGGCACGTCAGCGATGAATCCAGTGACAATCTTTTCCTTTTCGACTTTATCGCCTTTTTTCCCGTGATAAAGGTTATTAAAGAGTGTGTCATCCTTTAGCGTTTCGATAACTTTCTCAGCTAACTTGAAATCCGATAACAATCCATAGGGTTTTCGACTAGAGAACAAGGTTTTTTTATTCTCTTCCTTGAATTTTTCGTGAGCTTCTTCACTCTCGAAATAGCTATGGACATAGTTGCCAAAGAGCAGAGGCTTTTGATCTCGTTCATCGTCCCAGATACCATCATCGATAGCTTTGGCTCTAGCTTCACATTTCATGTATTCCTTGAAACGACTTACAGACATATAGGTTTTGTCAGAGTAATAGTTTTCCTCTGTCAAGATAGTTAAATCAGTCATTTTCTACCTCTTTGATTTTGGTTGAATCACCCTCAAATAAGCTAACTTCTTCGATGATTTCGCCTGTTTCAGCGTCTACGCTTTTATCTGTTTCAGATTCAGCTTCATCACTCATTAGGTCACCTAAAAGTGTTTGAGTGTCTTCGTTCTGAGGTGTGACATCGATAGGGTCAGTTTTCACTTCCTCAGATTGATTGTCTGAGATAAGACCCTCTTGCATTTCTGTCGAGAGTGGGGCGTATTTGCTCAAAATGCTCTTGAGTACGGTTTTTTGAGCCATAGCGTCAAAATCTGTTGACCATGGCCCTCTTGCGTAAGTCTTTGAAAAGCGTTTACCGTGTGATTCCGCTTGTTCTTTCGTCCAGAATGTCAGCTTTTTAAAGCCGTTCACAAGCTCAAACGTTGCAAAGTAGCCGTAAACTTCATCCTCTGGCTGAGTAAAGTCAATATCCAATGTTTCAAATAGTGGGTCATACGACTTAAACTGTGCTTTGTAGACCTTACCTGAATTAATGGCTTTAAACTGTCCTGAGCGAATAGCTAACTGGATAAGCCCTTTATATCCAAGTTGAAACTGTGCATCTTGCTTGTACGGTACGATGTAAGCAAAACCTAAACTTGGTTCAATCGGCAAGTTCAAGACTGCTGCTTTCATTGCCGCCGTCATGATTGAAGCATTGCTTGCTCTTGCTAGTAGATTGTTGTTATTAACAATCGATAATAGACTGGCTGTAAATTGTCGTTCGTTCCCATTCAATACTTCTTGGAATTTCTGTTTTACTGCTGGTGTGTTAAAAAAGTCTTTGTGTGCTAGTTGATTTGTCATGTTGTTCTCCTATTTTTGATTTGTTGTTATTACCCTCTAATTTCGCTCCTAATCAATCCTATTGTGTGGGTAGCATAATTACACTAGATACACTTTAAAATTGATTACAGACGATTTTAGACGTGTTCTCGTGCGTGTTGTTTGAATACTATCTTTGAACAGTAACCAAACGCCATATATTCGTTGATTTTTTCGATGAATGAGAATAAATCTAGCTCGTTCATCATTTTTTGTTTATGGCTCTCTGAAAACACAAGCCCATGAATACGCTCATAATCTTCAAACAGCTTTAGTTTTACTTCTTCTTCCGTCATGATTTCTTATCTTTCTTGTTTTAGTTGATTAAGCGTGTATCGTTTATCTTCGATGTCTACTGCCCTGAAAACATTTCCTTCTAGTCCAGTACGTATACGACTTGCGACCCGTTCGCTGTAAAGGTTTGCTATTTCATTATTGCTTAGGTTGGTTGTGATAACAGTGTTCTTCCGATGGCTTAACACATCAAAGATAAATTCTTCTTCCCATGCTGATTTGGATTGCCCTGAGTTTCCAAGCTTAACGCCTAAATCATCAAGAAATAAGTAGTCAGCTTCCATAAGCATCCTTGAATAATAACTTTCTTTGCTTTCAAACTTAAAGCTTTCTCGGACTTTTCTTAGAATTTCTGTGAGATTGACAAATAGCACGCTTTTGGGGTTGCCTTTATCCTTGTAGGTTTCATTCAGTGTTTTAGCCATAGCGACAGTTAAATGAGTCTTACCAACTCCAGTAGTACCAGTTAGCAACGTGTTTCCTTCGAAGCCATTAAGATATTTCTGTGTTTGCGCTTTGGCAAAATCAAGCATCTGTTTTTCTTGGATTGTCTTAACAACAAAATTATCAAAGGATGCCGACTTTAACTCTTCAGGAATTGTACTGTCTCTCATGAGTACATCATAAGTTCTTAAGTAGAGGTTGTTTTTCAAACTCTCTTTTACCAGTTCTTCTTCTTTTTTGTCTCTTTGTTCTTTGGCGCATTTTGGGCACACTGGAGAGGGTTTGCGTGGTTCGTCTTCTCCTGCAATTTTAACGGGAATATTGAGTTGCATCATAGGTAGCCCATGAATTGGACACCTCCCGTCTAGCCTTTTCGTGTTTGCGATAATTTCAGCTTGCGTTAGCATGTATTACCTCTTTTCTAAAATGGGTTTTCGTCTGCCCTAGAAGCCCCATTCTTCATTGATTTCTGACTCTGTGTTAGTGTTGGTCTTTTGTTTTTTAGCTTCACGGATCGCTTTGCTGTTTCTGACAAGTTCAACCGTCATTAGATTGTCTTGTTTCCAACGGTTAAGGATGGCTTTAATATAGGCAAAATTGGCTTTGCCTTGATTAACCGCTTCTTTTAGAGCTTCAAGGATAACGTCAGCGTTAAAGTCTTCTAGCATGTACTGCAAATCTTCCATTTGTAATGGTGATAGAGCTTTTCCTGTTTCTTGCTCAAAAGATTTGTAGAGATTTGCAAAATCTTGATTGAAAGGAGTGGCGGGGGTTGGTTGTTTTTCTTCTCTTACCTCTCCTCTCCTATCCTCTCCTATCCTATCCTCTCCTATCCTATCCTCTCCTATCCTATCCTCTCCTATGCAACCATTTGTCTGACATTTGGTTGTCAGTTGGTTGTCAGTTGGTTGCACATCTGACAACCACTGATATTTATTGCCTTCTACCAGTGCTATTTGTTGCATTTCCTCTGCGAATCTAGTGGGTTTCTTTCTATCCTTCCTAATAGAATTGTGTTCTGTCCAATCTGTTATAACTACCACTCCACTGTTAAACAACAGTACATAGTTGCCCTCGATTAGAAGTTTCATGTCTTCTTTCGTTGTGCCAACCAATCGCATGATAGTTTTAGGGTTTCCGACAAAACCATCATCGTCAGCCTCTAGGTTTAAGAAGAAGTATAAAGCCTTTGTTGTAGGAGGTAAGTCAAGAAAATCATCAGTCATTACGACATCTCTACTGAACATCCTTCTATTTGCCACTTGTTCCTCCTTTTCTTTTGTGTTATAATCAAGTAAATCGTTTTGATGAACGTTGCACCTTTTGGAGTTTTCCAAGGGTGCTTTTTTTAATGCCTACCCTCCCACCGCTGCATGTTCTATTGGTTCGCCAAGGATTCTAGGAATGCTTTGATGCCATCTTTCATGGATTCTTCATGCTCCGTGCGTTCAAAGCCCGAGCCGTCAAGCTTAGATACGTTGTATTCGGCTTCTACGATAAGCACTTCGCAGCCAAACACTTCAGCAAGCTTGTCAATGCCAGCTTTTTGTTTTTCGTATGGTTCGATTGGTAGCTGTAGCGCTTTCCAAAGTCGGGAATCAAAAGTCGCTGTAAAAGCTATGTTCCCTTTGTCTTTATAGCTCGTAAGAAAGCTATCCTTTTCGGCGCTGTAAAATACGACTTGTTTGTTATTTTCTTTCATGATTATTCTTCCTCACCTTCGTTGTACTTCTTAAATCCAAGAGTTAAAGCAGTGATACCTGCTGCAATCACTACCAATCCTAAAGTGCTAGCGACGCCTTCTTTTTCTCCAGTGTTAGGCAGAACACCACCGTAAACGGCTGTATTTACCGCCTCTTTTGGCTCAGAATCGTTTTTATAAACAACCTCGGTAATTTCTACCTCTTTCGCTTTCGGAGCGTCTACGGGCTTGCTAGGCGCTTCTTTCGGTGTGCTAGGTTTTTCTGGTGTAGGTTTAGTTGGTTCCTCTGGAATTTCAAGCTCTGGCAAGTCCAAGATAGGTGCATCATTTGGAACCACTCCACCCTCGAATGGTGGAAGCTCACGTTCTTCTGGAATACCCGGGATGCCACCGTTAAATTCTGGTTTCTCACGAACTTCTGGGATGCCCGGAATACCACCTTGGAACTCTGGCTTGTCATGTACTGGTGCTTCATTTGGCACTGTGCCGCCGTTCCATTCTGGGATTTCCACCTTAGGCGCATCGTTTGGAACCGTACCGATAGGCTCGGTATACTCCGGCAATTCTCTAACTTCTGGAATGCCGGGGATACCACCCTCAAACTCTGGAATTTCAACTTTTGGAGCTTCACGAGGGATCTCGAATGTTGGTTCGGGTTTATTCTCACCACTGGCATCACCTTTACCACCGACCAAGACGGCACGGCTAGAAGATGTAGCACCATCATTTTCGGCTTTCAACTCAACCTTGTTGGTTGGGTTGGTTGAATCTTTAACCGCATTGACAAGTTTAGTTTTGTACCAGATATAAACCATACGATCAAGGCGATCCATTTTAATTTCAAACCCGTGGTCTGATTTAGCCATTGACTTGATAAGTTCCATTGCTGACCCTTTATCCGTCCAAGGTTCAACGCTATCGACATAATTCATTACAAAATAGTCGTCTACAAGCTTTTGATTGTCGCTCATAGTATCGATAAGTGTCACATAGTTTAGGACACGGCGTGCATAGTTGACACGAATAGTCCAGTCAATCACAGTAGGGTCATCCTTGTCTTGGCTACCCCACTTAGCGACCAATTCATCCTTGCCGATTTCTTGTTCTTTGCCGATGTTTGCAGTAACGACTGTACCGTTGAAATTAACGGTCACAGGCTTACCTGATTCAACGGCATCCGTCCACTTAGCATCTAACTTCAAGCTCATTTGCTTGTTCAATGGGTGGTTTTTGAAGTAGTCATTGAAGATTGTAGTAACTGTTTGGGTTGCTACGTTCGTAGACGCTTTACCAACCACGTTATTCTCTGGGTTTTTCACATCAAAGTCATAATTTGTTTGGAAAGTGATTTCCTTTGGCAAGTTGAATGTGACTTTATCGCCTTCGTTGATAGCCATATCGTCAGGGAATTTCACATCCTTGTACTCGACTGTGAAGCCTGAATATTTTCCGTCTCCATTAGATTGGTCGATAGCAACATCTGGATTTGTTACTTGAATATTGTCACCTTCTTTTACAAACTCAGTAGGCTGTTTAGGTGTTTCTGCTACTGGTTCAGTGACTGGTGCTGTTTCAGTAGTTGGTGTGCTTGCTACTGGTGTTTCGGTAACTGGCGCTGTTTCCACTGGTTGCACTGTTTCAGATGGTGTCACGGTCACGTTGCCAGCGTTGTCAGCAGTATAGACATTAGATACAGTAGGTTGATTATCTACTACTGGTTGAGCAGTTTCGTCCGCTGATACTGATCCAGCACCGATAAGCAATGCTGTAGCAAGTGCCAATGTGCCGCACAAACCGTATGCTTTAGTGTTTTTGAAAGATGGTTTTGCAATTACTTGTGTTTTCATGGTATAATCTCCTTGGTATAATTTTCTTGCACAGGCCCTTACCTGTGCTTTTTTAGTGCTCTCAACGTGCACCCATAGCCCCACCGTGTCATGTTTTAATTTTTATTAGACTTGTGAATGGGAAAATTAGGAAAAAAGTAATTTAGTAAAGATTTTTTTGGGGAAAGGTATAAGTTACACTCCACGGCAGGGCCATGGCTACACGCTGAAAGATAGTAATATTATCGGTTTCCGTATTTTGCTAAGAGGTATTCCTCACGTTTTTTGCGAGCTTCATATTTGCGTTCGTTTTCCTCGTATGGTGTCCATACGGGTTCGAAGAAATATTCTGGTTCTTGTTTTTCTTTTACAAATAGCCATTTAAGTAGTTTTTTCATTGTTAATTCCTTTCTTTCCCTAACCGCACTAGAGAACTAGTGAGGATTATTAATATATTTATTTTTAGGAGAGAATTCATAATGTCATTTGTTTAGTACTGCTTACGTTCCCTCACTAGCTCACTGTTACGGCTAGGGTGTTATGTTAGGCAATTTCTTGCCAGTTATTGTTAAACCAATCTCTGACTGCATCCCGTGGGTATCTGATTTGTGACCCTCGACCTTTATCGATTTTTGGAAAACCGTCAAGGTTGGTTATTCGTAAAAATTCGGTATAGTTGCCAATTCCGAGCATTGACTGACACTGTTTAGCAGTTAAAATCATGGGTAGCGTTTCGTCTAAATCGAACGCTTTTGTCTTATCTGCTATCACTGCGGTCAGCATGCTATCGAACTGGTCAGCTAGTGGTTTGAATGGGTCTGTCATGGTGTTAACCCCTCTCAAGAGCGATAATCTCTTTTTGTTTTGGTGTCTCACGAATTTCAAATTTTGTGAAATCGTCGTAAGATAGATTTTCCAAGAATTTGACGGCATTTTTAGCGTCAACATGTTTGATATTGGTGTACTTGGTCACATTGAAAGCTTTCTTCAAACGTGAGTACATCAAGCGGATAAACTGACCTTTCTTGGATGCGAACAAGTTATCGCTTGGATGTGTTTTCTGTTCTTCAAAGTAGAAATCAGCAAACACGCCAGCTTTTTGAAAGACAATGCTCTTGATTTTAGTAGCTTCACCATCATCGATATGGACTTTCTTGTTAACTTCTTCGACAAGCAACTCAATGTCAGTGAGCTTTTGATTTGTCTTCTTAACGTTTCTGTCCATTTCTTCCTTGATTCCGATAACCTCTTCCAAAAGCTGTTGGTTAACGGTGCTTTGGGCAACTAGATTCATCGCTTGTTTCTTCTGCATTTCGACTGTTTCAGCGAGCAGATTTTCTTTTTTCTTGTCTTTTTTCTTACTCATTTATGATTTCTCCTTCTATGATCGTTCTTCCATTTTCTGGAACGATTTTATTCATTTCCTCTAACCAGTTTTCAGTTAGCGTTAGGATGTCCCTTAATTTCTCAATCTGGGCATCCTTGCCAATTCCTTGAATAAGCGTTTTAAATCTGAGTGGTGCCATCTTGTTATCAAAGAAATCTTCGAATTCTGACACTAGGTTACTGAGTGTAAAGATGTTAGAAACACTGTTTTCTAGCTTCTCTTTGTCCGCTCGTAAGTGTTCGATAGATTCTTTCAAGGCTAGTGCTTCCGAGGTTTCCTTTTCGAGCATTTCATAAGACGCTTCTTTAAGTCGCAAGCTACGTTTGACTGAATCAAGCTCATCCGTTAGGTCTTTATTCTTGCCTAGTAGTTGCTTGTTAAGGTCTTGTGTAGCTTGGTAATCTTGTGGAATGATTTCCTTTTCGATTACCTTTTCAGTGGTCTTGGTTTGTTTGACACGTTCCAACTCACCCTTGACCGCTTCTAGTGCTTGGTCTTTGAGTTTGAGACGACGCTTGACCTCTTGCAGTTCTCTGACCGTTGGTGATTCGCCTTGCTCAATCTTTTCAATCTGCTCTTGCTTCTCTTCTTCTGGAAGTGTTGCGATGAGGTGTAAAGCGGTCGTTCCTAAATGTCGTAACGTTTCGACTTTTGGCAACTCGTCGGCAATCTTTATTGATTTATAAGCAAAATCTTTATCAATTCCAATACTTTCATGCCACTCTCTAAATTGTCCGTGTGTTAGGTCGTTTTCTTTAACGTACTTCAACCGTCTTCCAATTTCCCAAATTGATTCACCGGCTAATTTTTGGTGGTGCCTTATTTCTAATTCAATTTGAGAAAGGTTGTTCGATAATGCTATTTCGTTCATTCCTATTCCTTTCCGTTTGATATAATAGTTTTAAAAGAAACGAGGTACTGTATGATTATCATTTCACGAAAAGCTAGAAAATTATTAAAATCATTGCTTGATATCCGAAAATCCCAAGAATCTCCTCGCATTAAACCTGAACAGTATGAAAAACTGATAGATGAACAAGGCGAACCGCTCGGCGAATTGGTTTACCACAAGTTAGTGATTCAAGACATCGTCCATGACATCGCCGTTACTGACGAGGGGATTTATTTTTATCAAGCCTACAAAGAACATAATAGATATCTTTGGTTGACTTCATTTTGGTTTCCGCTAGCCGTTGCTTTCGTGACAACTGCTATCACACTAGCTGTCAATTTTTTATTTTTTAAATAAAACCCAAAAAATCAACGTTGCCAGAAATACCCCTATAAGACTTCCGATAATTGCAAGTGCAACATCGTATCCGTCTAAATTCCACTCAAAGAATTCTTTGAGTTTTTTTAGTGTCTTCATGTTTGCTCCTTTCTAAATTAGCTTTATCAGATAATGCTTTTTCCTTTAAAACATTAAGACCGAATGGATCTTCTTTGATTTCCAAGCAGGTTTTTTCAATCTGTTCAGCTTGGTTGATAAGTATTTCACGGTCTTTGTTTCTTGCCTTGAGTTCTGCGTCGATAGACTCAAGGCTTTTTGCGATGCGTTCTAATATTTCGTTCATAGTATCCTTTCTGAATTTGATATAATTGACTTATCTTTGATGAAAGGAGAGACAAGTCATGATTGAAAAATTTGATGATTTCTTAGAAGCTAAGTATCCAGAAATTCGAAGCGGTATCAACGAATCTGTTAGCGAAGCTTTGAAATCACTTGCTGACAACGGTATTGAGTTTGATAGCGAAGTTGTTGCTGTTTCAAGTGCTATCGCATTCAATACAACTTGCGAGATTCTAAAGGCTTATGATTCATATGTGCAAGAGCACAAGAATCAATAGTATTCATTACAATCTCTAAAGCTTTATTAGCGTTTACCACTTTTGGTAGGCGCTTTTTTTGTCCAATATACGGATATCGTTTTGGTTTCATGTTTGTTCCCTTTCTAATCTATACGAAATTTCGTATATCTAGGTTAAAAAAATTTAGGCTTCGACACGTTCGCTGAATAGGTATTCTAATTCATATTCTGGGAAGAATGCCTTCTTGATAGCTACTGTTTCACCAAAACTGAAATCTGTAACACCGTTAATCTTGCTACGAACCGTGCGGTAATCAACTTGTAGCAGGTCAGCGATGTCTACTAATGTAACGCCTTTGCTCTTACGAATTTCTTCGATGTTTTTCATTTGCTTCCTCCTTCCTTAAGCTTGATTTAAGTATATGCTAATTTTCGTACACTGTCAACACAAAAGTACGATTTTTTTTACTTTTTTTATTTACCTATACAATTTTCTGTGTTAATATATATGTAGAAATAAAAATGAGGGTTATAAAAAATGCAGGCTGAAGAAAGAATTAAAGAGCTTATTATAGCTAAATATGGAAATGTTAGAGCTTTTGCGACAGAAAGCGGCATCTCTTATACTACTGTTCGCTCTATTTTGGAACGTGGTATCATGAACGCAAAAGCTGAGAATGTTTTTAAGATATGTCATTTATTGGGGATATCACCGGATACTGTCGCAGATTGGGGAGTTTCCACCGAACAACAGACCAACGCCCATGACATAGACAGCATTATTGACAACGCCATGATGTTCGATGGTAAACCGCTAACTGATGATGATAAGCGGGCAATCCGGGGCATCATTGCGGGCTACATGAACAGTAAGGAACAGTGAGGTGCTATGACTGAAAACGAATTGCTTGAGCAGTTCAACGTGTCTCTTTGTGAGTTTAGTTCTAACGAGTGGCCTAGAAACGGTTTTATCGACCCTATAAACAGGGTGGTCTATATCAATAAGGATTTAGCCCCAGAAATACGTTTGAAGGTCATTTTACATGAATTGGGCCACCTAGAGCACAACTCTAAAGACTATGAGCGTTTGCGTGAGAAATACGAAGCTCAAGCTAATAGAATTATGATTCACGAGCTACTAAAAAATGAAAACCTAGATGATTTTAACTACGTCCATTTTATGGAAAAATATAATCTCACCACGATTTGTGATGAGACTTTTGTAAAAGACGAATACTTAAAGATGGTGAGGAATTGATATGAAGCTTTTGAAAAAATACAAATGGTATATCTTAACAATTATAGTTTTATTCTGTCTTGGCTTAATATTTGTGCCACGGTCTGGGAAGGAACCGAAGGAAACAAAACAGTCAAAAACCGTTAAAGTAACAAAACATACCACGAAATCAAGTAAACATAGTTCTTCTTCAACTTCAAAAACTTCTAGTAGTTCAAGTTCAGAACAACCGCAACAATCACAAGAACAGACGCAAACCGAAGCTTCTCAACCTCAGCAAGAAAAACCTATTGATGGCGTTGGGCCTACGCAATCACAAGTAGACCAAGCAACTGAACAATATGGGTATACTCCGGGGTATGGTGGAGTGCCTTCCGATTCTCCTGAAATAGCAAGAGAACAATCAGACCAACAAGCACGCGAAAACTGGCATGACAGTCAAGTTGAGTGGGCTAAACAACAAGGGCTTATGGATTAAAACAAAATAAAAAAACCAGTCTTTCGACTGGCCAAACTATATCAAGGGAGTGTGTGAGATAAATAGTAAAACCCTCACCACCACCCTTTTATTATACCATAAAAGAGGACTAAACAATGGCATCATACAGAAAACGAGAAAACGGCTGGGAATATCGGATAAGTTTTAAAGACCGCCTTGGAAAATATAAACGGAAAGAAAAAGGTGGTTTCCGTACTAAATCTGAAGCTATCAAGGCTGCTGCTGAGATGGAATTAAAATTACAAGAGACTATCAATGTTGATGAAGATATCACTCTTTACGCTTATTTCAAGCAGTGGTGCGAGGTTTATAAGAAACCTACGGTATCACTGGTAACTTATAAGGCATATATCAACACCCAACGTAAGATAGAATTATTCTTTGGTGATAAGAAACTGAAATCTGTTACTGCCACACAATACCAGCGTGTGCTGAATAGCTACGCTAAAACTCACGCTCAAGATACTGTCGAGCGTTTTAATGTGCATGTAAAATCGTGCGTTGAAATGGCAGTGCATGAAGGATACATCAAGCGTAACTTTTGCAAGTTTGCCAAAATCAATGCAAAGAACAAAGGCCGTGATATTGAAACGAAATTCCTAGAGGTCGAAGAATACGAGCGATTGATCTACGAGACAAGCAAGCATCCAGAATATGCGTCTTATGCAGCACTCTATATTATCGCTAAAACTGGTATCCGATTCGCTGAGTGTCTAGGTTTAACAGTGGATGATGTCAACCGAGATACTGGCATGTTGTCGGTCAATAAAACGTGGGACTATAAGAATAATACTGGTTTCTTACCGACAAAAACAAAAAGCAGTATCCGAGAGATACCGCTTGATGATGAATTTATAAATTTTATTGACCAACTGCCACCTACTGAAGACGGTAGACTACTACCCTCACTATCCAACAATGCAGTTAATAAGACCTTGCGTAAAATTGTTGGGCGTGAAGTACGTGTCCACTCATTAAGGCACACTTACGCTAGCTATCTGATAGCCCACGATATCGACTTGATTTCTGTGTCGCAAGTTTTAGGGCATGAGAATCTAAACATCACACTGGAAGTCTATGCCCACCAATTACAAGAGCAGAAATCACGAAACGATGAAAAGATAAAACAAATTTGGGGCAGATTTGGGGCAGAATAGCTTAAACCCGCATGGTTAAAGACTTAAAAATGTCCCCTGCCAACGAAAAGATATAAAATATAAAAATAAATGAAAACTATGAAGACTTGATTTTACTAGGTTTTTATAGTTTTTATTTTTATTTATTTCCATCTTTTTTAAAAGTTTTGGGGCAAAATTTGGGGCAAAAAAAGTCGTTTGATAACAGAATAAAACCAAACGACTAGAAACAAATAAAAATGACTATCTATAGTGTACCTCTATTTAGATTAAATGTCTAATGTTATATCAAGGATACACAAAAAGGCTAGGATAACCCTAGTCTTTTATCGTTCCCAGATTACACCATTGTCGGCATAACCCACATAGTCCACACCGTCAATAGGCTTCATGCCACGGCCTTCAATCAGCAAGTAGCCGTCTTTGTCCCGCCAAAAGTCGAGCATGTCTGCCACTTCTTCCCAAGATTGCTCTTTCAATTCGTCTGCATACACATCTTGGATAAGCTCTTTGATTTCTCTTTCAGTATCAGTCATGAGTGCGTCCCTTCTTTCTGCGATAAGTTCCTCTAGTTCGTTCAAATCCGAACCCGTAGCGTGATTTCTAATGAAGCTACGAGCGGACGAACGCTTTGATAAGTAATTACGATGCTCTCTGTTCTGCGAGTTCCATTTTTTTGTCGCTTTTGCTTGTGCGTCCATTGTGCTACTCCTTTGAATTATCCAATGAAGTCGATTAATTCTTCAAAAGGAGCATCCTCGATGCTTTCGTAATCTGTGAAGTCTTTCATGTATCCTTCCAAATCTTCGAGAACTTTTTCTTCAGTAACTTCTTCTTCTCCGTCGTAGTATTTTTTATACTCAGCAACAAGTTCGTTGATTTGTGTTTGTGTTAGTGCCATTTTATTTTACCTTGAGAACTTCTTTCGTTCTCCCTTTCCTTATCTTCATTTACATTATAGTACATATACTATATATTGTCAACACTTTTGATAAAGAAATTTAAGTTTTTTTGCAAAATAAAAAAGCCCGGCATAAAGCCGGGACAGTTCAAGAAATTTATCGAAATGACGCCAAGTATTTCATGACTATAGTATCACTTATCTATGAAAATCACAAATAAAAAAGAGCTATGAGATAACCTCGTAGCTCTTTGCCTATGATGGACTTATATTATACCAAATAAAAAAAGCCCCAGCAAGCGCTGAGGCTCGACCACTACCACCATGTTATCCCTACTGTGGTCTGAGGGGAGGTGATATACTCCTTTTCTTTTTTTAGTTTTCGTGGTCTATTATTTACATATCTGTGCAATCGTCCAAGTACTGGTCTTCAACCCATTGAGCGCTATCTGGATGGTTGATTCGAGACCAGCCGTTTAGTTTCTCATAAACACGGACTCGTGTGCCTGCTGGGAGAAATTCCTTGTCTTGGCTATCGATGCGAGGACCAGCTTCAACGTAGTAGTCAGTGGTAAGAGTGCCTTCATAATAAGGCTTGTCTGATTTCTCTAAACGGGTATTAACATCTAGTTCACGCTCAAATTCGCTTTGGGCTGGTGCTGGAAGAGGTGTTCCACTCTCACGGAAGACAATTTCACGAGGGCGACCGTTTAGATCCCAAATGTAATTATAATCATTTTCAGTCACTCCGTCCATGCCGTAGTTGCAGTGGATAGCCGTGCTATCACTAGTCATAATCAATACGTGGCCAAACGCACCGAGCGAGCTTGAACCATCACGAGGTGCCCAAATAACGACATCTCCACGTTGCCCATCAAATGTGCCATCTACAGCATCGTAAATCTTCGCATAACCAATAGCTGGAAGTGCTTGTTGAAGTGATTCTGTGTTGTTATTTAAGTTGATTTCGAGCGCATAGCTTACCGCTGATGAGCAGTCAAATTCGATGCGTCCGTCGCCGTCGGCGTCGTTTCCGTAACGGTCACCCATGTCGTAATGTACTGGGATTGATTGTAGATGGTGCATACGTGCAATACTTGACTCAATTTTACTCATTGTTAATGTCTCCTTTGTTCAGTTAATCTTGTTTTGGTTCGTGGTAGCCCAACGCTTGTTCGCTATCTCCAAGACCCTTAGTCGTTGGGTCTGTAACGATACCCAAAATTACCAAGATCACAACGAAAGTATTAACACCCTCTTGGATATTGTGTGGAATCTCAAGTCCGAATTGTTGCAACATCAAAAAGATTGCTGAGATAAGAGCTACCAAAGTAGCTTTGTTTTGCAAACGTAGTTTAAAATTAATCATTGTCTTCTTCCTCCTCGGTAAGATTAAATTTATCCTTATCAATATTTTTCTTGACAAATCTGTCAATGAAGGGAATTTCAACCCCTAGAGCCGATAAGCTAGCCAAAATACTAGCCCCGTACGCTGATAGCATGGCGAAAATAAAAGCATCCATAGCACCGCCTAGATTCATGAAAACCATAAACGGATAGGATACCATTACGATAATCAACATAGCCGTGTGGCTAACCAGTCCTTTTCGAAACCTACGGCTCGAAAATTCATGAAAAGCCCATGACCTTGAAACGCCCAATACGATATCAGCAACGATAACAAGCATGAGTAGGAACACCCAGAGGTGTTCGTCTATGCCATGCTCATAGAAATCTTTGACGACTTCAAACACGCCAAAGATGCCATCTGGTTTGTGCATTTAATGCTCCTTAAAACATTTATTTAACCCCCATTTTTAAACGCTTTACGCCTGTGTAGTATCCGCCAAAATTTCATCCTCTACTTTATAACGCAAGTCACGCAATGCACGTTCGTCTGTACGCATTTCTTGACGGTGCTTAGCGTAGAGCTCGGCGTTAAGAAGATTTTCTTGGACGCTAGATACCGCATTCTCGTCAATGCTGATGTATGTCTGTTTAACTAGAACTGTTGTTCCTTCTTCTTCAACGTTGAATTCTGCATTGATTGTGCGTTGTTTTGTAATTTTAAGTGACATGATATTATTTTCCTTTCTTTTATTCTTCGACTGCTGGGTATTCGTCTTCGGTTATGTAAGTGACTGTCCCTGTGTAGACTGCATCTCCAAAACTTGGGTTTGAAAAAAATATATTTCCATTAGATTCAAAATGCCACACTGCGCATTCTTTGTGTTTGTTTAAATTGTTCTTGTTAGCAACCAAATGCGTTTGCACACAAGGCTTGAACCCGTTTGGAATTTTCTCGCCCAAATCCTTGTATTCACCTTCGACGACAGAATAGGTGCCTCTGATTAAACTTAAGGTTACTACGTCCCCTTTCCGAACCACATTAGCTTTGACACCATATCCTATCGGGATTTCTTTTTTAACAACGGGTTGGTTGGTTTGCACAAACTCAACCCAATTTCCAACTGTGTCCTGCGTTAGAGTGCGTTTGAAGAACCTACCAGAACTTGTTGTCAACGATTGGTGAATACCACCCAGTCCTTCTATTATTTCTAAGAACCCTACTTGTTCTGTAGGTTTAGGCTTGTTGATAGGATAGTTCTTCATCGTGCTCATTACCGAGAAGAAACCTGTTGTTCTGTAATCATCAAGGTTCGTGTTGTTGTATTCGATAATCGCAGCACCTTGAACTTCTGTAAGCTGGTGGTGCTGAATTGGCTTTGAACCTGAATAAATCAATCCATTGACATCGAGTGCTCCATTTTCCCGATATTTACCAATACCAACGCCCTGTTGATCGTAGGACATAATAATTTTATCGGTAGGCACTGTAGTTTGAAATTCCGAGACCGAAAATCTATCCTCTAGTTTCCCTGTGACTATGAACGAAGTATCCGCAGGGTATTCCTTGCCCAAGTTGGCATTAGAAGCCTTGAACTCAGAAATGCTTGACCATTCACCGCCAGCCTGCCCGTTATCTGCTACAACATTGTTTGTTCCAACTTTTGTTGTTGTAAATGTCAGCTTCATGGTGTTTTTTTGAACACCGCTGACGCTCAACGGCGCTATTTTAGCAAACCGCTTAATGGTTAGTGTATCTGACTTCGAGCCACTTCTGGTAACCTCAAATTTTAGTGTTGGGCTGAAATAGAATAAAAATGTTATTTTGACCTCTTTCCAATCAGACCAAATCCCACGAGAATCTTGAACTCTCCCCCTCAAGGTCATTTGAGTGTCTTTATTTACAGCGACCT
>OGEG01000480.1_pt1 | contig 41353 bp, 40 predicted proteins | sample 1570621 | NCBI WGS metagenome assembly OGEG01 (sample SAMEA2582130, study PRJEB24529) | metagenome | biome: Human gut stool | place: China | collected 2011 | reverse complement strand
TAACACAGAGTATCACAGAGTCTTTTTATTGATAATCAACAACCTAAAATCGTCTCTGTGTTACTCTGTGTCCTCTGTGGTGAGTTTTGATGCAGCCCCTGTTTTTTTGAGTAAAGCCACTATGTCCTGTGCTTAAAAATATGTAATCAGTGGCAGATTCTCGACGAAAACTCCTATTTTTGTACTTTAAACAACTAACAATAATAAAATAGGAACGAATGAAACGTAGTTTACTCTTCATATTTACTTTACTTACTATTACTTTATCGGCTGTAGCTCAACCTCGTATCTCTTCTAATAAGGAGACCCATCATTTCGGACAGATTGAATGGAAGCGTCCGGTTTCTGTAGAGTATACTATTACCAATACTGGTGATAAACCTTTGGTATTGACTAATGTTACTACCTCTTGTGCCTGTTCGGTTGCTAACTGGACGAAAACTCCGATTGCTCCCGGAGAAAAAGGAACGGTTAGTGCTACGTTTGATGCAAAAGCGTTGGGGCATTTCAATAAATCGATCGGCATTTACAGCAATGCGCAGCCTGGTTTGGTTTATCTGAACTTCGATGGAGAGGTGGTTCAGGAGATCAAGGATTTTACTAAAACCCATCCCTATGCAATCGGACAAATCCGGATTGACCGTACAGATATAGATTTTCCTGATGTACACAGCGGAGAAAAACCGGTCATTACGTTGGGGGTAGTCAATCTTTCCGATCGTCCATACGAACCTGTATTGATGCACCTTCCGCCTTATCTGAAAATGGAAACTAATCCTACCGTCCTTTTGAAAGGTAAGAAAGGAACCATTACCCTGACACTTGATACCAAACAACTGATGGATTTAGGTTTGACTCAGTCTTCTGTTTATCTGGCTCGCTTTGCCGGTGATAAAGTGAGTGAGGAAAATGAAATCCCCGTGTCAGCAATACTTCTTCCTGACTTTTCAGGAATGACCGAGCAAGATAAAGCTTTAGCTCCTGCTATTCGTCTGTCCGAATCCAAGATTGATTTAAGCCGGGTTTTGGTTAAGAAAAACAAAGCCCGACATGACATTGTTATCACTAACACAGGTAAGTCTCCTTTGCAGATCAGTAAACTGCAAGTATTCAATCCTGCGGTAGGTGTTGCTTTGAAGAAGACTGTACTACAGCCGGGCGAAAGTACCCGCCTGAGAGTGACTGTCTTGAAAAAGAACCTTGGAAAGAAGAAGAGACACTTGCGAATTCTGATGATCACCAATGATCCGGTACAGCCGAAAGTGGAGATCGATGTAAAAGCTACGAGTAACGAATCACATAATTAATATCTGCCATGGAACATCCTGAAAATAACGAAGCATATAAAGGTTTGGTTGTGAATGCAGGCATTGAACAACCGTCATCTGTAAATCCCTATCTGAAGCGAAAAGTAAAAAAACGCCAGTTGTCGGTTAATGAGTTTGTGGAGGGCATTGTCAAAGGGGATGTGACGATTCTGAGCCAGGCTGTAACTTTAGTGGAAAGTGTGCGTCCCGAACATCAGGCTACCGCACAGGAGGTCATTGAAAGATGTCTGCCTTATTCCGGTAATTCGATTCGTGTAGGCATCAGTGGTGTGCCGGGAGCCGGTAAAAGTACTTCGATTGATGTCTTTGGATTACACGTTCTTGAAAAAGGAGGTAAGTTAGCTGTTTTAGCTATTGATCCGAGTAGTGAACGCAGCAAAGGAAGTATTTTGGGTGATAAAACCCGTATGGAGCAGCTTTCTGTACATCCTAAATCATTTATACGCCCCAGTCCCTCTGCCGGTTCGTTGGGAGGAGTGGCCCGTAAGACTCGTGAAACGATTATTCTATGTGAAGCTGCAGGGTTCGATAAGATCTTTGTGGAGACGGTAGGAGTGGGACAAAGTGAGACGGCAGTTCATTCAATGGTCGATTTTTTCCTGTTGATTCAGTTGGCCGGTACGGGAGATGAACTACAGGGCATTAAAAGAGGGATTATGGAGATGGCTGACGGTATTGTGATAAATAAAGCTGATGGCAATAACATTGACAAAGCCAAGTTGGCGGCTGCGCAATTCCGTAATGCTTTACATCTTTTCCCGGCTCCGGATTCCGGATGGACACCGCGTGTACTTACTTATTCGGGATTCTATAATCTTGGAGTAAAGGAAATATGGGATATGGTGTACGAGTACATCGATTTTGTGAAAGGTAATGGCTATTTTGAATATCGTCGTAACGAACAAAGCAAATACTGGATGTATGAGAGCATCAATGAACAGTTACGTGACAGCTTTTATCACAATGCCAAGATTGAATCGATGTTGCAAGAAAAGGAGCAACAGGTACTCAAGGGAAATCTCACCTCTTTTGTTGCTGCCAAGAGCTTACTCGATACTTATTTCGAAGATCTGAAATAACGATGAAGAGGTGTCAAAATTCGTATTCACCACAGATTACACAGATAATTATTATTGGTTGTCAGTAGATTAAAATCATTTTGTGTAAATCTGTGTAATCTGTGGTGAGTTATGACACACCTTCCAAATCTGCCTTCGATTTACTTTGAGTCACAAAGTAGACTCCAAGAAATACCAATGCAATCGCAACTCCTTTTTCCCAGCCGAAGCTTCCGATTCCCATTAAGATCGCCGCTATGGAAGCAACAATGGGTTGCACATAGTTATACATACTTACTACTGTAGGGCGCATCAGTTTTTGTGCAGTCATGATGCAGATGTAAGCAATGAAGCTTCCGCATAGTACCACATAAAGTACCTGATAAATGGCAGCAGTCGAAATACTGTTCCACTCGATGCCCGCTATATCCTGATAAGAAAAAGGAATATAGCATATAGATGCATAAATAAACATCCACTTATTAATTGTGATGGCCGAATAGCGTTGGGATAATCCTTTGAATACGGTCAGGTAGATAGAGAAACTGAGTTGGGCGATCATACAAAGTAAGTCTCCCCAGATGCTTCCTCCTCCTGCGTTTGTCGCCTGACTGCTTAAAATCAAGATCAATGCTCCCATTGCTCCAATGAAAATTCCCAATACCTTTTTGTTTGTAACCGGTTCTTTCAGATAGATAGCTGCCACAATCATGGTGATGATAGGTGAAGTCGTTGTTACGATAGATGCGTCTATCGGAGAAGTGAGAGACAGGCCGAATATAAATATTCCCTGATTGAAAACAAGGGCGAACAGAGAAGCGAAGAAAATTTTCAGCATGTCACGGTGTCCTACCTGCTCTTGTTTACAGAAAGCGGAAAGTATCCAGAAAGCTGCTGCCGCCCCTACCATGCGAAAGGTGGTTACCGAAAGTGCCGAAAACTCTGTCAATGCCGATTTACCGATAGGGGACATTAATCCCCACATCACGTTGGCCGTAAATGCCAGTGCATGTCCTTTCAGATTCTTATCAATCTCCATACCGAATGTTACCTTTATTGAAAACTGATGCAAAAGTAACTAATTTATCGTTTGAATTTTCTATATTTGTTTAATTTAAATGCAACCATTTATGGAACTATCAGCCAATTATATCAAACGAATTGAAATAAACGGATTATGGGACCGGTTCAACATAGTCTGGGACCTTCGTCCGGATGTCAATATACTATCCGGTATCAATGGAGTAGGAAAAACTACTATCCTGAATCGATCGGTCGGTTATCTTGAACAGTTATCAGGCGAAGTAAAGAGCGATGAAAAAAACGGGGTACGTGTCTTTTTTGATAATCCGGAAGCTACTTACATTCCGTATGACGTGATCCGCAGTTACGATCGTCCGCTTATTATGGGAGACTTCACAGCCCGTATGGCAGATAAAAATGTGAAATCCGAGCTCGACTGGCAACTTTACCTGTTACAGCGCCGCTACCTTGACTACCAGGTCAATATCGGCAATAAGATGATCGATCTGCTGAGTAGTAATAACGAGGAAGAGCGCGGCAAAGCAGCTACTCTTTCAGTAGCCAAGCGCCGTTTTCAAGACATGGTCGATGAACTGTTCAGCTATACCCGTAAAAAAATAGACCGTAAACGCAATGATATTGCTTTTTATCAGGATGGTGAACTTCTGTTTCCTTATAAGCTTTCTTCCGGTGAGAAACAGATGTTGGTGATCCTGCTTACCGTACTTGTACAGGACAATGCCCATTGCGTTTTGTTTATGGACGAACCCGAAGCTTCATTGCACATCGAATGGCAGCAAAGATTGATTGCGATGATCCGTGAACTGAATCCGAATGTACAGATTATACTTACCACTCATTCGCCTGCAGTCATCATGGAGGGATGGCTCGATGCAGTAACCGAAGTCAGTGATATTGCAACCAGTTATAAATAGCATTTAACCAAAACACGACCTATGGCAATTAGTCTTAAAGATAATCTGACCTCTTCCTACTTCAGTGCAGCCCATAAGCTGTACTCTAAAAAGGCACGCCGCCGAATCGTTGCTTATGTTGAGAGTTATGATGATGTAGCTTTCTGGCGTACCCTGCTTGAAGAGTTTGAGGACGAAGAACATTATTTTCAAGTGATGCTTCCTTCTGCTACATCGTTGGCCAAAGGCAAGAAGATGGTGTTGATGAATACTCTCAATACCGCTGAGCTCGGGAAAAGCCTGATTGCTTGCGTAGATAGTGACTATGACTTTCTGTTGCAGGGAGCTACCTCCACCTCGCGTAAGATTAACCGTAACAAATATATTTTTCAGACCTATGCCTATGCCATTGAGAACTATCATTGTTACGCCGACAGCTTGCATGAGGTTTGTGTACAGGCAACTTTGAATGACCGTCACCTCATTGATTTCAACGAGTTTATGAAGCGATACTCCCGGATCGTTTATCCGCTTTTCCTATGGTCTGTCTGGTTTTATCGCCGCCATGATACTTATACGTTTTCCATGAGTGAGTTTAATGGCTGTGTTCGCTTGCACGATGTTAGCCTGAGACATCCGGAACGCTCTCTGGAAGTGGTGAGACGTTCGGTTACAGCTAAGTTGTCCGAATTGTCTACACGCTTTCCGCAGGGGCTCGAAGAGATTGACAGATTATCGGCCGAACTTGAAAGGCTCGGAGTACTTCCTGATACTACTTATTTGTTTGTTCAAGGGCATCATATTATGGATAATGTAGTGATGAAAGTGCTGACTCCCGTCTGTACGGCTTTAAGGCGCGAGCGTGAACAGGAAATCAAGAAGTTGGCAGAACACAATGAACAATTTCATAACGAACTGACTTGTTATCAGAACAGTCAGGTGAATGTGGAAGTAATGCTCCGCAAAAACAGTGCATACAAAGATTTATACCTCTATCAATGGTTGAAAGAAGATATTAAAGAGTTTTTATATGGAACAAATAACCGAAAAGATAAATAACTTATTCGTTTCTTGGGGATTTAACAGCAATGAAGTAGGTCCTATTATAACACTGATACTGATTATCGGTGTTGCCTTTCTGGCTGACCTTATTTGCCGTCATATCCTTTTGAAAGTGGTTGCTAAATTAGTGAAAAAGACCAAGGCAACCTGGGATGATATTGTATTCGACCGTAAAGTACTGATTTATCTCAGTCATCTTGTCCCCCCCATCATTATTTATGTGTTGATTCCTTTGGCAATTCCAAATGTAAGTGCCCTCGATTTTATTCGTCGTATCTGCATGATTTATATCATTGCGGTTTTTCTACGTTTTATCAGCGCATTTCTATCGGCTGTTTATCATGTATACAGTGAGCGAGAGCAGTTTCGTGATCGACCATTGAAAGGTTTGTTGCAAACAGCGCAAGTGATACTATTTTTCATTGGAGGAATTGTTGTTATCAGTGTATTGATAGATAAATCTCCGATGGTGCTGCTCACCGGGCTTGGTGCTTCGGCTGCCATCCTGATGTTGGTGTTTAAAGACAGTATCATGGGATTTGTGTCCGGCATCCAACTTTCTGCAAATAATATGCTGAAAGTAGGTGACTGGATTGCTATGCCCAAATACGGAGCCGACGGTACGGTGATTGAAGTGACGCTCAATACAGTGAAGGTGCGCAATTGGGACAATACCATCACTACCATTCCTCCCTATCTGCTGGTCAGTGATTCTTTTCAGAATTGGCGGGGTATGCAGGAGTCCGGTGGGCGGCGTGTGAAACGTTCTATCAATATCGATATGAACAGTGTCAGATTCTGTACCCCCGAAATGCTGGCCAAATATAAGAAAATCCAATTGTTGACCGATTATGTGGAGCAGACCGAGAAGGTGGTGAAAGAGTATAATAAAGAACATCACATAGATAACTCTATTTTGGTCAATGGGCGACGCCAGACCAATCTTGGTGTGTTTCGCGCCTATTTGACGAACTACCTGAGAAGTCTTCCCGACGTGAATAAAAATCTCACTTGCATGGTACGCTATCTTCAGCCCACCGAACAAGGTATTCCGGTCGAACTTTACTTTTTTTCTGCTGTGAAAGAGTGGGTACCTTACGAAGGAATCCAGGCCGATGTATTCGATCATCTGCTTGCCATTATTCCGGAATTCGGATTACGTGTATTCCAGAATCCTACGGGAGAAGATTTTAGGGAGTGGAGTAGAAGAAATTAAAAAAGTGTATTATATTTGTAGCTAATAATACTATATTAGCTATGAATGCACTACAAAGCAACATTATCCGGGAGATCACTCCGTTGTCTGACAAGGATTGTTTTTATATTGCCGAACGGTATAAAACGGAGTTTACCTATCCCATTCACAACCATGCCGAGTTTGAGCTGAACTTTACGGAGAAAGCCGCCGGAGTACGTCGCATTGTCGGCGATTCGGCAGAAGTGATCAGTGATTATGATTTGGTTCTGATTACTGGAAAAGACCTGGAACATGTATGGGAGCAGCACGATTGCCATTCAAAAGAGATCCGTGAAATAACGATCCAGTTTTCCTCCGATCTCTTTTTTAAAAGCTTTATCAATAAGAATCAGTTCGATTCCATTCGTGATATGCTTGAAAAAGCCCAGAAAGGTCTTTGTTTTCCGATGTCGGCCATCCTTAAAATCTATCCTCTGCTCGATACCCTGGCATCCGAGAAACAGGGGTTTTATGCTGTTATCAAATTCCTGACTATCCTTTACGAACTGTCACTTTTCAACGAAGAAGCTCGTACGTTGTCAAGTTCTTCTTTTGCTAAAATCGGCATTCATTCGGATAGTCGTCGCGTACAGAAGGTGCAGGAATATATTAATGCCCATTATTAGGAAGAGATCCGCCTGAATCAGCTGGCCGATATGGTAGGAATGACTCCGGTATCTTTCAGTCGCTTCTTTAAATTGCGTACCGGCAAGAACCTTTCGGACTATATCATTGACATTCGTTTGGGGTTTGCTGCCCGTCTGCTGGTTGATTCTACTATGTCTATTGCTGAAATCTGTTATGAATGCGGGTTTAATAATCTTTCTAATTTCAATCGGATTTTCAAGAAGAAGAAAGAATGTTCACCCAAAGAGTTTCGTGAAAACTACAGGAAGAAAAAGAAACTGGTATAATTTTATGTGAGAATACTTACCCTCAATTAACATTGTTAACGCCATTTCTCCGTTATTTTATTTATGTGCAAATAACAAGCCTTCTGCATTTAAAACACTTGCTATTTGCATTTAAAGAACAAGCTTTAACGTAGCGTTAAAACAAAGCTTTGGGCGAGAGAAATCTTGTGCTTTAAAAACACTGTGTTTTAGTTTATTAAGCACACTCTTTACTTCTTTGTTTCACTGAATCCCTTTTGGGATAAAAGCCTGTATACTTGTTTTTTTGTCAACTACAAATCGGGGACTGACACTCCCTGCTATCTTCTTTTCGCCTTGTTTAGCGCCGCTATCAGATATCTTCCTTTGGCTCCGATATCGCTCCAGCAAGTGTTTGCAATTAGTTTCCATACCGTCGTTCCCTTCCTCCCATAGTCCGACAGCCTGAGTATGGAGTTTACTTCCCCGGTGTCGGTAACGCTCAATCTCTTTAGCGTGTCCATCAGTCCCGAGTAATTGTGCGTCATTGTATTGAAGGCGTATCCCGGTATCTGTAGATAAGCAGAATCCTCCTTCCGCTCTTCCCCCTCCCCTTCAGGGGGAGCTGAGAGGGGGAATTCTTTACTTTCCTCTGCTTTACTTTCCTTTACTTTACTTTGTCCGGAATCGCATGCATTTTTTGCGTCAACGGCTACATGATGTACTACGTTTTTCGGGTTAACAGGTGTTTTTTCCCCTTTGAACAGCTCCGGTCGCTGAGCTTCCTGTGGTGTAGAAGGAGCATCGGTTTTTCCGTTTTCCTTTTCCGGTTTTACTATCAGATAGGGGAGCTCCGACAGTTCTCTTTTCCTTCGCTTCGTAGCTTCCAGCCATACCTTTTGTATGCTTTCCGAAGTCAGTATTCCGTTTTCCCGATAACTGTTTTCGTCCAGTATTCCTTTGATGAACAGGATCTTGATGATTCCCTTCACCTCTTCTGTTTGCACTTCCCTCCCTGCTTTGTTTGCGAAAATCAGGCACTGTTCTTCATCCCAACGGATGTAGTATCCTTCCTTGTATATTTTACAAAGCAGCTTCAGCACGATTGCCGGGCCCTTTATTCCGTATTTTGCTTCTATCACTTCCATTGCGTTCTCTTCCATGAAATTTACGCCTATCGGGAAATAGTTGATCCCGTCGTATGTTGTCGCCATATTGTTTTTTAGATTAGTTGTTTGTACTTTCAATAAGATATTTACCACAAATTACACCGGATTCCCAAAGACGTTTTCTCCTGATTCCTCAAAATAGAAATAATTCATTTGTGAAAATCTGTGTAATCTGTGGTGCCTCCCCTATACGATCGCTCTCCATTCCATGAAATTCTCCATTTGAAACGTCGTCCACCGCTGTTCGTCCACATTCCAGTACACCACCGCCCCCTCTACTTCTGTGGGATCATATTCCCTATGGAACTCCGCTTCGTAATAAATCAGTGTTGCTTTCGCCAGTTGGAAACTCCCGTTCTGTTTTCGGTAAGCCACTGCCGCATGTCCATATTGCATGTGATCCAATAACGCTTCCAGGCGTTCCGCCATCCATTCGGCGCACGACTCGATGTATCCTTTTTCGAAGACGATACGTCTTTTCCATTTTAGTCTCATGGCTTCACTTTGTGATGCCGGCCTTTTTTTTCGTTTCATACATTTACGATTTTAAAGTTTATAAATTGTTTGTCGGCCCGAAGGTAGAGTGTTTGCCGATTAAGTTGGAGTATAATAATTCATGGTGTGTTTTCTTGTCTATTTTATGCCAATGGATTTATCTTGTAGCGTTTCGTTCCAGATGGTGTTTATTTCCTTTAGAATGGTGCTGAGCTTCAATGGAATGAATATTCCGTTTCGAATATTCCCTAATAGTTTTTTGTCATTTATATATCGGGCTAACGCAATTTGTGATGTCTCTTTTTTTATACCCATTGCTCCATTTTGATAGAGTGTGATTAGTAGCTTTAAGCATTCGTAGTGTTTCAAAACAATCCCTTGTATGGGTTTCTCCTTTTTTCGTCCCCTGTTTGACTTAAGACTTTTATTGTCAGATGTTTGCTTGTTGTCTGTTTTGTTTTTTTTGAGTTCCTTTTTTTTCTTCTTGTTGTTTGTTTTCGTAGTTCATACTCTTTTTAATTTTAGTGATTTTTATTTGTGTAAAATATGGCAAAGGTATGGACGAAAAATTTAGTAAACTTGCAAATACAGGATAAAATGTGGTGTTTGATTTTTATTGGAGTAGTAAGTTGTTGGATTATAATGCGATAGTTTGATAAAATAGGGTTGTTTCAAAAGACGTTCGTTTATTTGAACGCAAAGATAAGGGGTATTTTCATAATAGCAAAATGTTTAATAAAAAAAATGATTTGTACTCTTGGCTCTCTATTTTAACATATTAATTGTTAGATAGATACCTATGAATAAAAATCTTTTTTTTATCTGTCTGCTTTTATGTTTTGATAATAAAAAAATGAATACAAAAATAGAGTTCAAATAAACGAACGTTTAAAAACACGTTTTTTTAGTGTAATTTGTTTGTTTATAGCTTCTTACCAGACAGGTAATGAGTAACTGCAAGAAACCGTGGCAAGAGAGTACAAAGCTTGCTGTATATTACATAAAGTACTCGCAAGTGATTGAATTTCAGGTATGTGCAAGAAGTTCAAAGCCCCGGGAGAATGTCCTTTTCTGAAATAATCGAATAATGGAAGTGGAGAAAGAGACCGAAATATGGTTCGCTATGCGTGCCACCTACCGTCGGGAGACTGACGCTATGCGGTTGCTTGCGAAAGAGAACTTGGGCTGTTTTGTCCCCATGCAATACAAGATAAGTATGAAGAAAGGAAAAAAAGTCCGTGTCCTGGTTCCTATCATTCACAATCTGATTTTTATTCACGCTTGTCCTTCCGAAGTGAAGCGTGTCAAGTCTATGGTTGCTTATTTACAGTATATAACCGATACCCGTAGCGGCAAGAAGATAATTATCCCCGACAATGAAATGCAGCGCTTCATCGCTGTAGCCGGCACCTACAGTGACCATCTCCTATACTTTCAACCCGATGAACTCAACCTGTCCAAAGGCACCAAAGTCCGTATTACGGGTGGTGACTTCGAGGGTCAGGAAGGTGTTTTCCTGAAAGTGAAAGGCGCCCGGGATCGTCGCGTGGTCATTGCTATACAAGGTGTCATAGCAGTTGCCATGGCCACCATTCATCCTGATCTTATAGAAGTAATCAAATAATTCATAATTCAAATTTATTATGACTCTTTCCGAAGAAGTAGCTTCCCTTCAGCGTGCCGCGCACGACCTGATGTATTTGGGCATGGACGGGAGTCCCATTTACAGCGATGACTTGTCCCGCCGTAACAATGAAGTTTACCGCTTGACCACGACATTGTATAATTCCGGTATCAAAGGTTCTACGGTTGAAGAGCAGGCCTCTGTCTGTCTCGCTCTCCTGATGGGCTACAACGCATCGTTCATCGACCACGGAGAAAAGCGCGAACATATCCAGGAAATATTGGATCGTTGCTGGGATATCCTCGATACTCTTCCCGCTTCGCTATTGAAGCTCCGCCTGCTTACCGCCTGCTATGGTGAGGTATTCGACGAGCCTTTGGCTGACGAAGCCCGTGCAATTATCGCTTCTTGGGATTCGGTGTCACTTACTACTGAACAGCAAGAGGCTATCAACGAGTTTCAGACTGTGGTGGATAATCCTTATCCGTGGGAGTATGTTGAAGAGTAACAAAAAGACTCAATCCGATAATTTGGTTTTAGGACATACAACTTTCAGGTACAATGATTAATATAACAGATAAGTCCGAGTGTTGCGGTTGCAATGCTTGTGGTGATGTATGTGCCCATAATGCTATAACATTCAAGACTGATATAGAGGGCTTTTGGTACCCTGAGATTGATAAGGATAAATGCACAGATTGCGGACTGTGTGAAAAGGTTTGTCCAATTGTCAATATTGAGGAACTCAAGAAGAATGATTTCGAGAAACCGGAATGTTATGCTATGCAGCATAAAAATTTAGAGTCACTTTTTAATAGCACATCTGGATCTGCGTTTGCAGCATTGGCAGAGCGAATGTATAAAGAGGGTGGTTATGTTGGTGGAGCTATTTATGATGAAAATTGGGACGTAAAACAATTTATTTCTTCAGAAAAAAAAGATCTTGAACAACTTAGAAATTCTAAATTAGTGCAAAGTGACGCACAGGGTTTTTATAAAGCAGTAAGAGGCATTGTTAAGGCTGGTAATAAATGTCTCGTGTGTGGTCTTCCTTGTCAGATGGCCGCTCTTCGTGCTTTTTTACGTAAAGACTATGAAAATCTTGTTATAATTGATTTGATTTGTAGAGGAATTAATACCCCTAAACTACTTAAGGGGTATATGGAAATTCTTGAAGAACGCTTTCAATCAAAGATTATCTATTTCAAAGTTAAAAACAAAGAATATGGTTGGCGTCAGTTAACTACTAAAGTCGTTTTTGAAAATGGTGAAGTTCTTTATGATACAAAAGATAAGAATATATTCACTTTAGCATATCTGCAGACAAATGCATTCTGTCGACCTTCATGTTACACTTGTCAGTTTAAAGGTTATCCTCGTATTGCTGATATTACTATAGCAGACCTTTGGGGAAAGCCTGGAATTATAGATAAAGATATGGATCATGATTTGGGGACATCCCTTGTTCTTGTTAATTCAAGGAAAGGGAAAAATTACTATAATAAGATTATAGATAAGGTAAAATCTAAGCCAATAGATTTTCAGACAGCAACAGTGGGGAATCCGGCATTAATCAAACCGCTTTCTGCTCCAAAGGTGAACAGAGAAGAGTTCTTTAAGGACATGGAATGTATGCCATTTAAAGATCTGGTGCGTAAATATGTAAAAATATCATCAGAACTGCCGCTTTCTAATAAGGATAAACTAAAAAATATAGCTAGATTCCTTTTGGGAGTAAAAAGGGTTTGTGGTTGGAATTTAGGGACAATTTGCAAAAACATCTATTATAATTTGCTTTGTAAAGCAGTTAAAACAAACATAACAGAAGGAAAATTTATACTTATACATAAGCATTGTACACTTGATATAGCAAGGACGGCAACCATTGAGCTCGGAGGTATTTTGGATTTCGGATCTAAACGAATCAGAGGCTCTGTACTTGAAAGCCGATTACTCGTTGATCCTCATGGCAAGCTTATCACTAAAGGAGGAGTTTCAATAGGTTATGGAGCAGATATAGAGGTCTTTCGCGATGCTAATCTGACTTTTGGAGCAGATTTCTTAAGTAATATCAATGCTACGATTATTTGTGGACACAATATAACTTTTGATGAAAAGGTATCTTTAGGTAGAGATGTTACAGTAAGAGATAATAGCGGTGAGCATTTTATATCACGTAGAGCATATAAAAATGTGAGACCTGTATTTATCGGAAAGCATTCTTGGCTATGTGAAGGTAGCATAATTATGCCTGGCACAAAGTTAGGAGCAGGTGTAATAGTCGGGGCGCGTTCTTTTGTCGCTGGAGGAAAATTTAAGAACTTTACTATGTTATCAGGTGCTCCGGCTGTGGTGGTAGATGAAGATGTGTTTGTAAAAATGTAATAAGAATGTATACTTTCAAAGAGCTTAAACGTGCGACAAAGCAAGATGCTGTATCTCTTCCTAAGCTAAAAGTAGCCCTTTTGGGAGATACGGCGACTCAATTATTGGCAACGGCCATTAAGGGGGAGGGTATTCTTAGAAACTATAATATTGAACTTTGGGAAGCTGAGTATAATCAAGTTGAACGACAAATAATGGATCCGACTTCGGATTATTATCAGTTTGAACCTGATTACACTATTATATTTCATTCAACTCACAAATTATTAGAGAAGCATAGTCTTGTAAACTCTAATTTACAGAGTAAACTTGCTGATGACAGACTTGATTTTGTTCGACTGCTATGCGAACAAGGTATAGGTAGAGTCATCTATTATAATTATCCGGAAATAGAAGATACTATTTGGGGAAGTTATGCTACAAAGGTTCAGAGTTCGTTCACATATCAGTTAACCAAACTCAATTATGAACTGATGAATATTTCGCAAGCGTACCCTAATTTTTTTATATGCAATTTGGCGGGCATCTCGGCAAAATACGGTCGTAATTTCATGTTTGATAGTTCTGTATATGTCAATACAGAGATAATTCTTAGTCTTGATGCGCTTCCCATCATATCTTCCCGTACAATAGATATAATTGCTGCTATACAGGGCAAGTTTAAAAAATGTCTTATTCTTGACCTTGACAATACCATCTGGGGTGGAGTTGTTGGTGATGATGGATGGGAAAACATCCAAGTAGGCCACGGATTGGGTATTGGCAAAGCCTTTACCGAGTTCCAGGAGTGGGTGAAGAAACTTAAAAACCGTGGCATTATCATTGCCGTGTGCAGTAAAAACGATGAAGGTAAAGCCAAAGAACCTTTCGAGAAGAATCCTGAAATGGTGCTTAAGCTGGACGACATCGCTGTGTTTGTAGCAAACTGGGAGAACAAAGCGGACAATATCCGTACCATTCAGCGTACCCTTAATATCGGATTCGATTCCATGGTGTTCCTTGATGATAATCCGTTTGAACGCAATATGGTGCGTGAACATGTATCTGGAGTTACCGTTCCCGAACTTCCTGAAGACCCGGGTGACTACTTGGAGTACCTCTACACATTAAACCTATTCGAAACCGCAAGCTTTAGTGAAGACGATAAGAATCGTACGAAGCAGTATCAGATAGAAGCAAAAAGGGTATCACTGCAACAAAGTTTCACCAACGAAGCCGAATTCTTGAAGTCACTTGACATGGTGAGTGAGGTGAAAGGTTTCGATAAGTTCAATACGCCCCGTGTAGCACAGCTCTCGCAACGTAGCAACCAGTTTAATCTTCGTACTGTTCGCTATACCGAAGCCGAGATTGCTGCAATCGAATCAGATTTACATTATGCTACCTTCTCGTTCACTTTGGCTGATAGATTTGGTGACAATGGACTCATCTGTGTTATCATTCTTGAGAAGCAAGATATTGAAACCCTTTTTATCAATACTTGGTTTATGAGTTGCCGTGTGTTGAAACGCGGTATGGAAAACTTTACACTCAACACTTTGGTGGACTATGCACGCAGCAATGGGTTCAAACGCATCATCGGTGAATATCTGCCTTCAGCCAAGAATCAGATGGTTGAGGGGCATTATCCCCACCTTGGATTCAGTAAAATCGAAGGTGGGGATAATGCTGCTAAATATGTGCTCGACGTGGAGACGTATGAAGAGAAGGAATGTTATATAACAAAAAAATAATTATATATCAATAAACCAAATGGATAGAGAAATCATAATGGAAAAGATACAAGATATCTTCCGTGACGTATTTGATGACGAAGAACTTATAGTAGCAGATTCAACATCTTCTGATGATATTGAAGAGTGGGATTCGCTATCACATATTCAGTTAGTAGTGGCTGTAGAAAAGGCCTTTGGACTAAAATTAACATCCAAAGAAATTCTTTCATGGGAAGATGTAGGTGAAATGGCGGACGCTATACATGCGAAGCTTGCTTAATAAATGACAGGTTCGTCCAATAAAATTATTGCTAAAAACACCATCATGTTGTATCTACGTATGATGGTGAACATGGGCATATCACTTTATACGTCAAGAGTAGTTCTTCAAACCCTTGGTGTTGTAGACTTTGGGGTATATGGTGTAGTTGGTGGTGTAGTTTCTATGTTCATGTTCTTTAATAATTCGATGGCGGGAGCTACTTCCCGCTTTTTGACTTACGAATTAGGATGCGGTGATTTAAATAAATTAAAAGAAATATTTTCTTCAGCGTTGATTTTACATATCGGTATAGCCCTATTGATTTTTTTTCTGAGCGAAACAATAGGTGTATGGTTTCTGGAAAACAAATTAGTCATTCCGGTTGAGAGTTTAGATGCTGCCAGATGGGTATTGCAGTTCTCCATACTAGCTATGATGATAAATGTAATGCAGGTGCCGTTCAACGCATCTATCATATCTCACGAGCGCATGGATTATTTTGCCTATGTGGAAATACTCAACTCTGTACTTCGCCTGCTTATAGTCTATTTATTGGTGATAGGAGATTTTGATAAACTCAAACTTTACGCTATTCTGACGTGTGCAGTATCAACTGTCATAGCAATAATATATAGGTTTATATGTGTTCGAAACTTTGAGGAGTGTCATTTTAAGTTTGTATGGAATCCCCTGTTATTCAAATCAATGCTTTCTTTTTCAGGGTGGAACTTTTATGGTGAAATGAGTTTAATAGCTATTACTCAAGGTGTGAACATGCTGTTAAATATGTGGTTCGGGCCGGTAATGAATGCAGCTTCAGATATTGCGGCCAGAGTACAGGGTATAGTGATGAATCTATCAACTAATGTTTCAACAGCTGTTCGTCCGCAAGTAGTGAAATGCTATTCCCAGCAGGAATTTCCTCGCATGCTCAGTTTAATGCGTAATGGTGCAAGAATTACATTTCTTTTAATGTTACTATTTACAGCCCCTCTTATGATTGAGGCGCACTACATATTAAACCTATGGCTGGGAGTTGTACCGGAACATACTGAGACACTGCTGCAATTTTCACTAATGTGGAATCTGACTGTTGCTATGTCTGTAACCCTTAATTTTGTGGTACAAGCATCGGGTGATGTCAAGTTTCAAAGCTTATTGTCCGGTTCTTTATATCTTTCAGTACTTCCCCTTACATACATTGCATTTAAAATGGACGCACCATATTGGATACCGTATCTTTTAAAAGTCCTTACCGTATTCACAGCAGTTTTTGTATCATGCCATACGATTAAGAAGCATGTGCCTGATTTCTCTTTTGTTAAAATGGTAATGCCGGATTTGGTAAGAGCATACATTGTTTTAATTATGATATTATCACTTACGTATATCCTTACCTTGTTGATAGAAGAATCTTTTGTACGATTAGTAGTTTCCACACTATTTAGCGCTACTTTAATTTGTATTTGTGGATACTACATAATTTTACCCAAGAATATTCGGGATAAGGTATTGATGGTTGCAAAAAATAAAATATTGAATAGAGATTAATCTTTAATCATTATATATCAAAATATAATACAAGATGAAAGTAGTACTCTTGGCAGGTGGTTTTGGCTCTCGTATTTCTGAAGAGAGCGTATTTAAGCCAAAGCCTATGATTGAGATCGGTGGAATGCCTATTCTTTGGCATATTATGAAAGAATATGCCTATTATGGTCACAACGAATTTATAATCTGCGCAGGTTATAAACAAGAATATATCAAAGAATGGTTTGCTAATTATTTCCTTTATAATTCGGATGTTACATTTAACTTCTGTAATGGAAAGAACGAAATGACAGTACATCACTCCTATCTTGAGGATTGGAAAGTGACAGTTGTAGATACTGGTTATAATACAATGACAGGAGGACGCATCAGACGTGTAAAGGAATATGTAGGGAACGAAACATTTCTTATGACTTACGGTGATGGAGTATGCGATGTAGATATAAATAGAATAATAGAGTTTCATAAGTCACATGGTAAAATTGCAACCCTTACAGCAGTAAAGCAATTGCAAGATAAAGGTGTGCTAAACATTGGTGGAGATAATGCAGTAAAATCATTCCGTGAGAAAAGTTCAAATGATGGCGCTTCAATCAACGCAGGCTACATGGTTCTTGAACCAAGTATTTTTAATTACCTTACAGATGACAATTGCGTTTTAGAACAAACTCCACTTCGCAAACTCGTAGAAGATGGACAACTTATGTCGTATATACATACTGGATTTTGGCAGTGTATGGATAATATCCGCGAAAAGACCTTGCTTGAAAAATTACTTGCCTCCAATGCAGCACCTTGGAAAAGATGGGGACGAACTGTACCACAAGATAATTTTTGGAATGAGTAACATATCTAAAGTACAGTTAATTCATCGTCACCTTATTAAGGATGAACGAGGTTGGTTTTTTAAAGCTATTACAGGATGTGAAGAAGGGATTCCTTTACATACAGGTGAAGTATACCTCACCATGGGTATCCAAGGACAGATTAAAGGAGGCCATTATCATCCGGAAGCAGTAGAGTGGTTCACTGTAATTGAAGGTGAAGCAATCCTCCGTTTGGAAGATATTGTAACGCATGAACGTAGAGAAATTCTGTTAAATTTCGAACAAGCAGTTTCTGTATTTGTCCCTAATAATGTAGCTCATGATTTTAAAAATGTTGGTGATGGAAATATGATTATTTTAGCGTACACCGATAAATTGTATGATCCGGCAGATACTATACAATACAAACTATGATTGATATATTCGATAACTTTTATAAAGATAAACGGGTACTTATAACCGGTCATACCGGTTTTAAAGGTTCATGGCTTTCCATTTGGTTGCATGAGTTGGGTGCTGAGGTTATAGGTGTTGCGCTTGATCCTTTCTCAGAGCGTGATAATTATGTTCTTTCCGGAATTGGAAGTAAAATTAAAGCCGATTTGCGTGTTGACATTCGTGATGGAGAGCGCATGAAGGCAATCTTCCGTGAATATCAGCCGGAAATCATATTTCATCTTGCAGCCCAACCTCTTGTACGCTTGAGCTATGAGATTCCTGTAGATACTTATGCCACTAATGTGATGGGTACTATCAATGTGATGGAAGCTATTCGAGCCACAGATAGTGTAAAAGTAGGTGTTATGGTTACAACAGATAAATGCTATGAAAATAGGGAGCAAATTTGGGGCTATCGTGAAAACGAACCAATGGGCGGTTATGATCCCTATTCCAGTAGTAAAGGTGCAGCCGAAATTGCCATTGCCTCTTGGCGCCGCAGCTTTTTCAATCCGAGCGACTATGGTATGAAACATCATGTAGCTTTGGCATCTGTTCGCGCCGGAAATGTAATTGGCGGTGGTGACTGGGCACTTGACCGTATCATTCCAGATTGTATCAAGGCTTTAGAAGCAGGCAAGAATATTGATATACGTAGTCCGAAAGCTATTCGCCCTTGGCAACATGTTTTGGAGCCACTGAGTGGTTACATGCTTCTTGCTACCAAGATGTGGGAAGAACCAACGAAATATTGTGAGGGTTGGAATTTTGGTCCTCGTGCCGAAAGCATTACTCCAGTATGGGATGTCGCTACTGATGTAATCAAGAATTATGGAAGTGGTAAACTCAATGATATTTCCAACTCTAATGTATTGCATGAGGCTAAACTCTTGATGCTTGACATTTCAAAAGCAAAATTTCAATTAGGTTGGGAACCAAGAATGAATATTCATCAATGTATTGAACTAACGGTGGATTGGTATAAGAAATATCAAAATGTTGATAGCATCTATATGCTATGTCTCAATGAAATATTTAAATTTACTTCATACAAGAAATAATGCAAGTATCTATTATTGGCACAAATGGTTTCTTATCAACAGCCATAGCCCAACACTGTAATGCAAAAAAATGGCAGTTGGATATGTATGGTTTAGAAGATCCTATTGGTCATGCATATGACCATTTTTTTAAGATAAATTTGCTCGAGTCCCAGATTGACTATACACAACTCAGTAAGTCCGATATTATAGTCTATGCATCAGGTGCTGGTATACAAAACAATTTAAATGAGAGTGCATATCTTATTTATGCGCTGAATGTAACAGCTCCTATAAATATATGCAATGGTTTGAGGATAAATAATTATAAGGGAATTTTTATTTCTTTTGGTTCTTACTTTGAATTAGGACAGACAACTGAACGACACGCTTTTACTGAACATGAAGTCCTTACATCTACTTTTAAAGCTCCCAATGATTACACTATTTCTAAACGGATGCTTAGTCGCTTCATTGATGGTTATTCACATGAATTTACTCATTGGCATTTTTATATTCCTACCATTTATGGAGAAACAGAAAATCCAACGCGGTTAATTCCATATACTATCAACTCTATAAGAAATTGTAAGCCACTTAACTTTACTGATGGTAATCAAGTGCGTTCATATATTTATGTAAATGAGATCCCGATTATAATAGAAAAAGCTTATGAAGTATCCTTGCCAACAGGACTCTACAATATAGGTGGCTCTGATACATTGAGTGTAAAAGAAATTGTGAATCTTATTCGTAATTTACTTGATGAAGAAATACCTATTTGTCATTTTGGAACCGTTGAGCGAAAAGATGTGGGTATGAAATATCTTGAATTAGATGGAAGTAAGTTGTATAATACTATAGGTTATAAGTGTTCGATTTCAATGAAAGATGTGATTTTTAAATATTAATCATTACTCAAATATGTTTTTAAAAAGAATGCTATATAAATCCGTCCCGAGGAGAATTAAGAAAGTTCTAAAAAAGGTAAGAGCTGTGGCATATCCTATAGTTGTTGATCCTGAAAATATTTTTGAGGTAGTGCATAAAATTAAGGATGCATCTTGGGAGCACACATATTATCCTGAATGTTATGAACATTGTAAAGAGCAACATTTGGAAGTATATGTTCCGGCAGAGTACATCTATAAATCGGATAATGGAGTTGTGAGTTATGAATCGGACGTTGTGATTACACCCAAAGGTGCTTATTGGGATAAGTTTAATAGTGAAGAGTTTGTTACATGGGCCAAACCGGCTGATTCAAATGTAGTATGGTATGACAAAAAAAATATCGGGATTACAAGATATAGAAAGACGGAATTTATACGTGGCAGAGTACTTTCTTTAGTTGGTGTCTGGGCTTATCATTGGGGGCATTGTATGTATCAGTTTCTTCCTAAATTATTTAGTGCAGGAGAAGCTGGACTTCTTGATGATTCCATTACAATATTAGTTGTAGAGAATGAAGATGCAACTATCATGGAAATTATTAATTCCTATTTGACTAATTACCCAAATGCTAAAATAAAGTTTATTACTAAAAAGATTGATTATACTTGTGAAGTATTGTATTTCATGCCTTCACCGGGTTCAAGCTTTAATGGTCCTAAATTCAGGCTTGACTATCCATATTATATTTCCCGTCATGTATTGGATAAGACAAAGAAATATATTATCGATCCAATTATAGAAAAGGTAAAAGACGATAAGCCTAAGTATGATAAAATTTTTCTTCCGCGGGCAGGCCGAATTAGAAATTTGACTAATTACGAAGAAGTACATAACTACTTTAAAGAGTTAGGGTATGTTGATATTGAAGGGGCTGATCTTTCATTTGAAGAGAAAGCTGGCTTGTTTTATCATGCAAAGGAAATTGTGGGTTTATATGGATCGTCAATATTAAACCTGATGTTTTGTAATCAAGCTAAGAGCATGGTTCTTATTAATTACAGGATGTCTACCGATACAAGTCTGTATCTACAAATAAGAGATTATGTGTCACGCTGTATTAATGTTACAGGTCAAGATGAAGACTCAACTTATCATTCCAATTATACTATTCCTTTAAGCAAGATAAAAAAGGCATATAACGAATATTTCAAGGGATAATACATTATGCATAAACTAACTACAGCAAACGGTCATGATGTGCCTATGGTTGGCTTGGGAACTTATCCTCTTCAGGGTGAGGCTATGGCAAGTATGGCTTTGGATGCTTTCAAATGTGGTTACAGATTAATTGATACTGCAGATGATTATAGAGGTGAAACTGGATTGGGACTTGCACTTTCGCGGCTTAATAATGAAACAGGATTTAGACGGGAGGATGTGTTTATCCAAACGAAAATCTCACAGGATAATGCCCATGGAGATGAACCATTGGAAGGTGTTTGGTTTAATAAGTTGTCGAAATATCAAAATCGCCACACAGTAGAAGAAGTTGTTATGGATAAGGTTAATATTTCCTTGCGAGAGCTACAAACTGACTACATCGACTCACTCCTCATTCACTATCCTTTCCCAGATTATTATGAAGATATTTGGGATGTTATGATGCGTTTAAAGAAAGAAGGTAAGGTAAGATACATAGGGGTGTCAAACTTTCATATAAATCACATCGAAAAGCTTAAAGCAATAGGCGAATGTCCTTCTATTAATCAAATTTATGTCAGCCCTCTTAGCATAAAACAGGAAGATCTTGAGTATTCTATAAATAGCGCTATTCAGCTGATGACATATTCACCGCTCATGGATTTGGTTCACGGGCAGCTTAATGACAATATTTTAATGCCTTTAGCAGAGAAATATAGAAAGACAAAACATCAAGTTATACTACGTTGGAATATTGATAGAGGTTGTATGCCATTACCAAGAACCACTAATCCGAATAGACTTTTAGGCAACTTTGATTTATTCGATTTTAAGCTCACAGAGGAGGAAATAAAAGCTATTTCAGCAATGAACAGGGATTTGCAGATTTTGGTTGAGTCAAAACAATGTCCGGGGCTATGAGCATACTTAGAAAGATTTTTGGAAAAGTGAATGGTTTGTTAAGACGTTCCTATTGGGTAAATGAAGTCATGTTTCCGGATTGTAAAAAGTTCTGGAATCATAATACCTATGGATTGGAATTAGTGAATCTGGGTAGCAGTTCTGCCAAGTATGGGTTTAGTTATGACGGTGTGGATATAAAAGCAGCCAATTGGGCTATGGCTCCACAAACATTTGTGGGTGACTATGCCATATTATCCAACTATAGTTCATATTTAAAGCCGGGAGCTACTATTCTTATTTCATTTTGTCCATTTTCATCATTAGGAGGTGGAAATGATGATTTAGCAGACAAGTACTATACTGTAGTCAGACCTATTAGTATCCCCCACGCATCGTTGCGAAGAAGAGGTGCAGTGATGGATATAAAGAATAAACCGCTAAAATATTATCCACTTTTCGCTCTTATTGGAGAAATTAAAAGACTATTTGGATTAAATCAGCAAGTTTGTAAGGATTTTGAGGGAGATGCAAACAGATGGATAAATTCTTGGAAAAAAGAGTTTTCTTTATACAATTTACATGATCCATTTGCTCTCATAAATCAGGATCGATTTAATGATTCTGTTGACTCACTTCAAAAACTTCTTGTTTTTTGCGAATCTCATGGCTATAAGGCTGTTCTCGTTTTACCGCCAATGACCAAACATTTGTCTCAAAAGTTTGATAATCTATCGCGTCAACAACTAATTTATAACTTCATTGAGCAAAGTAATATAATTAATGCTCCTATTCTTGACTACATTGACCATGAAAAACTTTCTAATGACATTTTCTTTAGAAATGCATATCTTCTGAATGAAAAAGGAGCTAAAGAGTTTACAAATACAGTATTAATAGATCTTAGTAAGCTATGAATAATCAGACTTTGGATAGTAAAGTGTGTAGAAATCTACAATTGCCATTAGCAATAATGGTAGTTTTTTTGCATTCGTTTGGCCTTCCATCTGATGTTGACATTGCTGGTATAGATTATACCTCTTTAATCGGTTTGGATTTCTATAATTTAATTCGTGTAATATGCAGTAGGTTACTGTCAAACTGTGCTGTACCTGCTTTTTTTATCATTTCTGGTTATTATTTCTTCTATGACATTAACTCTTTGGGAAATAACCATAAATCATATTTCATCGGTAAATGGAGAAAGCGGCTTTATTCGTTACTTATTCCATATTTAGTATGGAATACAATATATATCTTATATACTTTTTTTATAAGAATAGCAGGCGTAATCATCAAAGGAAAATCTTTGTTATCAATCTATGATTGGATATCTGAGTACGGAAATTTCTTTTCTTTGTATTGGAACTGTACATCGTGGTCAGCTACCATTCCCAATATATTTGGCAGTTACGAAGGATTCACATCTCCTCTCCTCTTTCCTATGTGGTTTATTCGTGACTTGATAGTAGTTGTACTTATAGCTCCATTGCTATATTTTATATTAAAGAAATATCCGCTTGCAACAGTTTTCTCATTGGTTATTTGTTATACGTTAAGCATTAATTTCAATGTTCCCGGCCTTTCTGTTATCTCAATAACATTTTTTGCAGTAGGTGCATCGATTGCCATACATCGCAAATCTCTAATTCAGATATTATCGATGCCTGCAATTAAGATATCAGCATATTGTATGTCGGTTATTTCTCTAATTGTTTCAATAGTAATTTTTGAAGAAGGATTGTTATATCAGACTGTTTATAAGATATTCTGTTTATTTGGAACGATCTGTCTATTTAATATCCTGGCAAGTTTATTGGCTCATAATAAATATTGTGACTATAAACTTACGAAATTTTCCGGAGCCTCATTTTTTATATTTGCCATGCATATATTTGTTCTGGCTATCATTGTCCCTGTTCTTAACTTTGCTTATTTCTTTCTTCTTAATGGAAATATATCGACAATAGGGGGGGGGAAACTCTTGGCATTTGTTTCTACATTATCAAACGTTACTGGTTATTTCGTTATCCCAACTCTAACTGTAATCTTATGTATAGGAACATATATATTATTGAAGAGATTATTACCGGATTCCATTTTTAGAATTTTAAATGGAGGTCGATAAATTACAATAATCAATTAAAAATGAAGATATATACGTTAACATATAATTTTCCTGATGGGGACAATTATGGACAAATTCTACAATGTTTTGCATTAATACGTTTTTTGCGTAATTTAGGGCATGAAGCGTATTGGCTACAATATACTCAATCGAGTTGGTGCAAAACAACAATTTGGAATCAGTTATTAAGATATTTAAAAGTGATTGTCCACCCTCATAGAGTCTATCAAAAAATTCAAAATATCAAAGCAACAAATCATCAAATTGATTATTGTAAAAAACATGATAGGAGATTTAGAGATTTTAATAGGCAATATATACCTTGTTCTTTAAAGAAATACAATACTACGGAACTGTTATTAACCCCACCTTCTGCAGATGCATTTATATGTGGAAGTGACCAGATTTGGGCAAATTATGATCCGGGATATTTTTTAGCTTTCGTTCCTCATAGTTCAAAGCGCATAGCATATGCACCGTCTACAGGAGGAAGGAAAACTACAAAAGAAAATAAAAAGCTTATGCAAAAGGCATTGGAGGCTTTTGATTTTGTAAGCTGTAGAGAGCAGAGTGGCGTTAATTTGTGTAAGGAATTAGGTAGAATGGATGCAAAGGTTGTTAACGATCCGACATTTTTACTCTCGGATATTGATTACCGTTCTTTGTCTTCTAAGAAAATTGAGGAAGGGCAACGGCCATACATAATGTTATATTTACTTGGAAGTAAAATTGATATTGAAGTGAATACCATAATAAAATTTGCAAAAAATAATGGTTATGATTTGAAGTATGTTGCTTCACAAGGTAGATACGATGAGTATAGTAAAATTGATGCTACTATAGAGGAGTGGATCGAACTTATTGATAAGGCAGAATATGTAATTACAAATTCATTTCATGGCACGGTGTTTTCCATGATATTCAATAAGCCCTTTCTTACTATACCTCTTGTCGGAAAATTAAGTGCTACAAATGTCAGAATATATGATGTGTTGAATAAATTCCAATTGTCAAGCCGTATTTTTGAAGGAGATTTATCGAAATTATATAGTCCGATAGATTTTAACTATTTCAATAAAATCGTAGCAAAAGATCGACTTTTTGCCATTAATCTTTTTAATTCAATTTTGGTATAAGAGATGACGGAGGAATTAGCATATGATCTTCGAAATTTACTAATGCAATAAAATAAATTATAGTTAATTGAAATCTGATATGTTTTCCTATATGTATGATTTGTATATATTTGATTATAAGTGATATACTGGCGTTTCGGGGCCTATATTAAAAGCTCTGTTTGGCCGAGATAATCTTATTAGATTTACTTTTTGGTTGCGCTTTGCGTCAAAGCCTAATCCCATTATGTATATTGCCAAATATAAGCATAGACGCATGATGCAAAAATACGGGCTTCAAATTCCTTATAATACTCAGATAGGCTATGGATATTATTGGTCATGGTGTAGGTATTGTGATAAATGGTAGAACCAAAATAGGAAATAATTGTAATGTTTCTCAATTCTTGACAATAGGTGCAGATACGAATCACCCTGTTACTATAGGTGATAATGTCTATATTGGTCCAAATGTTTGTATCGTTGAAGGTGTACATATTGGAAATAACGTCACGATAGGTACTGGATCCGTAGTGACTAAAGATATTCCAGATAATGCAACAGTGGTAGGTGTACCTGCAAAAGTGCTTAATTACAACAATCCGGGCCGTTTTATAGGTAATCGCTACGAGCCCCATAATTAATAATTCTAAATAAGTATGATACCTAAAGTGATACACTATTGCTGGTTTGGGCGTAATCCGTTACCCGAATTGGCTGTTAAGTGCATAGAGTCGTGGAAAAAGTTTTTGCCTGACTATGAGATTAAAGAATGGAACGAAAGCAACTTTGATGTAAATATCATCCCTTATACCAAAGAAGCGTATGAGGCTAAGAAGTATGCCTTTGTGAGCGACTATGCTCGTTTTTATATTCTTTATCATCATGGAGGTCTTTACTTTGATACAGATGTGGAGATTATTAAGCGCATAGATGATATCATTACTAAAGGTCCTTTTATGGGGTGTGAGAAAGATGCAACTCCCTCTATGTCTGAGACCGGATCGGGAGCGACTGCCGTTCCGGCAGTTGCTCCTGGCCTCGGATTGGGATGCAATCCTGGCCTCGGATTGTATGCAGAAATCCTCGGGTTGTATAAGACACTTCATTTTCTTAAAGAAGACGGTTGTTTTAATCTAAAAACAGTGGTGGATTACACTACAGAGTTACTTTGTCAGCAGGGATTAAAGAATGTGAATGAGATTCAGGAGTGTGCGGGGATATGGGTTTATCCTAAGGAATGGTTTTGTCCAATGAGTCCAGACGGTGAAATGAATCTTACAGAAAATTCAAGGCTTATACATCATTATGCAGGATCGTGGTTGCCGTCAAAATCTAAAATTAAAAAAAGAATAATTCGTTTTTTGGGTAAGAGAATTTCAAATAATATAGTTGCCCTAAAGCATCACGTTAATAGTTTTTTTAATATGTGACATTATGAAAATTTTGCAAGTTATCCCAAGCTTGGGACTGGCTGGAGCTAAAAGGATGTTAGAAGCGTTGGAGATGATATTTTGATGGCTTCGAATTCTTACGTGAACTGTGATGTACCCATTCAGTTGTATATGGTAACCCTTGTATTATTCAATACAGGGACAATACTACGGAAATTTATATAAACAACATATCATAGACAATAATCAGTAAGCGTGTTAGTGTCCAATTTTGACGTATTGCAAATATGCTAACATCTTTTTTATTTATGTTTATTAAAATATCTTTTTGAGTATTGTATGAACCTCTATGTTTTCAATATATGCATATTGTTACTATGTTTTTTTGTTCTTAAATATTGTTCAGTCGCTGAAAAAAGTAGGAATGAATTTTATATTTATGGAATGGGATTATATCTATTTTTAATACATGCATTAAAAAATCCATACTCTTTTAGTGATACTCCGGCATATGCTGAGGCCTTTGAATATATGGGAGCAATGGGATGGAAGGTATATTCGGATAGTGGAGGGTTTATTTTAAAATCAGAGATTGGGTATGTTGTTTTAATGTGGGTTATTTCTCTCATCTCAACTAATATACAAACGATTTTTATTGTAACCAGTTTTATTATTGTTGGTGGCTATTTTAGAAGTATTTATAAATATTCTTTTATTCCGTGGTTATCTATATTATTACTTTTAATAACTAACTATAATATGTCCATGTTTGTTCTACGGCAGTTTATTGCAATGGTTATATGTTATAATCTATTTGATTATATTATTAATAGGAAAATGTTTAGGTTTTTAATAGGTGTAATCATTGCATTTTCTATTCATCAGACTGCATTTATTTTTCTTCCTCTTTATTTTATTTATCCCATAACTTTAAGCAGAAAATTTTATGTGTATCTAATTATAACGATTCTTGTTTTAGGATGGTTAGCGACTGTTATATATAATTATATAGGAGATACATTTGTCGGATATGAAAGTTATATTGATGGCAGTCAAGAAGGTACCAACGGTAAAGGGTTTTGGCTATTATTGGTTGTATATCTTTTATATATTAGATGTTTAGGTGTCCAGTTGAAAAAGGAAGGAGTCAATAAGTTACTTTTTCTAGCACTTAGTTTAGGGGTCGTGATTTCCTTTGTAGGTGTTGGATTGGTAGCTACTAGTAGATTAAATATGTACTATAGTGGTTTGCTCTATTTAGTAATACCCAATATGTTATATCAGCTGAAGAGAGCAAATGAACGTTTACTTTTAGGATTAGGTATTTGTGCATTTTTCGCTTTTTATTTTTTCCGAGACTTACCTACATCATATTTGTTTTTCTGGGAGTAATTTGTATTTTAATTGATTGGATAGATGAGAATTTTAGAAATAATACCGACTCTTGGGTCTGGTGGAGCAGAACGATTCGTAGTTGATTTATCAAATGAATTATGTGAAAAGGATAACGTTGAAGTTATGCTTCTTACTTTATATGACATTAGTGAGAGTGATATTTTTGCTTCTTTTTTGTCAAAGCGTGTGAGATTATATTCACTAGGTAAAAAACCTGGTCTTAGTATCACAGCATATTTTAGAATATTCAAACTGGTACGTCAAATTCATCCAGATATAATACACTCTCACCTTGACGCTATTATTTATTTACTGTTTTCTATCCTCTTTAATTCTAGAACAATCAAATATTATCATACGATCCATAATGATGCATATAAAGAGGCCTGCGGAGTCCGGCGTTTTTTTAGAAAGGTATTATTTAAATGGAATTTATGTACTCCAGTTACTATTTCTAAAATATCTCAGGATTCATTTAAAAGACTTTATGGCAGAAATGCTCCTCTGGTTTTTAATGGTGTATCTAATAGTAGTATTGATGAATTCATACCTACGAATTACCGTTTATCAAATTATACTAAAATTTTACTTAATATAGGTCGAGTGATGAAGCAAAAAAATCATTTAATGTTACTTAAAGTGGTTTCTAGGCTGATTGCTGATGGGGAAGATATTGTTTTGTTACATATTGGGCGGGTTGAAGAATCTCTGCTTTTTGAAGAACTAAAATCCTATATCAACGATCGTATTATCTTTTTGGGAGAAATGCAAAATGTACGACCTTATCTGAAATATGCTGATTTCTTTTGTTTGACTTCCCTGTATGAGGGACTTCCAATCAGTTTATTGGAGGCTTTTTCTGTTGGTTGTATTCCTGTTTGTACTCCTGTTGGAGGCTGTGTTGATGTTATTAGGAATAGTGTGACAGGATTTCTCTCGGAGAATCTTTTTGAAGATAATTACTATTCACTTTTGAAAACAGTATTGCATATGAAAGATGAAAAAAAGAGGCGGATACAATTTAATTTAATTCAGGAATATGAAGAGAAGTATTCAATAAAAGTTTGCGCTTCTCAATATTTAGCTTTATTTCTTGAATAAAATAAAAGTTAAGACTCACTATATGACTTTAGACTTAGTTTTTTTAGTTCATTACTTTTGTATCATAATATTGAATTGATGATTTTATACATATGAGTGTATTATACAGTGATCTTTTGCTTTGTCATTAGGCAGATGCTACTCTTTGAAAATTTTGATTAGTGTATATTGTATTTCTGAAGGGACAGATGTCATAAGTTTATCAAACTGTATTGTGACAATAAGGAGTGTATTTGTGAAACTGGGATAGAAAATATTAATATGTGGCTTTGACAATCTGGGTCACTTGTTTCAGGAAAACTGGTTTCTTTTACTATGTTTTTTCCTTATCTGTGGAAATTATTTCGGATGATTCTAATGTCTTTATTTCAATTGAAGTTAGTAATTGAGGGTAATAAAAAGAATGCCATTTTGATCAAAATGATTTACCTTCTTTGGAATCACGATATTTTGTGATATGAATTTTGCCTGTTTTTAAATTTATTTTTGTCGTAAGATGGAATGATTCTTTGAAATAGATTATGTATTTATATTATTGGTAATGGACGTACTGAACTGGAAATTATTTGTCATGAATGATTGTGCGTTGGAAAATATAAAAGAATTTTGTGAGGTATATGCCTAGATTAGAAAAAATGAAGGTTCTGTTAATAGCCCCTTCTCCAGATCTTGCCGGAGGGATAGCCCGGTGGACTAAACATATCTTGAATTATTATAAGGAGCATACAGAAGATTGTAATTTGGATTATTTATGTTCGGCGTATTATAAACATTCTATTAAAAATAGTTTTTGGACAAAATTATATTCGGGACTTTCTGTATTGTTGAGATTTATAAGAAAAGCATCAAGATTAAATTATGATGTAGTCCATATTACCACAAGTGCATCAATTGGGCTTATTAAGGATATTTGTTTAGTAAAGATAGCTAAGCGATATAGTGTAAAAAGTGTAATTCATTTCCATTTTGGGCGGATACCTGAATTATGTCATTATAAAAATTGGGAGTGGAAGTTATTGAAGATACTTGTCGATAACTCCGATGTGGTAATAACGATTGATCAGAAGTCTTATTTATCGTTGCTTGCTTCTGGGTTTAAAAATGTTGTGAATCTACCTAATCCACTGTCTAATGAAATACTTGAAAGTATTGATAGGAAGTCATTTATTTCTATTCAGCCTCGTACAATTACATTTGTAGGGCAGATGTTAGAAACTAAAGGTATATACGAATTAGTAGAGGTTTGTTCTCAGATATCTGGTATTCAATTGAATATGTATGGAAGTCTTCCTAAAGGGGTCAAAGAAAAACTTATAGTTTTATCTGGAAAAAATAATAAATGGCTTAATGTTGTTGGAGAAATAGATTATTCTTTAATCGTTGATAAGATGATGGCATCAGCAATTTTTGTTCTTCCAACTTACACTGAAGGATTTCCTAATGTAATATTGGAAAGTATGGCTTGTGGATGCGCTATTATTGCAAGTTGTGTTGGAGCAATACCAGAGATGTTGGCTATTGAGACAGAAAGACCATGTGGTATTTGTGTTGAACCTAAAAATAAAGTCCAATTAAAACAAGCAATAGAGTATATGTTGTCCAACCCAATGGAAGCGAAGGCTTTGGGAAAGAGGGCACATGAACGTGTCATTAAAGAATATTCGATAGATTCTGTTTGGAATCGCATGATAAATATATGGATAGGTAGTAAAATGAATTAAATAATTTATAATCTTATATGTTAAATTTAGAAGATAAGGTTTTATTGATTACCGGTGGAACAGGTTCCTTCGGTAATGCCGTATTACGTCGTTTTCTTGATTCTGATATCAGGGAGATTCGTATATTCTCTCGTGATGAAAAGAAACAAGATGATATGCGTCACCATCTTCAGAATCCCAAAGTAAAATTCTATATTGGCGATGTCCGTGACAAGCGCTCTGTGGATGGAGTTATGAATGGAGTGGATTATATCTTCCATGCCGCTGCGCTGAAGCAAGTTCCTTCCTGTGAGTTTTTTCCCACACAAGCGGTTAGGACAAATGTTCTCGGTACAGAAAATGTGTTGGATTCCGCCATAGCTCACGGTGTTAAAAATGTGGTGGTACTTTCTACCGATAAAGCTGCCTATCCTATAAATGCGATGGGTATCAGCAAAGCCATGATGGAGAAAGTTGCTATCGCCAAAGGTCGTCAGCTGGGTAATTGTGGAGGAACAACGATTTGCTGTACCCGTTATGGGAATGTTATGGCCAGTCGTGGTTCTGTGATACCCTTGTGGGTAGAGCAAATTAAGAAATGTAATCCAATAACAATAACAGATCCCAACATGACCCGCTTCATGATGACTTTGGATGATGCTGTCGACTTGGTGATTTATGCCTTTCAGCATGGAAAAAATGGTGATTTGTTTGTTCAGAAGGCGCCTGCTGCCACTCTGGATGTATTGGCCGATGCATTAAAGTCTCTTTACCATAGTAATGCGGATGTCAAAGTGATTGGTACCCGCCATGGTGAGAAACTCTATGAAACTCTTGTTACCCGTGAAGAGATGTCTAAAGCAGAGGATATGGGTGATTATTATCGTATCCCATGTGATACGCGTGATTTAAATTATGATAAGTTTTTTGTGGAAGGAAGTGAGGAGGTCTCCAAAATAGAAGATTACCATTCTCATAATACCCGTCGTCTTGATGTTGAGGGAATGAAAGAACTTCTCTTGAAACTTGATTTCATTCGCGAAGATCTTGGTCTTGAAAAATAGAATTGATAGTAATCAAGGTCAAATAAATTAATTCCTCTTTATTTATGAAAGTTTTAGTAACCGGTGCGAAAGGTTTCGTCGGGCGGAATCTTGTATCCCAATTGCGCAATATTCAAAGTGGCAAAGCAAAAAATTACGCTTTGTCCGGAAACGAGTTGGTCATTTTTGAATATGATGTAGATAGTGACCCTTCTGAATTGGATGACTATTGCCGACAGGCTGATTTCATTTTTAATCTGGCCGGTGTAAACCGTCCACTGGATCAGTCTGAATTTATGAAAGGGAACTTTGGTTTTGCTTCTACGCTTCTTGCTTCATTGAAGAGACATGGAAATACTTGCCCTATCATGATATCCTCTTCTACACAAGCCGCTTTGGATAATCCTTATGGAGCCTCTAAACGGGCGGGTGAACAATTGTTGTTTGAGTATTCCCGGGAAACGGGATCGAAGGTGTTGGTATACCGTTTTCCCAATGTCTTTGGTAAATGGTGTCGCCCTAATTATAATAGTGCAATAGCTACTTTTTGCTATAACATAGCCCATGATCTTCCTATTCAGGTCAATGATCCGAATGTGGAGATGAATCTTGTATATATAGATGATGTTGTGGATGAATTAATCTCCGCTTTGACGGGTAATGAACACCGGGAAGGAGCTTATTGTAAAGTATCTGCTGTATACACTGTTACTTTGGGAGCAATTGTGGAATTGCTATATTCTTTTCGTGAGAACCGTAACAACTTGAGGGTTCCCCATGTGGGAGATGCTTTTACTAAGAAACTTTACTCCACCTATCTCTCTTATCTGCCGAAAGATGGATTTGGCTATCCTTTGAAGATGAATGTGGATGCCCGTGGCAGTTTCACGGAGATTATCCGCAGTACGGATCAGGGACAGTTCTCTGTTAATATTTCCAAGCCACATATTACAAAAGGTAACCATTGGCATCATACCAAAAACGAAAAGTTTGTGGTTGTAAGTGGCCAAGGTGTTATCCGTTTTCGTAACATGCATGATTCATCCTCTGAGATTCTAGAATATTTTGTTTCAGGTGATAAGCTTGAAATAATTGATATTCCTACCGGTTATACCCATAATATTGAGAATCTGGGTGATACGGATATGGTAACTTTCATGTGGTGTAACGAGTGTTTTGATTCCGGTAGGCCGGATACTTATTTTGAAGAAGTTTAATAGCATTATGGAAATCAAACTGGATTATTCAGATATCAAGTTTCGGTATAATGGCAAACTGAGACTGTTGATTATAGTCGGTACCCGTCCGGAGATTATCCGGTTGGCTGCCGTAATAAATAAATGCCGTCGATATTTTGATTGTATTTTGGCTCATACCGGACAGAATTATGATTATAATCTGAACGGAGTCTTTTTTCATGACCTGAGCTTACAGGCTCCGGATGTCTATATGGATGCTGTAGGGGATGATTTGGGCTCGACAATGGGTAATATTTTGAATGCAAGCTATAAACTGATGTCACACTTACGCCCTGATGCCGTTTTGGTTCTTGGTGATACCAATTCTTGCCTAAGTGTAATCAGCGCTAAACGCTTGCATATTCCTATTTTTCATATGGAAGCCGGTAACCGTTGCTTTGATGAGTGCCTTCCTGAAGAGACAAACCGGCGTATTGTGGACATTATTTCTGATATGAATCTTTGCTATTCGGAGCATGCCAGACGGTATCTGAATGCTTCGGGTGTGGCAAAGGAACGTACTTATGTAACCGGTTCTCCGATGGCCGAGGTTCTGTCTGAGAATCTTTCTGCTATAGAATCTTCGGATATCCACGCCAGATTGGGTTTGAGGAAAAGACAATATATCCTGCTGTCTGCACATCGGGAAGAGAATATTGATACTGACAAGAACTTCGCTTCATTGTTTGAAGGCATAAACGCGATGGCTGAAAAGTATGACATGCCTATACTTTACAGTTGCCATCCTCGTAGCCGTAACCGCCTGGAATCAAGTGGATTTAAACTGGATAGCCGGGTGATTCGGCATGCCCCTCTGGGTTTCCATGACTATAACTGCTTGCAGATGCATGCTTATGCCGTGGTCAGTGATAGCGGGACATTACCGGAGGAAAGTTCTTTTTTCACTTCTGTCGGTCACTCTTTTCCGGCTGTTTGTATTCGCACAAGTACCGAACGTCCCGAAGCTTTGGATAAGGGATGTTTTATTCTTGCGGGGATTGATAAAGCCTCTTTGCTTCAAGCTGTAGATACTGCTGTGGAAATGAATAGGAATGGTGATAATGGTGTCCCTGTTCCGGATTATATGGATCGAAATGTATCGACAAAGGTGGTGAAGTTGATTCAAAGTTATACAGGAATAGTAAACAAAATCGTCTGGAGAAAATCCTGATAATATCGAAATGAATATTTTGTTTCTGACCCTTAACCGTGTTTCAGATCTTTCTGAACGGGGGATATACACGGATTTGATGCGGGAATTTATTTGTCATGGGCATAGGGTTTATATGGTTGTTCCCGCCGAACGTCGCTTTCATGAATCTACTTCAATAAAAGAGAGTTGTGGCGCTCAAATTTTGAGGGTGAAGACATTGAATATCCAAAAGAGCAATGTGGTGGAGAAAGGCATCGGTACATTGTTATTGGAGATGCAGTATCAATGTGCCATAAAGAGATATTGGAAGGATATCCAGTTTGATTTGATACTTTATTCAACTCCTCCCATTACTTTCAATAGGGTCATCAGTTCACAAAAGAAACGCTGTAAGGCGAAAAGTTATCTTTTATTGAAAGATATTTTTCCTCAAAATGCCGTTGATTTGGGAATGTTTTCAAAGAGAAGCTTAATTTATAGACTTTTCCGTAAAAAAGAGGAGGTTTTATATCAGATATCGGACTTTATAGGCTGTATGTCTCCTGCCAATGTGGATTATGTGTTGACACATAATCCGGAAATAAAGGCTGATAGAGTAGAGATATGCCCTAATAGTATTAAATTGTTAGAGAAGCCATTAATGACTTCAACTGCAAGAAAAAACATATTGCAGAAATTGCATATTCCAATTAATAAGACTCTTTTTATATACGGTGGCAATTTGGGGCGTCCACAAGGTCTGATTTTCTTGTTGGACGTGATAGCCGCAAATGAGGAACGTAATGACAGTTATTTCATCATTGTAGGCAGTGGCACTGAATATGGCAAGATAAAGTCTTGGTTTGAGACAAATAATCCGGATAATTCAATGCTGCTTTCTTCACTTCCAAAGAAAGAGTATGATGATTTGGTAAAGGCTTGTGATGTCGGTTTGATTTTCCTTGACAGACGTTTTACCATCCCTAATTACCCTTCCCGTTTACTCTCTTATTTAGAAAACCGGATGCCCGTTTTATTGGCTACAGACATGAATACGGATATCGGGCGGATCGCTGAACGGAATGGTTATGGCTTTTGGACAGAAAATGGGAATTTGGATACATTTATGGAAATGGTGGATTCTTTATCTGCAGACAGGGAAAAAATAAAAGTGATGGGCGAGAAAGGGTATGAATACCTGAAATCTAATTATACAGTAGAAAGAGGGTACCGGATGATAATGAAACATTTTGAGTAAGTATGTATCAGTATGTTATTAAACGATTAATTGATTTTATTGTCGTATTTTTTGTCTTGATCATTGTCTGGCCTGTATTGTTTCTCGTAACTTTTTGGCTTTATTTTGCCAATAAAGGTGCCGGTGCTTTTTTTCTTCAGGAGAGGCCCGGGCGGCATGGTAAAATCTTTAAGGTCATCAAATTTAAAACCATGACAGATGAACGTGATGCAGAAGGGAACTTACTTCCGGATGATAAACGATTAACGAAGGTTGGTAAGTTTGTTCGTTCTACTTCGATTGACGAGCTTCCACAATTGATTAATGTATTGAAAGGCGATATGGCTTTGATAGGTCCCCGCCCATTATTACCTCAATATCTTCCTTTATACAATAAAGAACAGGCTCGTCGGCATGAAGTCCGTCCTGGGATAACCGGTTGGGCCCAGGTGAATGGACGTAATGCCATTTCGTGGACAAGGAAGTTTGAGTTGGATGTCTGGTATGTAGATCATTGTTCTTTTTTACTTGATTTAAAAATTATCTTTTTAACAATAAAAAAAGTTTTCGTACGTGAAGGAATCAGTTCTGATACTTGTTCAACGATGGAAGCTTTTAATGGAAATAATTAAGAAATGAAGAATATAGCAATTTATGGAGCCGGAGGCTATGGGCAAGAAGTAGCCTGTCTGATCAAAGCCATTAATACAATAGAATGCCAATGGAATCTTATTGGTTTTTTTGATGATGCCAAGCCTATCGGATGTGAGGTTGCATATGGTAAGATATTAGGTGGTATTCATGAATTGAACCAATGGACTGAAGAATTGTCTGTCGTTATGGCAATTGGGAATCCTGTTGCATTGGAGAAACTAACGATGCAGATGGTGAATCCGTTGATCGATTTTCCCAATTTGATAGCTTCGGATGTCTGTTATCACGATAGAGAGAGTGTAAAGATGGGAAAAGGTAATGTAATCTTTTTTCGATCATTGGTGAGCTGCCATGTAACGATGGGGAATTTCAATTTATTGAATAATGATGTTTTTGTGGGGCACAATTCAATAATTGGTTCATATAATGTTATGAATCCTTCGGTGCGTGTATCTGGTAATGTGAGCATAGGTAATACAAATTTTCTAGGTGTTTCGTCTGTTGTGTTACAGACATTGAAAATAGGGAATGGTATTGTTCTTGGGGCTGGAAGTGTACTTATTCGTAAGCCGAAGGATGGAAATACCTATGTTGGTAATCCTGCTACAGTAATAAAATATTAATAAAATCATAAGAAAATGGAATTGAGTAAATTTATAGAAAATTTTGCAGAGCAGTTTGATGATCTTGATATAAGTTCTTTATCAGGAGATACTGTTTTTAAGGAGTTAGATGAATGGTCATCTTTAATAGCATTATCCGTAATTGCTATGATAGACGAAGAGTACGATGTGCATGTGGGAGCGAAGGAAATTGTAGGTTCGGGTACTATCGAAGATTTGTATAACGTAGTAAAAGAATTAAAATAATGGAGCTTGGAGGGAAGCATATATTGGTTACAGGAGCTTCTTCGGGTATAGGAAGGGTTATAGCCCAATTCATTTCTAATGAAGGGGGAAGGGTAACTTTATTAGCTCGAAATAAAGAAAGATTAGAAGCTGCTTTCCATTCTCTATATGGTGATAGTCATAGCTTTGCTTGTTGTGATTTGAATGACAATGAAAAAATGCAGGACATAATCAGTCAGATTGATAATGTAGATGGAGTTGTTTTTTGTGCGGGGATAAATGAATTTATTCCTGTAAAATTTATCAAACAAGAGACAATAAATTCAATCTTTCAAACAAATTATTTTTCTCAAATAGCTCTGATTCGAACTCTGTTGAAGAAAAAAAAGATAAATAAAGGGGCTTCTTTAGTTTTTATATCTTCTATATCTTCTTTGATGGGAGTTCCAGGTACTTTGCTTTACTCTGCTTCTAAAGCAGCTGTTAATTCGACTGTAAAAGTCTTGGCGGTGGAACTTTCAGGTCAAAAGATAAGAGCAAACGCTATTTGTCCGGGAATAGTCAGAACTCCTATGCTTGGTAGTACAAACATTTCAGAAGAGCTGTTTCTGGAACAAGAAAAACAATATCCTTTAGGTATAGGAACTCCGGAAGATGTGGCAGAAGCTGCGGTCTTTCATCTTTCTGATAAGAGTAAATGGCTGACCGGTAATATCATGATCTTGGACGGAGGTTTCTCATTACAATAAATTTAATATGGCTACAATAACATATCATAACGTAGGTGTGAAAGCAATGGCAGCTTGTGTTCCTTCAGAGGTTGTCTACAATAAAGATCTGACTCATTTAATGACTCAGGAGGAAGTTGATAAAATGATTAATTCTGTCGGTATTCATGAACGCAGGATTAGTCCGGTGGATGTATGTGCATCTGATTTATGCTATAAGGCAGCATTAAAATTGATGGAGGATAATCAGATTGATCCGGAATCAATCGATATGCTCCTTTTTATGAGTCAATCGCCAGATTTTAAGTCTCCTGCTACCGCTTGTATTTTACAGCATAGACTTGGATTATCAAAATCAACAGCTTGTATGGACCTAACTTTAGCATGTTCTGGATATGTATATGCACTGTCCACGGCGTTTGCATATGCATCAATGGAGGGAGTTAATAGAATTCTTTTATTAGATGGCGAAACGTTCACAAAGTATGTAAATCCCAGAGATAAAGTAAATGTACCTCTATATGGTGATGCGGGTACTGCAACTTTGATAGAGAAAGGAAAATATGAATTTGCTGTATTTGATTTGAATACGGATGGAAGTGGCGAGGATGCTGTGAAAATCCCGTTTGGAGGATGTCGTAATCCGTTTACAGTAGAGAGCTCTATCGAAAAAGAATGTGAAAATGGTAATTATCGTTCAGATATTCAGGTGTATATGGATGGTATGGATGTTTTTAACTTTGCCATAGGAGTAGTTCCCAAAGGAGTTAAAACCATTTTGAAAGAGGTTGGTATTACAATAAATGATTTGGATTATCTATTATTTCATCAGTCAAATAAATTTATGACAAATTTCTTTGTAAAAAGATTAAAGTTTGATTCTGATAAGGTGCCTTATTCTATTCAAAAGTATGGAAATACAAGTTCTGCATCAATTCCTTTAACAATATGTTCTGAACTTTCAGGGACTTTAATTTCTAATAAAAAGGTAGTTATGTGTGGCTTTGGTGCTGGCTTGTCATGGGGAACAGCTTTTATTCCATTTGGGGATTGCTGTATTTCTCCTGTATTTGATTACTAATTAAAATTATGAAGTATTTTATTTTTCGTAATAACACTTTAGAGAATCTGTTTGGCACGACAGATGTAGGATATTCCAGTTATGATGACATTTCATATGTCCCTTTGGAAGTAGATTCTTATGTGTGGTTTTATCAGGTTCCTATAAAATTAGACATTGATTCTTTGACAGAAGAAGTAAATGGATACTTTGATAAGTTGCAGATTGTTTATAAACAACTTCCTGCTCACAGTCAGCTGATCGTTTTTTCTTTGGAGAATCTTTATAATTTGAATTTTTGTAGTACAAATTATGAGCTCAAAAATTCGATTATAAGATTTAATATGGATATTCGTGATTTTTGCAATACATATGCAAATGTAAAATTCATTGATTTTTCTGAATTCTTATCGGATTACCCCAAAGACCAATGGATCGATTGGAAATATTATTTTCTTTCCCAGATGGTGATTAATCCTAAGTTGGCAGGGGCTTTTCGCAAATGGTTCACTTGTAAAACAAGAGAGCTTGCTTTAAGCAGGAAAAAATGTTTGGTTCTCGATTTGGATAATACACTTTGGAGTGGTGTACTGGGTGAGGACGGTATTGGAGGTATTGGTATCGGAGGAGATTACCCCGGAAAGGCTTTTCTTTATTTTCAGGAAGCTTTGATTGAATTAAGCAAACAAGGGGTTATCTTGACGGTTTGCAGCAAAAATAATGAAGCAGATGTGCTGGAAGCATGGAAAAAGAATCCGTTTATAAAACTTAATCAGAAATATCTCTCTGCTTATCGAATCAATTGGCAGAACAAAGCTGATAATATAAAAGAATTGGCTCAGGAATTGAATATCGGTCTGGACAGTTTTGTTTTTGTTGATGATAATCCCACAGAACGAGAATTGGTGAAGCAACTTTTGCCGATGGTGGAAGTTCCTGATTTTCCGAAGTATCCTTATCTGTTGCCGGTATTCTTTTTCAACTTGGTTGAACGTTATTTCCGAGTCTATGCCATTACGGAAGAGGATAAGAAAAAGACGGAACAATATAAAGCGAACGTTAGCAGGACACAGGAAAAAAAGAAATTTACAGATCTTGGTGCTTACCTGGCAAGCCTTGAAATTGAGGTTACGGTAACGGGAGCAAACGAATTTAATATTCCTCGTATTGCACAGATGACTCAGAAAACAAATCAGTTTAATCTGACAACTAAACGTTATACTGATGTGGAAATTCGTAGTCTTATAGAAAAAGGATGGTCTGTCTTTTGTATTAGTGTAAAAGATAAATTCGGAGATAATGGTATCACCGGAGCTATAATTTTAGAACCTCTTGCTGATGGAATGAGAATTGATTCATTGCTGTTAAGCTGTAGGATCTTAGGTAAAGGAATTGAGTTAGCTTTTGTACGTTTTGTTTTAAATCGCTTGCACAGCTATGGAGTTGGCAAGATATATGCTGACTATTATCCGACATTAAAAAATGCCCAAGTAGCTGACTTTTACGATAGGGTGGGGTTTGATTTGTCAGATCAGAAAGAGGATGGGACAAAAGCATATGTACAATGTTTGTCGGGTAATTATCAAATAGAATCTTATTATAAAATAAATATGAACTGATATGGAAGAGAAAATATTGGAGATACTGAAACAGGTATTTGAACTGGAGAATGTGGATGAAAGTTGCGCCCAGGTGAATTGTGAAAAATGGGACTCTTTGAAGCATTTGGAATTAGTGGTTGAGATTGAATCGGCATTTAATGTAGAGCTGGAACCTGAAGAGATTGCCGAAATGAAAAGTTTTAAGGACATTAAAAGGATACTTCAGGGGAAATAGATGGAGGTTGTTCGTTTTGTAAATTCAGTTTTTGAATCTAACACTTACCTTATTAAAGATGATTGCCAGAGTCAATGCTATTTAGTTGATTGTGGTGATCCGGAACCTATATTAGAAGAGTTGCAGCGCTTTGATTTAGAACTTGCGGCTATTTTTATCACTCATTCACATTTTGACCATATTTATGGATTGAATGAAGTGGTATCTAATATTCCCTTCGTTAAAGTGTATCTTTCATTACATGGAAAAGAAGGACTGTTTTCCGACCGATTGAATATGTCCAGATACCATTCTACATCTTTTATATATGAATATGATGATAATATTGAAGTAGTAGAAAACAATTGTATCATATCTTTATTTGGTAGAGACGAGATGCAGATGAAAACTTACGAAACTCCCGGACATGATTGGAGCGCCTGTTGTTTTCAGATAAATAATTGTTTGTTTACCGGAGATTCCTATTTGCCTCAACACAAAGTGGTAACGACTTTCCCAAAAAGTAACAAGAGGGAGGCAGAAAAGTCTTTAGAGCGCATTAAAAAAATTGCTGTAGGATGCAACCTCTATCCGGGACATGGAGAAATCATATATGCGTAAATATGGGCTGCTGCTGTTAAGTGTTTTTTCTTTTCTTTTTATTCCTTACTACGTAAGAAAATCAAATAAACATAGATAATTTCGTTATGAACAAACGAATCTGGCTTTCGCTTGCTCACATGGGTGGCCGTGAGCAAGACTTTATAAAAG